>Ga0070689_100000442_pt1 | contig 24414 bp, 31 predicted proteins | sample KBSS23HmetaG_FD_64669 | JGI IMG/M metagenome (GOLD analysis project Ga0070689, IMG submission 64669) | Switchgrass rhizosphere microbial communities from Kellogg Biological Station, Michigan, USA - KBS S2-3H metaG | ecosystem: Host-associated > Plants > Roots > Rhizosphere ...
CTGCGGAGAAAATCCTGAATCGATTTTAAGTCAGCGCCCTGGCCGGTTGTCCAATCTCCGGTTTTACCCAGTTGAGTCCTACCGGATGGATCAGACAATCCCGTTCCATCAATTCGAGCCCACACCTTTGCATCGATTTTTCCTTTGCGTCCGATGGATTGAAGCAGGCGTGTCGCACCGAAGTTCTCATCATCTGGCGGAGCCGACGGCGGAACGTAATCTCTCCAATTGACCGAATCTCCCCTTGCCGCGATCTCGGCCTGGTATCGCTTCCAGTTCGACATGGCGTGTCGGTTGCTCCGGAACACGGTAAGCGCGACCGATACTATCAGGACGCACACGACCATGGGGGGCAATGGCCAACGTGACTCGTTGGCAGAATGAGGTGTCGGATGGCGTTCTGAAGAAATCTGCATTACCAGGCTTCTGAATGCGAGGGCAGCGGCAATCGGTACAAAGACTGTGACGCCCACTGCCCCGCCAATTCCAAATGCAATAAACAGTTCAGACCACCGATGGAGTCCCGGGAGGCTGAGGAAAACGGCGATAGCGATTGTAAGGCCGAGAGCCGATGGTCCGAGGACGGCGATCGTAACGGGGCCGAGCGGCTTCTTCGGTACTGCTACGAGCCATCTAATTGCTGATGTTTTCATATCAGGAACGTCGCCAACCATCGGTGGCAAGGCGAGTCGAACGCGTCCAGGTCAGGACATCAACCGGCAACGAATCACTAACTTGATCATCGACTGGCGATACAACGGTGGCAGAGAAAGCGAGTTGTGCAAGCAACTGCTTTATCACCTGACCCGACGCGACGATTTGCGCGACACGCAAGGGTATGAATATAACCCGGAAGTTCTCGCTTACTATGATCCCAAAGGGAGCAGGGAATTTCGCTCATGGTATCTGAAATAATTCGGCGCGGAACCCCCGTCCAGAAAGCCGTTGCCGATGCCCGAGCAGGAACGTCCGTTCTTCGCCAGCATAACCGACCCCAAGTCCCGCTTTTACGTCGCTCCAGATCGTCCTGTGTTCAGCGGAAGAATCGTCGTGCTGGCCAATCAAAATACGGGCTCATGCAGGACAATCGGCTTGCTCAGAACGCGATGCGGCTTTCGAGAAGGCAGAGGAGTTTTTCTTCAGGTAGGTACTCCAGTCTGAGCCTGACATGACCTGCACAAACTCAGGAATGAAACGGTCGGCAATTGAAGGCTGGCGTCGGGATGGCCGAGTTGCTTACCTCAGCGGCCATGAAACCTGCAGTTCCTTTGTTGTTGGCAGCCTGGATCGTTCAAATACAAATCAATGCCGTTGCTGCTTCTTCGCCGAACATCCAGGTTTACTTCTCGCCGAAAGGCGGTTGCACCGAGGCCGTCGTCGATGCGCTGTCCAAAGCGAAATCGACGGTGCTCGTTCAAGCCTACTCATTCACGTCCGCGCCGATTGCCAAGGCTCTCACGGAAGCACATCGTCGCAGCGTTAAGATCCAGGTGATCTTGGACAAGCGCAACCAAACCGACAAATACTCCGCAGCGACATTCACTCAAAATTACGGCATTCCCACTTATATCGACGACCGGCATGCCATCGCGCACTATACCGGGTGCCGGACTATGCCGGGTTGAACTGAGTGTGATCAATTGGTACTGAATAATAGCAAGGCTTTTGTCACATAGACCGTTCATCGCACCCGGCATAGTTTTATTCTGGGTTACAACTTGTCCAGAAACGCGAGTAACGAGTCTCCGGCTTTAAACCGATGAGATCCAGTTGTGCGTGGAGTAGTCTTGGTGAGGATTTTCTCCTTCAATGCGAGGTCAGCGCTGAAATAGATCTGTGTGGTTTCCACTGACTCGTGCCCCAGCCAGAGGGCAATGACCGACCGATCAATCCCTGCGTGCAGTAGTTCCATGGCCAGCGTGTGCCTCAACAGGTGCGGGGTCACGCGCTTTGTCCGAAGTGACGGACACACCTCCTCGGCAAGGCTCTGATATTTCGCCAGAAGGTCCTGCACTGCATCTGCGCTGAGTCGAGAGCCGCGCGCGGTGGAAAAGACGCACTGCTCTGAACTTTGCGTTGGCTCGAGCAACCACTCCTTTATCACGGCAACTGTCTGTTTGGTCAATGGGGTGCATCGTTCCTTACGGCCTTTTCCAATGCAACGGACATGCGCTCCCGTCCCGAAGTGCAAGTCCTGACGCTTCAAACCGGTCAACTCCGATAAGCGCAAGCCCGTTTGCACGGCGACCAAGATCAAGGCGTGGTCACGGCGGCCAAGCCACGTTCCTCGGTCTGGCGCAGCCAAGAGAGCATCAACCTCCGGGCGGTTAAGGAACTGCACCAGAGTCTTGGAACACCGTTTTTCAGGAATGGATAGCACCCGTTGGATCTGCTGGCTATATCCCGGTTCCTCATAAGCAGCGTAGCGGAAAAAGGACCGGATTGCAGTCAATCTAAGGTTGCGGCTGCGCGCGGTGATTCCACGAGTGACTTCCAACTCATCGAGAAAAGCAGTGATGAGTGGGGCGTCAACCTCGGCGAGCAGCAAACTGGACGGAGCCTTGCGCAAACGCACTCTGGCAAATCTAAGCAGCAATCGGAAGGTGTCACGGTACGAGCAGACGGTATGACTACTTGCTTGTCGTTGACGCATCAATCGCTCGGTGAAGAACTTCTCCAGAAGAGCGGGGAAACTGGCCGCTTTCATGATTTCACCTCCCAGTGACGTTCCAGTCGCTTTACTGCCAATCCCATCAACTCAGGGCAAACAGTCAGATACCAATACGTGTCGCGGACATCGACGTGGCCGAGATACGTTGACAGAACTGGAAGACGTCGCTCGACGTCATTGCCGGAACGATACCATTCCAACAACGTTTCCACAGCAAAGCGGTGCCGAAAGTCGTGCAGCCGTGGCCCATGACTGGCTTGCGGGCCCCGCAGGCCAATTTGCCGAGACAACTTGTAGAACGTGCGATGAACCTTACCAATCTCCATTCGACATCCCCGCGTGGAGATGAAAAAGCGTGGGAGATCCCGATTAAAAGCACGGTCCCGTTGGCGCACATAGCTGGCGAGAACTTTCACAGTCGAAGGATGGAGTGGTACCAGCCGCGTCTTTCCGAATTTGGCACCGGTGACTAAAACTATCCCTTGTCTCAGGTCAACCTCATCAGATCGCAGGTTCATCGCCTCGCTGATACGTAGCCCGGTTACCGCCAGCAATCCGAATAAACAGCAATAGGTTTGGCCACGCAAGCCCCCCAGTGCTCGTGCGCTCTGGAGAAGTTGGCGAATCTCATCGTTGGTATACAGGTGCAGATGTGCGCGCTTGGGAGGATGTGGCAGCAGATTCCATGGCGGTATCTCCGTACGCGGGTCGGTGGCACTCCAATAGCGGGCAAAACAGCGAACGTTTGTTAGCCGCTGAGCCCAATGTGCTGGTTGAGCATTTGGATTTTGTCGAGCCCACTCCAGCGCCAAGGGAATCGAGATGTGGTCAGCATCATGCTCATTCAGGAAAGAAACAAAGTCCATAAGGAGAGGCAACGCCTCTCGCATCTTGTAGCCCAAGGAGCGCCTCAGATTGATGTAGTTCCTGACGGCCTTCTTTAGCTTGTTCATTGTCCACCTCCCGGCCAGGGCTGCGCTAGTGTTCGCAGAGAAAGGAGATCCACTTTGGCGTAAATAGCCGTCGTGTTCTGGCTTTGGTGTCGCAGTATCTCGCCAATTTCGCTTAACGAACAGCCGTGCCGTAACATTTCGGTAGCGAGCGAGTGACGGAACTGATGCGCACCATTTCGCGGTGAATCTATTCCCGCCCGCAGTAGCGCGCGTTTAACCACAGCGCCCACAGACTGTTGGTCTTTGAATCCGGCTACAGGAGCTTTGGCTCGAAGGAACAAAAACCTGTTGCCGAAGGTTTTCGGCCGGCCGTCTCGCAAGTAAGCGGCGATGGCCTCGCCCACATCAGGTGGCAGAGGCAACTGATCGACTCTGGCGGCCTTGCCATGGATCGTGACGTAGCCATCCTTCCAATCGATATCCTCTAGCTTCAGGTGAGCCACTTCCCCGCTTCGCAAGCCAAGCCGAGCAAGTAATAACAGGATGGCGTAGTCTCGCCTGCCGACAGCACTCTTGCGATCACAAGCGCGCAACACCTGTCTTACGTGGACCGCAGGAAGTGACCTAGGCACCGTGGAGAGTGACCAAGAGGCAACCGAAGGCACGCAGGATGCCAGTTGTATGGCCAGGTCTCCGCGATAATGGACGAAGCGCAGAAACGAGCGCAGTGCCGTGGTCAACAACTGCGCACATCTTGGTCTCATGTTTCCTGCACGACGCTGAACGAATTTGATGACATCGTCAGCACACAGTTTTGGAAGATCGACTTGACCTTTGCCAAGCGTGTCAGCCACAAACTTCCTTACAAAGGAGAGGTAACTGACCGGATAGGCGAAGACAACTCTCGAGTCCGTGTTCAGATCATCAATCACGGCCTGATTGGATTGGGCCGTGGGTTGCACAGGCGGCACCTCATTGCGCGCTCAGAATTATAGTACAAACTCCCTGTTCCATTGTAAGGGAGGGCGACAGAAATGTTCAGATTTCCCCAATTTCCGCCCACAGCGGCTCCAGGTCCGGGTCATCCAGCGCCTTCAACTTGATTTGATTGGCGTCGCCGATCTCGAAAGCGCGCTCAAGCCATTTCCTTGCACCCTGCAGTCTGTGCAAATGGCAGCCATAAACCGCAAGGTGATAGAAAATCGTTGTTTGCTCAGGGAACCGGCTCGCGGTTGATGCCAGCGAATCATAAGCCTCCGACGTCCGGGTGAGCCGGTGCAGACTCTGCGCGTGGTCAATCCATCCGCCCGGTTTCTTGGGTTCCAGGTCCGTAAGTGCCCGGGCGATTTCAAAGCAGGCATCCCACTGCTTCGCCTTCGCATAAACGCGCCAGCGAACTTTCAGCACGTCGGGATGGGAACGGAGTCGCGCTGTGATCTTCTCCAATTCCTCATTGGCGTCGATGTGTTTGCCAAGTTCGAGCCAGCCGATGGCGGCTCGCAAATGATAAAGGTCTGGAGGTTCGAGGGGCTTCATATATTCATCAGTCCTTCCCACAGGATGGCTTTCCCGAAGTCTTCAACTTCATACTTCGACTCCTGTGAACCGGCGACGTTTCGCACAATGGCCTCAGCCGTTCAAATCCTCCCTGTGCAGCAGGATCAGCTCAAAGGCAGCGGTGGCGGCGAGGGAGGTAGAAACGCAGCCACTATTTTCGGGCGCGTCATGATTACGAGCAAGAGAATCGGATAGATCAGGCCGAAGCATCCACCGAGGCTCCCGCCTATAGCCCCGCCAAACGCACCCGCGGCTTCGGGTCCCTGCTTCCGCGAAGCTTCTTCGAGCAGCGGGCCAATTAGGAAAATGAAATTCATAACCAAGCCGAGTATGCTGAAGACAATTCCGAAAATCGCATAGCCGATGGAGAGCTTACGCGCCCAATTCTCCATCCGCAGCAAGCCAACCCCTGCCGCCAACAGCACTCCGCAACTCAGCAAACCCAGCGGAATCGTCAGCTTCAACCACGTCGCGTAGACCGGGCTTTCCCGCATGATCTTTACGACAGGAATGTTTAAGGTGCCCGACATTGAGAACAGGGCGATGGTGCCAAGCAACCCGAGCAAACCGAAGACCGCGAACACAATGTTCAGAATTCCGAAGGCGGTCACGGAACCGGGTCTTTCCATAGGCTTGTCGGCAAACTGTAACCTGTGACGTTTCGGTTCTGTCAAGCTTGCACGGAATCGACCTGGAGCAGATTGCGACCGCGACACCGAAAGGATAACCTGTCACAGAGATCAATTTGAGAGCCTCGACGGCAAATATGAATTGGACTGTCCAAGAGAGCAAATTGCTTGGAACCAAGCCTGATGCGGTGATTGCCATCCTGTTGGACCGTTCCCTGGAGTCGGTGCGTTTGAAACGACAGAAGCTTTGTATTGAATCACCCCTTCAGCCGCCGTGGAAGGACGCGGAGATCAAGCTGCTGGGCACAGGGCCAGACCGCGAGATCGCGCGGCGCATCGGGCGCACGACTTCGGCCGTCCAAACAAAACGGCTGATTCTCGGGCTCCGCAGTTGGCGGGCCAGGAATGTCAGAGTTCGTGAGCCGGTCGATCCGGAGAAGGCGAAACTGTTGCTTGGTCCGTATCATCCGCCCCGTACGCGACGAGGGAAGTTCCTGTTCTGCGAATGGCGCGGCACGGTCAAGGTTGGTGACTACAGCGACGGCCCGATTCCTTGGCCCATGAAGTGGCGCACTCGATCCTTGATCCTCTGCGGCGATCTGGTCCGGGCCGTGAAGCAGGAATCGGCACTTGCCGTGGCAAACCATTGGGGCGTCTGTACGGGTATCGTCAGCAAGTGGCGAAACGCCCTTGAAGTTGAGCCGATCACGGATGGGACTCGATTTCTGAAATCCCACGTGCAAACCGAGGCAATGACCCCGGCGCTTCGCAAGCATCTTTCACGGCTCAAGACCGGCAAGCCAAGGAAGTTGACCCGGCGTGGTGAAGCCAGGTTGATGGCCGCTCTGCACCGGCCAAAGTCGGCCGAATGGTTCAAGGTCATGGCACCGCATTTCGCGGCTCGACGCGGAAAGCCGGTTGATCCAAACGACCGGGTCTGGACGCCCAGGGAGGAAAAACTCATTGGCACAATGCCGGACAGGGCGGTCGCCGAACGTCTGCGCCGATCGGTGAGCGCAGTAGCTGCCAGGCGGAAGCTGAAGGAGATTCCGTACCTGAATCCAGCTTTGCGCCCGTGGCCGGAGGCGGAGATAAAATTGCTTGGAAAAGCGGCCGACGCAGAAGTCGCCAAGCGCACCGGTCGGACCTTGAAAAGCGTCCAGGACAAGCGGCGGAAAGTTGGACTGCTGGTCCGTCCCCGTGCCAGACCGTTGACAGCGAGGGAAGATCTGCTCCTGGGAACCAAACCCGACACTAAACTTGCAGTGGAGCTCAACCGTAACCGCATGGACGTTTACTGGCGTCGGTTGAAGCTGGGGATCAAACCCGCCGTGGAGCGCCCGCCACACCGGGATTGGATGCCGGAGGAGGATAAATTCCTGGGCACCGCATCGGATGCCGCTATCGGTCGAAGGTTGGTGCGAAGTGTCGATTCAGTCCAATTGCGGCGGCTGGGGCTTGGGCTGCCGTCCTGTCGGGAGCGGATGAAGAAAGGATAGTCGGACCACCACTACTCATCGAGCCCCCAAGCCATTCCATCCGTCGTATTCATTTGCGTTCCCAGCTTTTCGGTTCCACCTTCCAGGAGAACTACGTGAACCAACTCTTGCACGAACCAGCTAGCAGACTTACAAAATTAAAGCCGACCGGAATTCACGAAGAGGTGGATGCCAGCGGGATCGTTCAGGGCAAAAGGTGGGGGAGTTGAGGGTTGAGGGGCGCCAGCCATCATTCGGGCAATGCGATCCCTAGCAAAAGCAAGATCCGTAATGTAACTGCGGCGGAGCGATGTCGCCCAGCCACCTTGATGAATGGTTGCAAGGATTTGTTCGCCTTCGAGGTGGTCATCGGCCTGGACGTGGCGCACGACGCACAAGCCCCCGCCTCCGATCGCTTTGGAGAAGCTGGCGGTGAGGATATCGCTAATCCAGTGGGTGATGGAGCTTTCCTGCTTGGTTTCAATGGCGAGTGAATGGACGGTGTGCGCGGGCAGGTACAGGAGAAGCCCTTCGGTAATCATCAGCGCGGGTGCACGGGGAATGTGCGTGTAGATGGTGCGGCGTCGTTCAGATCGGCGATGAGTCGTTCCCGGCGGCAGCGAGTGGGTTCAGTTCGCATCAGGGCGTCTTTGTAATCTAGAATGGCCGGGAGATCGACTTCGATCCAGTGGAGGTCCGCCGGGAGCTCCAGGCGCCAGGGGCGAGTGTCGAGACCTGAACCAAAACTGACTACAGTCCTCAGGCAAACGGCAGAAATAGTGTCGAGGAGGAGATCGTCGATGAATTTTGTGCGAATAGCGATGCCGAACGCCATTATTTCGGGGTGTGGGAGTTCGCGGAACATCCCCATCCCCCGCTCACCAGCCAAACGCGCGGCGTAAGGATCATGGAAAAACGCGTCGGGACGCGCAGATTCGACCGCGCGGCAGCCTGCAATCAAAAGAGAGGTATCGCTTACGTGATTGATGCTGGAGTCAACCGCAGGCATCGAGGAATTATGGTGAGGGGCTATTCGGCTGCCTAGTAATTTCTTGCGCGCTTTTATTGCGCTCACTTTACATCGCCAGGTTTTTTGAGTTCTTGAATGGGTGCGTCGAGAAACGGCATCAAGACGGCGAGCACTTTCTCAGGACTCATGAAGAGCACAAAGTGGTCGCCGCCGGCAATGATGGCGAGTTGTGAGTGGGGAATGAGTCGAGCCACTTCGGCCGCGTGCTCGGTGCGGACTACGTCGTGGTCGCCCATCATGACTAACGTCTGGGCCTTGATCGCCTTCACGTCTTTCTCAGCGAAGCCCTTGAAGTCATCGTCCATTTTGATGATTTTGGAGACGAGAACCGGCCATTTAGTTGGGTCGGGCGCGAGCCTGGTGTAAGGGTCTTTCACCTGCGGAAAGTTAAAGTTTTCCGGGGTCATGCCCTTAAATTGCTTATACGATTCGGGGTCGTAAGTGTCTTTGCTCGCTCCCGTTCCCGCACCGAGGATGGCGAGCTTGCGCACGAGGTCGGGGTGCTTAAGGGCCAGAGCCACTGCAACCCCGCCTCCCATGCTGTAGCCGAAAACGTCGGCCCTTTGGATCTGCAGTTGCTTGAGCAGCACCGCGATATCTTCCGCCATTTGCCCGAAGCTCAACGGCCGATCGATGTCACCGGTGCGTCCGTGACCCTGCAGCTCGACCACGATCACCCGGCGAGACTTCGCGAGGGTCGGCAGGACTGTGGCCCATCCTTCGGCCGTGGCAAAGGCGCCATGCAGCAGCACAAGCGGCTCCCCGGTTCCGTGAATTTCGTAATACATCTTGAGACCGTTCACGCGGGCGTAACTGCCTTTCCCTTGGCCGTCCGGCTTTTCAGCTCCAACGGCGTGGGCTGGCAACAGGAATGCCGCGACGGCGGCAACTGATAGACAGGTAATGCTCTTCATTGATTGCTTTGCCTTCATTTGTTTCATTGCTTTGGTTGACGGTTCTTTGTTTTCGGGCTGTCCACATTCCATAGTCGTTCCGAGTTGCCAAAATTCGACAATGAGCCTGTGAAGCGTCAAATTATCTTTGTTCGATGCCTCGAATTGGCTCCGGACCGGCACCTATCGCGAATTCGTGCGGATGCTTTTCGATGACGACGAGTTTTCACCGGACCTGCTGACGGGTGACGTTCGGGCAAACTTCTTCACGCTGATGAAGGAGGTTGCAGAGCGGTGGAACGACCGGATCGCGGCAGAGGTTTTCCGCAACCAGGGAGGGTAGAAATAATCGCCCCTACGCTGTGGAGGTGCAGCATTCCAGGTCGAAACATGCCGCGGAAAACAGCCTTCAAACTCGGTGCAATCTCCATCGTAAGGAAGCTAGTAGCAAGCGGTTTGAACCGGACTGCGCCCAAGTCGGCGACAGAACCTAGATCGCAGCGATGAAGCCAGCTTATGCCCAGCTTCAGCGGCCGTGGATAAACAACCGGCTCTGCGGTTGGTTCGTGATGACCGGCGCATCGCTGTTGAAAATCAGGATCACCCACTCGGGATGGAAGGTTGACGGCGCGAGGAATCAATCGGTTGCGGAATCCGCCGTTCGCTGCGCGGACGCGGAGCAATTCCGTGAGATCCAGCCTCAGTTAGACGGCGAGTCCTTGAAAGGTGTATGTTAAGATCCTCGGACCGGGGAAATAGGACGTATTGAGTTCCGCCGTTTTGAAGCCTCCCGCCGATAAAAGATCGTCGATCTTACGATTCATGTTGCAACCGCCGGCTATCCTGCGCCAAACCGGATTCAACCTGTTCTGCCACGCTTGTACGCCCGGGTCAGGCGACAGGCCGTGCTCAGCAAAAACAACTTGTCCGTCCGTCCTCAAGACTCGTCGCATTTCGCGGAGGGCTTGGATCGGATTGGGAATTGAGCAAAGTGTCCATGTAAGGACAATGGTGTCGATGCTCGCGTCCGGGAGTGGAATTTCTTCGGCAGAATGATTGAGCAGCTCTACTGGGAATGGCACGTTCTTCACTTTCAGACGTGCCATTTCGAGCAGTTCCGATGAAGGATCGATGCCCCACAGCTTGGTAACGCGCGGGCCGTAAAACCTGAGATTGAGACCGTACCTGGCGTCGAGCCTCTCATCTGCGTCGCTGCACGGTTTGACGGGATTGGAGCATTGTGTTCAAGGATTATCACAATGGAACATTTCTATTCCTCGCAATTTGATTTCGACCGTCGCGAGTTCCTGCCTATTGTGATTCCTGCTGACTCGTGCTCAGCCGGCCCTTCTAGCGATGCTGGCCTCCTGCGCAACACCGGGGTAGGACTCCTCTTGTGATAGCCAACGCTCGGCCTCAGTACACCTGGATTTGAAATGGATCGACTGCTGAAGGTGTATGTGTCGCCTGGACAGGTAGGCCGGTCTTTACGAATCCTGGATGTGATCGTGAAAAACGTGGTAAAGCGGGGAGGTCGTTTTGAGCGTGGGCCGGAGCAGTGGCGGTTGCGGCTGTTCATGGGTAAACAACCGGTAGAGTTCCGGATGACGGAAGCCATGAAAAGAGGCGAACGCGAGTATACAGCCGAAGAACGGACAGCGAAGGATTTCTGGTTGCGGGAGAAATACGATTGGCACGGGTCCGGAATCCTCAGATTCAAAATCGAACCCGGCGAGGGCCTGTGGAGAAGACATCGGAAGAAACGAAGAGATCGACTGTTACGGCGCGTTCAAGACGGGCGACCGTTTAACACTCATATTTGGTCATGAAAACTGTATTTGCGCGACCAGGAATTGATCTACCGCCACGACATCGAGGCTGGGAGAGACTCCTCGTGAAACGAATCAGACGACGGAGATTTCTAGGCGTGAGCATCGTCGGGTTGGCGACGCTCTTGCCGGAATGGCTGGATGCCAACGGCGCCAATGCGACGGCGAGTTCGAAAGTGTCGTCTGAGTTGGAGAAACTGCTGAAGGAACTCGAAGCGACTCAGGCGCGCTACTACAATGTCCCGCGCGCGGACGGCGAGTTTCTCCATGTGCTCGTGAAGATGGCGCGGGCCAAACGCGTCCTCGAAATCGGCACTGCAAACGGCTACTCGGCGATCTGGCTGGCGCTGGCGCTCGATGAAACGGAGGGGCAACTCACCACAATCGAAATCCAACTGGAATTAGTCCGCATGGCAAAGGCCAATCTGAAACGGGCGGGCCTGGATCGCCGCATCGAGTTCCTCGAAGGCGACGCGCATGAAGGGGTGAAAGGCCTGAAAGGCCCGTTTGATCTCGTGTTCATCGACGCCGAGTTAGGCGGGAAGATGGATTACTTTAGCAAGATTTATCCGGACAAGCTGCCGCGCGGCGGATTGATCGTTTGTCACAACGCCATCAAATACAAATCGGCAATGCAGGATTATCTGGATTTCATCCGGCAGCATGCAGAGTTCGACACGGTGATCCTGAGCCTGACGATGGACGATGGGTTCGTGCTCAGTTATCGGCGGCGTCGTTAGAAGGTAATCGATCGGCATTGTGCTTTTGCCCGGGCTTGGTTGAAACGCACGATCCGGACATCCCTTTCCAGCCCGGCGGGACTGGCCGGAGGATATTTTCAGATTCGGTGGCGTGTTTTGGACGTGAATCTCGCCTGTCAGAGTTGGCGGACTGATTGGTCCACATTGAAACAACTTGAATCATGACGGAACGGGAAGTCTTCTTTGAAGCCTTGGAGATGGCCACGCCGGAGGCGCGCGCGGCGTATCTGCAGGGCGTGTGCGGCCGGGACGTTACTCTCCGCCGCAAGGTGGACGACCTGTTAAAGGATCACTTTCCCAACGACAGTCTCCTGGCCGGTCCTGCCTTGGAGGGAGAACGACCAACCGACGCCGCATCCCCCGCCCAGGAAGCCCCGGCGCACAAGCTCGGCCGCTACAAACTGCTGGAGAAGATCGGGGAGGGCGGTTTCGGCGATATCTGGATAGCCGAGCAGGAGGAGCCGGTCCGCCGTCGCGTGGCGCTCAAGATCATCAAGCTGGGCATGGACAACATGCGGGCCTTCCCGCTCTGCTTGGTGTCCAATCTCTCGGCTCCAAGTGCGCTGCCACTGGTGCCAGGACTGTTCGACCTGGTGACCATTGACGAGGCTAGCCAGTGTGACATCCCTTCCGTTGTGCCGTTACTTGCCCGGAGCAAGCGGGCCGTATTTGCTGGCGACCCCATACAACCCAAGCACGTCATCACGTTGGACGACGCGGACAGGGAGTCGCCGAGTTCCAGCCAGCCTTCGGCTGCTTGCAGGTGGTGGGCATCTGCCGGCTGGAGCGGGTTCATGGTTCTTAACCACGATCTACTTCTTACGCCGGTCCGCGGATTTGCGATTGTCCGAAAGATTTACGGTTCCTCATGCGTATAAGGGACAGGCTTGGAACAGACCTGCGAAGTGTGAAAACGCTGCACCAACTCCGGAACACTCAAACACGAACGGCTCCGGGAATTGCAACCTCAAGAAGGGGAATTGGTTTTTGTTTCCGGTCCCGAGCATTGGGAATTGCGTTAGGGTTGGCTTGCTTGATTGACGGCGCGGCTGGCGCGCACCCTTTGGAGCACTGGCGCCAGCACAGCCCGCTCCCGACCGGTGAAACTCTCACGGGGATCACGTTCGCGAATGGCCAATTCGTCGCGGTAGGAACTGGCGGCGTCGTGGTGACCTCCAGCAATGGCACCAACTGGATACGACAGAACACCGGCGCTTTCGAGCCACTGTTGGGGATCGCGTATGGGGCCAACCGTCTTGTGGCCGTGGGGCCCAGCCTCATCTTGACTTCCGCTAACGCGGCCAACTGGCACACCAGCTATGTCTCTCCGACGCCGGACACAGACATCTATTATGGACTCCACTCGATCGCGTACGGAAACGGGGCGTTTGTCGCAATCGCCGGAGGGTGCGTCGTCAAACACTGCCAAAGTTCAATCCTCACCTCTCGGGATGGCGAGCAGTGGTCAGCGGCAACCAATATTTCCGGCATCGACCTGACACGAACGCGCATCGCAAGTCTCGCCTACGGCAACGGCATCTTTCTGGGGTTGGGCGCAGATGGTGGTTCGGCTGGAGGTCTGCGAGCCATTTGGTCGGTTGATGGGGCGAATTGGATGAACATTGCAGATATCGAGGGGCCGCCGTCTTTATCCAACCCGCGAGCGGTCACCTATGGCGACGGATTGTTCGTGGCGGTAGGCTACCAGGGATTCATCGCCAGTTCACCAGACGGACGCCACTGGACCCCGCACTCCGCTGGCACGACCGCATCGCTCGATGGCGTAAGCTATGCCAATGGACTTTTCGTGGCGGTGGGGGAAACCATTCTGGCATCCGGTGATGGCGTGACCTGGATTGAACGGGGGAAAATCGTACCCAACAATCTGTCGGCGGTTGGTTTTGGAGAGGGTAAGTTTGTGGCTGTCGGCGAACGGGGTATGATTCTCGGCTCCGAAGATGGCTCTTTCTGGCGCCAACTCAGCTCCGGTGGCGTGGATAACCTCCGGGCTGTAGCCGCCGGGAATGGCAATTATATCGCGATGGGAGAGACGGGTGCACTGGCCTCGCGGGATGGGGAGCTGTGGATGCCTTTTCAAACCGACGTGGTTGGGTTGTCGCGCGTGTATTACGGCAATAAGCTGTTTGTGGGGGTATCGAACATACGCGGTCGAGGCATCGCCTCTTCGGACGGATTCTTCTGGTCCGAGCAAGGAACGGGTATCGACTGGCAACTCTCAGATGTCGTCTGCTCCAGCAATATGTTTCTGGCAGTGGGCTCGCTCTTTGACACCAACGGCGAGCCACGCGCGGGCGTCGTCCTCACCTCATCGGACGCGCAAGCCTGGGTCGTCAGAGAGGTCCCGCCTCAGCAGGGGTTCCGCTGTGTCAGCTACGGAAACGGGATGTTCCTGGCGACCGAGGCAGGTACCCGAACCCGCGTGTGGACTTCGCCGGACGGGGCTGTATGGGCGCCGGTGGGTTTTGTCCCGGCCGAGAATATCGTGCGAGTCACCTATGGCAATGGCTTGTTCGTGGCCAGCGGAAGTGATGGCGGGTCCTGCTCAGGTAGCGGCCATGGTGTCCTTTATGTTTCGGTGGACGGCACGACGTGGACCCCGGGTCTGAGCCGTGATTGCACGATCCGAGACGTCGCGTTTGGTGGCGGGTTCTTCGTGGCCATCGCCAACTATGGAGGTCGCGGGGGCCAATATGCATCCCTCGTGTCGTCAGTTGATGGAGTCACCTGGCAGACACTGGTAAGCCTGCCGTATCACGAATTCTACGCGATCGCTTATGGATTTGGACGCTTTGTCGTGATTGGTGACGCTGGAACTACTTATCTATCCGGCAAGGTGACCTCTGCCATCGCTGAGCCTCGGTTTCATTCGGAGGATTCGCGGATTCCAGGGGCCGCTTTGCGGTTCGTGATCGAAAAACCTGCTGACCCGATCGTGATAGAAACCAGCGACGATTTTGTCGACTGGCGCCACTTCATGACCTTTACAACGACGGCCAATTGGGTGGACTTTGTGGAGGAAGGATTTGAAGGCCGTCCGCACCGCTTCTTCCGCGCAAGAGTCGTTGCTCCGTAGCCGTCTCGGTGGCGCGGTCGCAATGCAGAAGGCCCGGGGCAGCACCCGTTGGTCACCCGGAGGGAGGCCTCACCGAACACAATCATTTGCGACAGGGACTGGCGTCGATGTAACTCGAGTTCGAGCCAGCCGATGGCTGCCCGCAAAAGAAAGCTATCCGATGCGTTCATCGGCGTTGTCAACCTGTTCCGTCGTTGACAAAGTCCAACCTCATCTCGTCATTCCACTGGTCTCAAGCCACCATCATCAACGTGAAAAAGTTGGCACGCGTGTTCCCTGTCAACAACGCTTGGGGAATCTCCTCATCATTGAAAAGCATCCGAAGAAAATCAGCGTATGTGCCGGTTCGCTCTCCGAAACTAACAAAATACTCCCCGTTCTCCTCAAGTAACGTGAAGTCATTTTCTGAGGTTGCATCAAACAACGACACCCGGATCAGTGGCCGCATTATTACGTATCCCGTATTGAGCACATCGATCTGAGGCGGAATTTCATGTTTCGCCACTTTTGCTAAGCACAGCTTGTGGCTCCGACGAATAGAACGTGGGTAAGGCGCTTTTGATCATGAAATTCGTGCAGGATTGATTGTTCGTCGCTGGTTATCCTGCCGAGTCTGATTGAGGATATTCAATCCCTGAATGCCTTCTCTGTGGCTCCGGGATCAATCGCCCGCAGCGCATCGAGAATTTCCGAATAATGCCTCCAACTCACTCTGCGCAAGCATTGAACCAGGGCCGGAACGGCGGGTTTGGCCTTCGGACCCATTTCCGTCAACACTTGTGCTGCGAATACCTGGGCAATCTCGTCGTTACCAACGAGGACTGAATTCAACACCGGCAGGCAGGCATCGGGATTGGCCTCAATCCTCCAGATTGCCCGTACTGCAAGAACGGGGAGCATCCCCGACGAGCCTTGAGCGACCGCAGTCAGCGTGGGAATGGCATCCTTTGCTGGCGCTCCAATCTTTCCCAACAACCATGCAGCCGTTTCACGATGATTAAATCCGACAAATCCAATCGAACGACTTGGCGAATATCGCAGAATCCATGCTGGTTCTTGTCCGACGTAATCTGTATTGGCCAATTCCCGCACGAGGGTGGGCACGGCCTTTTCCGGCATCGCCTGCAAACATGCAATGGTCGTCGAACTAAGCACTCTGAGCCCAGCGTCGGGATCATTCAAAAGTGGTTCCAAAGTCGGTATGGCAGGAGCGGCGGCTGGACCGATATTCATCAAAGTTTCAAGGATGCCGGCGTTGAACGACCTTGTCTCCGGGTTGCGCAATAGATCAACCAGCAGCGGCACAGCAGGAGCGGCGGCCGGACCAATCTTGCTAAGAGCAGTCACGGTATTCTGGCGCAACTGGGGATCCTTCAATGCCTCGACCAATGCCGGCACCGCGGGCGCGGCCTTCGGTCCATACGTTTCCAAAGCCAGCAACGCATTGAACGGCTGGCCCGCTTTCTCCTGTCGAATGGTTTCTGCGAGAAGTGGCACAGCTGCGTCGCTTTTCGAAGCGAACTCCCGCAGTGCGAGCGCAGCCGAGAACCGACTGACGTAGTCTTTGTCCTTCAATGCAGCAATCTTAACCTCTAGTGCCTCGCTCGAATTGCGACCAATGTTGCCCAGCACGGTAAGAGCGGTGCCGCGGATATCAGCATATTTTGGCTCACGAATGATCTGAATCAGGTCCGGCACCGCATCCTCGGCAGCCGGGCCCAGCGAGTGGAGAATGGACAGTGCATTTCCCCGGACTGTCCTCGGGTCGCTTGGCCGGTATTTCCAAGTTCGATTTCGAACTGAGTTGGGCAATTTGGACCAGATGGCAGTCGCAAACCGATTGATTGCGGAGTCCCGGCCGTTAAGGGCACCAATAAGATAAGGCATCACCTTTCCAGGCGGGACTCCGCTTGTCCGGTCAGTTGCACCGGCTCCCATTTGGATCCATTGGCTGAAGGGAATCCCGTTGATGTCTGGTTTTGATTCGGTGGCCCGAAATAGCAGGCCAAAAGTAACGACCCCGAGGATAACGAAGCCGAACACCATACTCGCGGCGATTACAATCCTGCGCTTTTTTACGTTGGGATTCTTGACTCGTTCCATTTGGTGTGATCATAGCGGAAACCGGCTGAAAGCAAGGTGGGTATCCACCCCACCATCCATGCCCAATGCAATTTCACCCTCCGAGTTCTCCCGGCACATTCCGTCCAGAAAAAGATGTTGAATTCCCGGGCGTGAAGCGAAGGCACAGAACCCGAGTTCACGTTTGACCCGATGTTAACTCGTTTCGGATTTTCCCGTTCGTTCCTCGCACTCGATCGGCTCGACCTCCATCTCATACATGAAAACATGGCCCTGGCGATTCGCGTCCTCCGCCAGGTTCAAGGCAATCTTTACATAGGTCTTCCTGTAGAATGTGAATCGGGTTCCAAAAGTTAAATTGCTGAAAAGCTTTTTGCTCATGGTTACAGGTAAGGGGACCTGAGCCGTGCCGGTATGTCGAGCTCTTCACACGGCAATGAGCGCAAAAGCGAACATCGCGGCCAGCGTCATGCATCCTATGACCGTCACCCACCATGGCTCGTTCAAAACGTATTCTGGTTCCTGAAAGTTCATGCGTGGTTTTTAACTTTCGGCCCAGGATACATGTCCGGATTGGACAAAGGCTGTCCTTCGTGGACGCCGGAACGAAATGTGTTTTGGGGCATTCAATAAACGAACCGGCTGTCGTATAATAAGCCGAGGTTTGGTTGATTATGAACTGCTCCCGATTTGTGCCGCAACGCGAACGACCACCGATCCATGAACCCCACCCCCAGGCCATGACGGTTGCTACACGGAGCGGTCTTTGAAGGAATATCTTATCTTGGCGAGTGTCCTTGAAACTTGCGAATTCAATGGCGTCAACGTGCTTAAATTCCTTCTATCCAAAGAGGACTCGCTGGCCGGGCTACTTCTCATGGCAGGTCGTGAGCCAAGCGGGACCAGAATCGGGAGCAATACAACCGGGACCACGGATGGGGCTAAGGGTTGATAATGTCGTTGAGTAGTTCCGCCAGCAAAATTGCCCGCTCCAAACCGTGAGAAAACTCTCCACGGGAACGCGACAACGGACCCGACAGAGAAGAGAAAGGGCAAGCACCAGCCTGCCCTCTCTCGTCGCCGTCAGGTGGTGGTCGATCGCTCCCACCTGCAAGCCAGCTTTTCCCGGATTGCCTGCACGTCATTGTGCCAACCGGGTTGTTCCCGGCATTACCGCCCTGGTGACCGCCCCCCTGGTGGGGACCGATTCTGTCCGGGCACTCGCTTTGAAACGGCCTCGCGGCCGTTAGGGCACTCGCAATCGATAGAAGGCGGCGTCCGCGGGGGTGGTCCCGTCGTCATGACCCGTCAGCCCTTCAGCCGGCATCACCGCCGTCGTCAGGAGCGCCCAGGCCTGCAGATCCGTGGAGCGATCCAGTTGATAGGTCACACCGGGTATGCCGGCAAAAAGGAGTGCTGGGCGCCCGCTGAAACGCGGCAGCCGCAGAACGTGTCCGAGCCGGAAGATGGTCCCCCACCCGTGCGCCCCGCCGATCAGGGTCGTGCAGTACAACGCCCCGTCGCTGCCCAGCGTCAAGGGCTCCGTTGGTTCCACCCCTTCAACCTGCGTATCCGTGAAACTGTGCAGCACCAGGTAACCCGTGCCGTCCTCATTGAGCTTGAAGATTGCCCCTCCATTATTGGTGCCGCCGTTCCAGGTCGTCCCGTAAAGCGCACCGTCGCTGCCCTTGATCAACCCGGCCAGCGGTTCCCGCGCGTCCTCGACCGCGCCGCCGAAATGGTAGATCACCAGGAACCCGCCTCCGGTCCGGTCCATCCGGAATATCGTCCCGTTGTTGTTGGTGCCGCCCAGGGACGCGGTCCCGAAGAGCAGGCCCCCGCCGCTCTCCAGGAGCCGCGCAGTGGGCCAGGCGCCGTCCACCCCGCTGAACCGGTGCAGCACGGCGTAACCGCTCCCGTCCCGGTTGATCTTGAACACGGTCCCGCGGTTGTTGTCACCCCCGAGACGCGTCGTGCCGTAAAGGAGGCCGTCTCCGCCCAGGATCAAGCCCGCCTCCGGCTCCTCCGAGACACCACCGACGGCTCCAAAACGGTGCAGGACGGCGTAATTGCTGCCGTCTTTGTTCAATTTGAAAATCGTGCCGGCGTTGTTGGTGCCGCCGCCCAGGCTGGTCGTGCCATAGAGCACCCCGTCCTGATCTTCGATCACCCCTGTGGCGGGTTCGGCTCCGTCCCCGTCCGCGCCGGTGAAGCGGCGCAGGACGGCAAACCCGGCGCCGTCCTGGCCCAGCGTGAAAACGGTGCCGCTGTTGTTGGTGCCCAGGTTGGACAGGGTGGTGCCGTAAAGCCGGCCGTCGACCGACTTGAGCAAAGCGCCCTGAGGAGTGGCTCCCCCTCCCGGCGTGGCAAAGCTGAAACTGTGTAGAGTCCGGTAGCCGGTGCCGTCCTTGTTGAATTTAAACACGGTGCCGAAAGTCGACGGACCGCCCTGTGTGGTCGAGTACAACGCGCCGTCGTCGCCCTCGACCAGTTCGCCCGGCGGATTATCCGAAACAGGGAACGAGCGCAGGACCGAAAAATTCGTGGGCTGGGCGAGGGCCGCCGGGGCCAATCCGAGGACAAGGCCGGACACGATCCCACACGCGAATGACCTCCGTTTCCGCCTCCGTCCGCCCGACCGCCGGTTGCCGTTCGTCGAGGCGGTCCCGGAGACGATCCCGCTCGCAAGGGTTTTGGTTTTCATGGTTGGACACAGAGTTGCCGAGTTCTGGTGGAGCAGACTAAATTCCTCCAGCAGGACGCCGAGCAGGATCAGAACGGCCAACATGATAGTTACCTCGTCATCGCTACTGAACCCGCACAGCTCAATTACTCGATCCAACTCCTCGCAGATGTCTTCTCGCTCGATTGTGCAAATCCATCCGTCATTGAGTTCGTTGAATTGCAGCACAGATTTCCGGACCAGGTGGCGGAGAACAGACTTTCCGACCGTTTTCATAACAAAATCGAGAGGTACTCCTGCCGAACATTTGTGTTAGCTTCAAAATCGATGCCCGATCGGGAATCATAAACGAACGGTAGTTTTTGGTTTCCCCTCTGTCGAGTGGGAAGGCATCGGCCAGCGAACAGGATCGCGAATCATCGTGGCCGCATGCGTGGCAGCTCGCAGTTGCGGGATGATATGACAGTGAAATCAAAGCGTTTCCTGGAAGCGATGCCCTTGAAACTCAGAAACTCGGCATCGAAGCACCGCTTCAGCCGCCGTGGACGGAGGCGGAGATCAAGCTGCTCGGGACCGGTCCAGACCGTGAGATCGCGGGCCGCATTGGCCGCACCACAATCCACGTTGAGCGTGACGGGACACGCTCGAATTTCCGCCGGGCATAAATCGGAAATGCCCGTTCCTTCGACCGATATCGCCGGGCCGTTCACTGAATGTGGAGCCACACAAGCATCGATGCCAAAAAGGTTCCTCCAGCAGCGATCAGCCACATGGCTGAAATACCGCTGCTGTCGGTCCTATCCAGGCAGTTCTGCTTGGGATCACGGGGATCGTAAAACACCTCCACCTGCTGCCCAGGTGTGAAACGAGCAACGAATGCCGCTTGTTGCTTATTGTTCCAGAACCAATCCCCTGCAATCCTGGGAGTGGATCCTTCGATTCTCTCTCCGACGGAAAACTCGTAACGAATTCGAAAGTGGGTCGCGTTTCTGCCGGGCTCCTTGTAGAGCGTGGATTCCAGAATGCGGCCCGGCGTGCTCAACCAACGCCTGGCACGTTTGAGCAACGCGCGCTTCTTGATGGCCATAATCGAGAACCAGATTCCAGCGCCGTATCCCACGCAAATGGCAATAATCGCTTTCCCAGTAATTGCCGGCTCAACGTTTCGATCCGACGATCAGGCTCAGCGACCGACGCCGAGGGCCGAGGGGGAGCGCGAAACGCTAGTCCGAATTGTTGCCCTTCGTTCAGCCGGGCCGATCTTCTTGGGCCACGCCTTTGTCATCTCTTCGCCTCTGCCCGTCCGTACAGCTCCGCTGGAGCCTTGTCGAAATACTTGAACAACGCGGGACACAACCAACCCTCAAGCCCGAATTGAGGACAATAATACCAATTGCCACCCGACTCCTCTCGTCGCCATTCCAACTTCACCGTGTGTCCCGGAAATGGTGTGGCGGACAACAACAACCGAAAGCCCCGCTCCGCCTCAGGAATCGAGGCCACCAACCGGTCAATCATCGTATCGATACCGGCGACAAATGGCTCTCGCGAAAGCCCGACCGCCGGGTCGTCGAAGACCCACATACCTTCGTACTTGTATGGAGCGATGACTCCGATGGCGTTCATACAACTGCCCGGGCCTGGCGCGAGTGTTTCATCTGATTTGTCGGCAGGGCGAACATCAGGCCGCTAAATCTGACCAGAAATCTCCTGCATTGCCTCCGAAAGCCGAGCACCTTTGACCCGTTGTTAGCTCGTTTCGGATTTTCCCGTTCGTTCCTCGCACTCGGTTGGCTCGACCTCCATCTCATACATGAAAACATGGCCCTGGCGATTCGCGTCCTCCGCCAGGTTCAAGGCAATCTTTACATAGGTCTTCCCGTAGAATGTGAATCGGGTTCCAAAAGTTAAATTGCTGAAAAGCTTTTTGCTCATGATTCCAGGTAAGGGACCAGAGCCGAGCTGGTGTGTCCAGCACGTCACACGGCCATGAGCGCAAGGGCGAACATGATGGACGACATCACACATCCCATCACCGTCACCCACCACGACTCGTTTAATACGTATTCTGGTTTCTGAAAGTTCATTCGTCGTTTTTGACTTTCAGCACATATTACAAGCCCAGGTTGGACAAAGGCTGTCCTGGCCAGATGATTGTGGAAAACGGGGCTTATGCCTTTGCAAAGAGGTCGCAGCACTTCACCCTGCTGGTCAGTTTATGAATGAATCAAAAGAATCCGGAAAAAGGATCACCCGTAAGAAGCTTTTCGAAGCTCGCATCACCGCGAGGAGCCGACGAATATACAAAGGGATGGTCGAACCTGGAGATGAATTGGATCGCCCGCTTAAAGTGTATGTGTCGTACAGACAAGTGGACCGGGCTATGGCGCACGAGAGATAATTCCATCCCAACGCACCCTAAGTTAATCAGCGAAACGCTCAAATGCGCTTGGAGCGTTTCGACGCCAAGGCACAGATCTGCTTTGAGTGTCTTCGATACCAATCGAGAACACAGATTAGAGGCTCTCGAAAGTATACTGCTAAGTATTTGGCGTCACAAAGTCTGTCCGCGGCTATTGGGGAGAGTTTCCGCCTGTAGAAATAACGGGTTCGGGCTCGTTGATTTCCAAAGCAAAACCCTTCGGCGCGGGAAGCGATCTCAGCAAAGTATCAAGCGCCGAAAAAATCTTCTGTTCGTATTGCCCGGACTTTCGTTCCACAGTATACACGTACGCTTCGAACCGGCCTTCGGGACCTGTTCCGAGCATCACTGGAATCGAAATCCCTCAATGCCAAAATAGAAAAGCTGAATGTTTTAGCCCTTGAAATTCTTCAGATCCTTAGGAAATAACTGAAGCTCTTTGTATTTTTCAAGACTTGTTGAATCAGTCTCAAGCAGACCCGCGTATTTGCGAACCAACTCGTCCGCAACGCTCTTGGCGGTGCTCAGGAGATAATGTTCCACCTCTTCTTCGCTGGCTTTCATCCTCTGAAAGGTCACCCAATTCTTCACCAAACAAACGTGACTGGCATCCATATGCATTTAATTGAGGTGCCTTATCTCACGCAGATAACTGTCAAGGAGTGTAGTGAGCAGAAAGCTCTTCCTTGGAGCGCGGTGCAGCTCATCCTTAAATAAGTTGAACAACTCGACCCGGGCTAGGTTGCAAGGGATGACGTTCTCAACTTTGGACGTGGGAGCTGTGGCTGGCGGCCTACCGTCGTCCGTGAGGAATATGGCTACCCGGGCATGGTCTGGTATGGAATTCTTGTCAGAGAACTTCACGAGAGAATTCACAAGATCGGAAAACTGGTACCGTCGCTCTATCCTGTCGCGTATCTTGTTCTCCATGAATACTGCGAACGCGCCTGCGGCATGTGCAGCGACGTCAATTCTTCCATGTTTCTCTCGCTCGACAGTGTAGATCAATCGTTTGGGAGCAATGACGCCGACCCTTTTGAGCAGAGCGCGCATGAACAGGTCGCCCTGCTCGTGCTCCGCATCCTCTCGTAGGAACCAAGCCAGGGCATCTGAGTGACGCAGTTCTCGGGTCGTTAGGCCGAAGACCTGCAAAACGCTCAAGTGTGGCGTGGATGAGATTCGCTGTTCACGAGCCCGCACGTACTCACGCGCAAAATCCTTGAAAAGGCACCCAAAACGGTTGGACACATCTTTGGCAGCCGACGCTATGCTCCTTTCGAAGGCTCCAAAGGTTCGTTCAAATGACCTTCCTCGAGCTACGGTGATCATGCTGCTAAAACTGCACACGGTCCTCAATGTGATCAATGCCAAATTTCGCACATGTGTTCCACGCGATCCGTGGACGGGAAGCGCGCCGGCATCGCGGTCGGCAGCTTCGACCATATCCACAACATGACCTTCGCAGTGGCCCATCCTTCAGGGTGAGTTGATTAGTCGAATGCGGAACCTCGATGCTCCCATCTGACGAAGCGCACGCACCAAGTCGTCTTCGACACCATGGCTGGATTGTCTAGCCCAATAGCTTACCGATTTCCCGCCGTACGTCAGCTTGCCGCGCGTGCCGAGTTGGCATTCCAGAGCCGAGGATGGAGCGGATCAACCTTTTTTTTGGCGCGCAGATTGGCGACTCGCTCTACGAGCGGCAGGTGGGTGGCAAAGTAATCCCCCACGATGCCGACGCTCTGGACCCGTTGTGCGAGAGCCTCCAGAAGGCGCTCCCCAGCCAATGCGTCGCCTCCAGCATTTCTGACCAAAGCCACGGCGAAGGCGTCCGCCTCCAATTCGTCGTCGCTGGAGTAGGAGCCGCCTAGCAGTTGCCGCCCCCGCCCCGCCTTGCTTAGCCACGCTTGTGTTGCTGGATCGTCTTCACGGGCTGGCAGCATTTCGCCCAGCGTCAACGGCTCATCGGTTGATCGATCGATGGCAACTCCTTCTTCAACCGAATGGACCTTGCATCGGCCATTCAAGTGCGAGGCTGGATGCAGGGCATCGGCTTTCCGGAAACCGGTGCTTCGCCGACCGGAGCGAAGGTGCTTGGCCGCGTAATACGCCACGTTGCTGACCTCGGCTCTTCACGATTTCAAGTGGCTGCAGGATCGGACTACCGTCGCCAAGTGATCCTCTCTGCTTCCTCGATTTCAAAGCCCGCCGGGACCGGTGGGCTTTCTTCTTAAACAATGTGCCCGGGTGACGAGCTTGCGGAAATTTGACATAGATGAAGCTTGCCCCTTGGAAAATCATGTGTATTGGTTAGCCTATATACCAATCGATTTGTTTTCGAATATTTCCTATGCACACGACCTACAGTCCACAACGAGGCCGCTTTGCCGGC
>Ga0070689_100000444_pt1 | contig 24374 bp, 18 predicted proteins | sample KBSS23HmetaG_FD_64669 | JGI IMG/M metagenome (GOLD analysis project Ga0070689, IMG submission 64669) | Switchgrass rhizosphere microbial communities from Kellogg Biological Station, Michigan, USA - KBS S2-3H metaG | ecosystem: Host-associated > Plants > Roots > Rhizosphere ...
TGGCTGACGCGCAGAAGAGCGCGGCCGGCGTCGATCCGCCATCCGTCCCGGAGCGCGCGTCCGGGGTGGGCGTCACCGACGTCGCCGAAACCCGAATCGGCTGGGGATTGCTGTCGCGAACGCCCACGCTGTCCGGCTTCTCGGGCGCCGGGACGCCGGCGTACATGGCGCCCGAGCAGATCAGCGGACGGTCCACCGACGCGCGCGCCGACGTCTTCTCGTTCGGGGCGACCGTATTCGAGATGCTCACCGGACGGCCGGGGAGGCCGAACGAGAGGCTCCCGTGGCGAACGCCGCGCCGCCTCGCGCGTGTCGTAGAGAGGTGCTTGAGCGATACGCCGTCCCGGCGATTCGCGGACGGCCAAGCGCTCGAATCCGCGCTGCGACCTCGGTCAGCCGTGCACGCGCCCGCCGCCGCCCTGGCGCTGCTCACCATCGGGGTCGTCGCCACGACGACCGCCATGCTCACGCATCGTGCGCCGCCCGCGGGCGAGCCCCGCCGCGAGGAGCTCGAGCAGGTCACGTTCAACTCCAGCGAAGCGCCGGTCTACGCCGCGGCGTTGTCGCCCGACGGCGCGCTCCTCGCGTACATCGAGCCGCGGGGCGTCTTCATCCGAGACATCGCGAAGCGCACCACGCGCCGGCTCGAGACGACCCAGAAGCTGCGCGCGTTCTGGGGCTGCGTCGCGTGGTACCCGGACGGCAAGCGTGTCCTCTTGGGCGCAGCGCACGAGGACGGCCGGTCCGACCTGTGGACCGCGGACGTCGACGGTGGGGCGGCGCGGCCGATGGAGCTCGGCAACTGGCTGTCTTTCGGCGCGGTCTCGCCCGATGGGGGGCAGCTCGCCATCGTGCAGCATACCGGCGCCATGGAAGGCTCGCTGGAGATCGTCTCCGTGAGCGGCGGCACGCCGAAGGTGCTCTACGAGACTCGCGACGAGGAGCTCTTCTCGAGCCCCCGGTGGTCACCCGACGGTCGACGGGTGGCGTTCGTGCGGGGCGTCAAGACGACGGAGTTCATGACCCATCACATCGACGTGGTGGACGTCGCCACCGGCGCTCGACGGACGGTGTTCCGCAGCGACCGCCTCGCGCAGGACGCGGGCGAGGTGGCCTTCGACTGGTCGCGCGACGGCCGCCTCTTCTTCGCCCTCGCGCCGTCCACGGTCGCGCCCGACCAGCCGAGTCTGTACTCGATCGCCCCCGACGACCTCCACGTCGAAGGCTCCGAGCACGAGCTCGCGAAAATCCGACCAGAGCCGGGCCTCGCCGGGATCCGGATCAAAGACCTGTCGTTCGACGCGACGGGGAAGCACATGGTCCTGGTCCGCTCGGAGGGCCAGGCCGATGTCATGGCCGGCGCGCTCGCCCCCGACGGCACGAGGCTCGACGACGTCCGGCGCCTCACGCTCTCCGACGAGAACGAGCGGCCGTCGTCGTGGTCACGCGACTCGCAGAGCGTCTTGATGGTCTCCGACGCCGCGCATACGTACGGCATCTCGTCGCTCGCACTGGGAGGGTCACGCGCCCCGGAGCCCATCACCGACGCCGAACGGGCGGCGACGTGGCCGGTCCTCGGCCCGGCGGGAAAAGGGATCCTGTATTGGCGTATCCCGGTCGAGGACGCGCCCCGGGCGCGCATCGAGCTGTGGCTCGCTGAGCCCGGCAAGGCCGCGAGGAAGGTGTACGCGACGCCTCGCGAGGTGCACCTCCCGGGGCGCGGACGACCGCCGCCGCGGCGCTGGAGCGTGCGCTGCGGGCTCACGGCGCCGGCCTGCTTTCTTTCGCACCCCGACGACTCGGGCAAGGGCGAGACGGTGCTCGAGGCGCTCGACGTCGACCGCGGGACGGCGACCCCCGTGAGTCGGTTCGCCGGCATATGGGACTACGGGTTCGCCCTCTCGGCCGACGCGCGGCAGATCGCCGTGCACGCTCCGAGTCGACTGGCCGTCGATATCTATACTCTGGACGGCGCGCGCGTCCGGCAGATCTCGACACCCAGCGCGTCGTTCTTCTCGTTCATCGTATGGGACCACAGCGGCGACGGCGTGATCGCCGCCGGGAGCTCCGACGACTTTCCGCTCGCGGCGATCGTCCATCTGGGGCTGGATGGTACCGTGCATCCTCTATGGGGGATGAGCGACGGCCTCATCAGCAACCTGGCCATCGCGCCCGACGGGCGGCACCTGGCCTTCGCCGCGACCCCTTTCCACGCCAACGTCTGGCTCCGCAAAAAATGAACGTCGAGGACGCCGGTGCGAGCTCTACGCCTCGGTGAAGAGCCCTTGCTCCTCGGCGAACCGACGAAGCTTGGCGGTGATCCGCTCGAACTTCTTGCGGCACATGGCCGCGCATTGCGTGAGCTCGGCGTCGCTCATCGGAGCGTCGTCGCCGGTCGCCACGATGCGTGCCACGTCGGTCCACGGGAGGTCCCGATCGATCCGCAGGACGAGGAGCATCTGCTCGTCCGGCGTGAGTTGCGCGCGGAGCTGCGACACACGGTCCTTCATGGCCGACCGCAAGTAAGGACGCGTCGCGGTCCGCACGCGCCCTTCGATCTCCGATAAGTGCGGAATCGACGAGAGGGCTTCCTGCATACCGCGGGAACCTTCCTTGCGAGAGTAGCGGACCTGCGCGTGCCGCGCGATCAGATAGGCCCACGTACGAAACGTGCATTCGAAGCGAAACCCACGAATGCCGTTCCAGAGATCGAGGCACGTCATGCCGAAGACGTCGTTGACGTCCATCTCACTCCGCAGGGCGACGCTCAAGAAGCTCAGGAGCTCCGGCCCGTACCCTTCGAGCGCGACTGTGATCGCCTCCCGAAATCGTCCCTCCGCGTGCAGCTTCCGAATTCGTTCCTCGAGCATCGGCCTCCCCCCTTGAGTGACCATCACCTCGATATCTGGCACCGATTCGCCGGCACAGTACCGACGTGATGAGCTCGGGTAAAGCAGGGCTTCTTCGGGCGGCGTACGGCTCGGCTGCACCGCGGGGCGACGCGGTGCGGCGTGCTCCGCGCGCGACGCTTGGGCTGAGTTCGGGGCACTGTTCGGTTCGAAGCGCCGTCACATCGGAATCCCCGCCACTCGATCCATGTCGAGTCTGCCAACCGCGATGGAGGCCTCATGAAATTCAAAACGTCTTCGAATCATTCCGTACCGAGCACGACCATGATGGACAACGCAGCGGCCGGGCCTCGCAGGTTGAGCCTGCGCCGAGAGACCATCGGGGCGTATGTGCCGATCAAAAGTGGGTTGAGAACCGGTGGTGAATCGGCGGGAACGAGCAGCAACTTCCACGACCTGTAGCAGAAAGTGCATCGCCTCGCGGCCGCGCGAGTAACCGACGCGCGGCCGTGCTTTTCTTGTCTGGTTGCAAATCAATCCATTCGACAACGCGCGCTCGTCACAGGTGCGGCTCCTCTTCTCTACCCGAGTGAGCCTCGTCGAAGACGAGAAAATCCACCTCCGTGAGGCGAAATGACCCACATTCGTCTCCTTGGAGACCACCCGAAAGAATTTCGTGCTTGTTACGTATGGAGGCAAATATGAAATTTCCGAATCACATCGCTGGAATTTTGGTGCCCTGGGCCTTGGCGTTCATGTGGATGACAATCCCGTCGTCGGCGCTCGCGGACGAGGGCAGCTTCGTCGGCCCCGTATCGCTCGATCAGGCGCCGCCGGAGCTGCAGGCGGAGCTCGCCAACGCGCAGGAGAAAGCGCTCGTGGGCGCACGCTGGATCCTCGCGCTCTCGACGGACGGCCGCACGCTCGACGCGTATTTCATCAGCGGCACTGCCGCCTCAGGATCGTTTGCGACATGCCCAATCGTCCCGCAGTTCACGCTGCGAATACTTCGGGACGGCGTCCAAATTTTTGGGTATTCCAGCAACGCTTTCGGGTTAATCTTCGCAGGCAACAACACCTGCGGTCTCCACTATCAGTATCGGCCGGGCGTCGGCCCGGTCGTCGACCCGGCGCAGTGGGATTTCCGGCTCGAGGAGCCCGGTTACGGGGCGCCGGTGATCGGTAGCCTCGCTGTGTCTGCGTGCCGCTACAAGACGCCGCTCTACCAGACGGTCAACGCTACGGTCAACGATTACTTCTATACCGTGCTGCCGAGCGAGCGAGATATCGCGCTCAACCAGTACGCCTACTCCAACCTCGGCGTCGCGGCGAACATGGAGTCGGTACAGATCGCCGGATCGCTTCCATTCAAGCGCTTCTACAAATGGCTACCGCAAACCGACCATTTCTACACAATCTCGTCTGCCGACGAGTCGTATGTGTTGAGCAACGGCTGGGTGTTCGAGCGGATCGAGGGGTACGCCTATCCGACACAAAAGCCGGGAACGGTGCCACTCTACCGGCTCAATCAGTGGTTCCCGGCCACGTCCGATCTGGAGCATTTCTACACGACGAGCACTGCGGCCCGGGACGGAAAGCTGCAGCAGGGGTGGGCGTCCGACGGCATCGTGGGGTACGTCTGCCCGTAGGGGACGAGTGAGTTCGTAGGCCCGGTGCACGAGCCAATCCCCAGCGTCATTACCGCCGCACGTTTTTTCGACGGCGGCGTGGCGCGTGATACGCGTCGCCGAGGGGAGGCGCCGCCGTTCCGCGCGCGCCCCGTCGGGAGGCGCGGCATGATGGGAAAGTCCGGAGGTGGCGGCGGTTGGCGGCCGCCGCCTCCCCCGAAGCCGACGAAGTTCGACCGCCAGTACAGGAAGCAGGAGCAGCGGCGCGCGCGTCGGAAGGAGAAGACCCGGTGGGGTTCGAAGGGGCGAACCTGGCGAACCTCGTGCAGGTGACGCGGCGCCCGTTCTTCTCCCTCGCGCCGCGCGGACACACCGAGCTCGTCGAGGTGCTCGATCCGCCGTACGAGCACACAGGCTACCGGCGCATCTTCGACGTATCGCGGAGCTTCCACGACGGCGGCGGGGTGACGACCATGGAGTACCTCGACTTCCTCCAGGGGTACGTCTCGTTCGAGCCGCAGCTCCCGCCGACCGCGCGGACCTGGATCCGCGGGCTCCTCGCGGGCGACGAGACGTTCTCGTTCCGCCGGATGCAGGACACGCTCGGCGCCATGACGAGGTACTCGGGACACGGCTGGAGCGAGCCGGAGGCGGCGCAGGCACTCCAGTACGTCATCGGTTTCACCAACTCGACGACGCCGCTCCGCCTGCACGACGACACGCGCCGTTTCATTTGGACGTATTCGCCCTCACGGCTCCTCGACTACGACGAGTTCCTCCGCGCCGTGCGCGACATCGATCGAGCGCTCCCGTACAACCTCGGGCGGCTGATCGCCGACGCGCGCGACCCGACGTCGGAGGTGTCGCGCTACTACCAACGCGTCTTCGACCGCGCCAACTCCGAGGAGCTGCACCAGGTGCTGCGCGCGTTTGACGAGCTCCGTCGCTATCTCTGAGCACGGCCTCCTCGCTCACGCGCGATCGCGCAATTGAAAGGTCACCGAGACGTTCGCCGTGACGCTGATCGTGCCGGGCACCATGGCGCCTTCGGGGGCGCCGCTCGGTCCGCGCTGCGCGATGTTCTGCGACATTCCCCCGCCGTGGTGGCCGCCCCACCACGATCCGTACGACGAGCCCCAGTGGGCGTAGCCCTCGCTGATCGACTGCGGGCTGCCGATGTCCTGCCCGAGCTCGCCGGCGAGGGCGACGGCCTTCTCCCGCGCGGCCCTGATGGCGATGGCCCGCGCCTCGTCGCGAAACTTGCGGAGCTCCGTGGTCTCGAACGCGATGCCCTGGATGTGATTGGCGCCGGCCTCGATCGCGCCGGCGAGGAGCGCCTCGAACCTGGAGACGTCGCGCAGCGTGACCACCGCGGAGCGGCGGACGTAGTACCCGAGCACGTTCTTTCCGACGACGCGCTTCCCGCCGTCCTCCCACTCGTCTCTGCGCTCGGGATCGATGCTGACGTAGTCCGTCTGCACATCCTTCTTCTCGACCCCGAACCTGCCGACCGCGGCCACGATCGCCGCGAGCCGTTGGTCGTTGTCCGTCTTCGCGGCCACGAGGGCTGCGTTCCAGCTCTCGACCCCCATGGTGATCGTCACCCGGTCGGGGACGACCACGACGGCGGCGTCGCCGCTCACCGTGATCAGTCGTAAGTTTTGCGGTTCGGTGGACATGGCGGCCAGTGTAACAGTCGCCGAACACGAGGGAGTCGCTGCGAGCCGTCAGCTCCCAGCGGGCGACCTGGCGAGACCAGAGAGGGCAGCTCGGCGCACTCCGTCATCCCATTTGTCGCCAAGCGTTGTCAGGATCTCGATCTTCGGCATACGGGCATGATGGGCCAGAGTCAGCGCTCGACGTCATCGAGTCGCCACTTTTTTTCATCATTTGATGATTGGCACTGTCGATTACTTACTTCCGAACGACCTCGGCGGCGATGGACGCCAGCCGCGTGACGCCGTCGCGGGGACGGTGGCGGGAGGACGATCCGGAGCTCGGCCCCGTGAACATGCGCGGGCGAGGGCCATCCCGGCGTCTTCTGCCAGCACGGTGACGAACGTTCGCTCGCCCTGGTCAACGCGGTGTGCTCGCCGGATTGTGATGCAAGCTCGGGGGCTTGCTCTATGCCTGATAACCCTGCCGTCCAGGCGGGCGCGTGGGAGTTGCAGGAGCGCCCGAAAAACGAATAGCGCCACGGTTGACGGATAACTCAACTAGCCCTGATACTTTTGGGATCGTGGGGAAGCTGACCAAAGACGGCCGCGGAGCCGCGCTTAGCCAGAGTGAAGCCGGCGTGGCGGCTCCGCGCGTGATCCTCCAGAACGAGTACGTGACGCTCGTCTACTACGCGCGCACGCGAATCGTGTATCACACCTTCCACCAGCCGGTGCCGAGCGAGGTGTTTCGCGAAGTGCTCACGAGAGGCGTCGAGATCTTCGAAACGCGCGGGGCCTGCAAGTGGCTCTCCGACGATAGTGGAAACTCGGCGCTCCACCCGGATGACGCGACATGGTCGATGGGGGTGTGGACGAGGCGCGCGAAGATGGCGGGGTGGAAGTTCTGGGCGGTCATCATGCCGGACCTGGCCTTGGGGCGCGCCAACATGCGGCGCTTCCTGAAGCACCACATCGAAGGAGGGCTGCGGGTGCGGGTGTTCACGCATCCCGAAGAAGCCCTGCGCTGGCTCGAAGTGGCCGAAACCACCAATCCGGACGACGACTGAGCATCGGCCTCGGGTCGCCGTCGTTCGTGACAGCGGCGGCAGGTCCGCGCGACGGTGGCTCTCAGCCGCCCACGATTCGGAGGGCGAGCGTGAAGAGGTCCCCCTCGTCGACGTCGGAGACGAGCGCGTAGCCGAGGTCGCCGTCGCGCCAGAGGATCGTGTGGAACCCCCGTGACGTCTCCACGTGCGCGCGGGCGCGGCCGAGCGGCCGGAGCCCGAGGGACGGCCACGGGAGCCCGTCGGACGGGAAGATGAAGAGGGTAATCACGTGGAGGCGGCGCTTGAAGACGTACGTGGCGGCTTTGCGATCGACGAAGTACGCGACGGCGCCGCCTTGCAGCGGGAAATCGGCGTCGCCGCCGAACGCCGTGACGGGGGCGAAATCCACCTTGCCGGAGAACCACGGCTTCACCTGGTGGGGCCCGCCGCTCTCGACCTCGAGCGGGTGCTCGCTGTAGAGGACGCGCAGGTGATCGTTGATCGCCTCCGCGACCATCGCGTCGGAGCGCATGGCGGTCTGGTGGACCACGACGGCCCCCCCCGCGGCGATCGCCGCCGCGGCGACGAGCGCCGCGCCCCAGCGGACGCGCGATCGCGCCGGGCGCGACGGCGGCACCCACTTCTCGCGGAGCGCGCGCTCGAGGCCGATCGGCGCCGCGGGGCGGGGGAGGCGCTCGAGCGCGCTCGTGAGCGCGTCGTCCCGCGTGAGCTCGCGCCGGCACGCGTCGCAGCCGGCGAGGTGCGCGTCCAGATCGCGGGCGATCGCCGGCTCGAGGTGGCCTCGCCTCCTGTCCGTGAAGAGCTCGCGGGCGCTCGTGCAGTCCATCGTTCTCAGCTCCCGTAATCGCACAAGAGGGACCGGAGCGTCGCGCGCGCTCGCGCCAGCCTCGATTTCACGGTGCCGACCGCGCAGCCGAGCACGATCGCGAGCTCGCGCTCGGTGAACCCCTCGAGATCGAGGAGGACGATCGTGCGCGCGTCGGGCGACAGGCGCGCGAGCGCCGCTTCGATGTCGTCGGCGACGAGCGATCGGAGCCGCTCGAGGTCGTCGTCGCCGCGGAGCGGATCGCCGGGGGAGGGCGACGCGGCGTCGTCGGTATCGACGCCGGCGTCGATGGGGCTGCGGCGCGCGCGCCGGTAGGTGTCGATGTACGCGTTGCGCAGAATGCGAAATAGCCACGCGCGCAGATCGGTCCCCTCTTCGAACCGCGCCGATGCGTCGAACGCGCGGGCGAACGTGTCCTGGACGAGGTCCTCCGCGTCCGCGTCGGTGCCGGTCAGGCGGCGCGCGAGACGGAAGAGCCCGTCGACGTGCGACAGCGCGGCCTCCCGCTGCGAGCTGCGCGCGCGATCGTTCATCGCTCCCGGCGGATAGCAGAGTTCATCCCTCGAACCAACGGGGGTCCCTGGCCCCGTGCACCCTGCACGGGGCCCGAGCGAAGCGGCGCGGGGTGAGAGGCGAAAAAGCACGGACGACGGCGCAAACGACGGAGCGGGCGCGATCGTTCCATCGATTCGTCGCGCCGGCAGAATCGCGCGCGCCGCGCACGGGATCGCGGAACCTCCCGCGGCCTCCGCCGTTCTCGGGCGTGGAGGCAATCGATGGACGACCAGTGGACGCGCCGAAGCATCTTGAAGCTCATGGGGGTCGGCGGCGTCGTGGCCGCCTCCGCCCTCGCCGGGTGCGCAGAGCGGCGCGCGGCTCGCCCCCGCTCGGGCCCCGCGCTCCGGCGGGACTTCTTCTTCATGCAGCTCACCGACACGCACTGGGGATACCGCGGCGCGGCGAACCCGGAGGCCGAGTCGACGCTGGCGCGCGCCGTCGCCGTGGTGAACGCGGCGGAGGTGAAGCCCGATTTCATCGTCTTCACCGGCGATCTCACGCAGACGACGGACGACGCGCGCGAGCGGCGCGCGCGGATGGCGCAGTTCAAGGAGATCGTGGCGGGGCTCGACGTGAAGGCGGTCCATTTCCTCCCCGGCGAGCACGACGCCGCGCCGGATCGCGGCGAGGCGTACCGCGAGGCGTTCGGCGAGACGCGCTACGCGTTCGACCACGAAGGGGTCCACTTCGTCGCCCTCGACAACGTCTCTCTGCCGGGCGGCGCGCTCGGCGACGCGCAGCTCGATTGGCTCGCCGCCGACGTCGCGCGGCTCGCGCCCGATACGCCGCTGGTCGTCCTCGCGCACCGCCCGCTCTTCGACCTCTACCCGGAGTGGGAGTGGGCGACGCGCGACGGCGCCCGCGCGATCGAGATCCTCGCGCGGCACCCGAGCACCACCGTCTTCTACGGGCACATCCATCAAGAGCACCACGCGGTCACCGGCGGGATCGCGCACCACGCCGCGCGATCGCTGGTGTTCCCGCTGCCGCCGCCCGGCGGAGCGCCGAAGCGCGCCCCGCTCCCGTGGGATCCCGCGAGCCCCGACCACGGGCTCGGAGTTCGCGCGGTGAAGACCGGCGCGACCGGGCCGTCGATCACCGAGATCCCGCTCCGGGCGCGCGCGTGACGCCGAGACCTCGCGCCTTCGCGCTGCTCGCCGTTCTCGTCGTCGCCGCCGCGTGCGGCGCAGGGCGCGAGTCGCCGCCGCCGTCTCCACCTCCGCCGGTCTCACCGGCCGCGCGCGCGCCGGCGGCCGCGGCGTGCCGGCGGGATCCGTCTCCGGCGTGCGCCGCGGGAGCGCCGGCGACCATCCGCGACGTCGCGCCGATCCTCGAGCGGCGGTGCTTCGCGTGCCACGCGGGAGACGGCGCCGCCGCGGACGAACACGATTTCTCGAATCGAGCGACGGTATTCGCGCAGCGCGGCGCGATCGCCAGAGAGGTCTCCGCGTGCGCGATGCCGCCGCCGCGCGCCCCCGCGCTGCCGGACGACGAGGCGGCGACGATCCTCCGCTGGGCGACATGCGGCGCACGAGAAGAATGAGCGACTCTGCGCGGAACGGATCGGCGCGCGCGTCGTTGCGGCGGACGTGAGCGCCGTCGGGTCGCACTCGAACGGGCTCCCAGGAGGATGAACGATGCGGAGCTTGAGACATCTCGCCGTCACGTGCGTGGCGGTGCTCGCTGCGTGCAGCTCGAGCAACGGAGCTGACGGAGGAGGCGATCGAAACGGGACCACCGACGCCGGCGCGGACGGCGGCGGCAGCGCGACGCCGCCGCCCGACGCGGGGGCGCCTTCCGCGAAGCTCGAGGACATCCGCCACATCGTCGTCGTCGTCCTCGAGAACTGGAGCTTCGACAGCCTCTACGCCGAGTTCGACGGCGCCGACGGGCTCGCCGGCGCGACGAAGGCGGCGCCGCAGATCGATCCCGCGACCGGGCAGGCGTACGCGACGCTCCCCGAGACGGAGACGCACCTCCCGCCGGGGCTCCCGAACGCGCCGTTCGCCCTCGACGCGTACCTCGGCGTCGACCAGGACACGTCGCTGGATCTGACCACCAAGTTCTATCAAGAGCAGGCGCAGATCCACGGCGGCAAGATGGATATGTTCGTCGGCGTGAGCAACGCGAAGGGGCTCACGATGGGCTACTTCCACACCGCCGATCTCCCGCTCGCGCGCGAAGCGAAGAAGTACACGCTGTGCGATCGATTCTTCCACGGCGTCTACGGGGGATCGTTCGCGAACCACATCTTCCTCGTCTCCGCGGCGCTCGCGCGCTTCGACGGCGCGCCCGCGTCGATGAAGGCGGTGCTCGACGCGCAGGGCGCGCCGGTCGCCGACGCGAACGGCAAGCTGCTCGACGGCCCGCTCACCCCCGACGGGTACGCGGTCGGCACCGTGTACTCTGTCAATTCGCCGCACGTCGTCCCGGCCGTCCCGCCGGAGCAGCTCCTCCCGAGCCAGACGATGCCGACGATCGGCGATCGCCTGTCCGACAAGAACATCGACTGGGCGTGGTACTCCGGCGGGTGGAACGACGCGCTCGCCGGCGCGCCCACGAAAGGGTTATTTCAATATCACCATCAGCCGTTCGTCTACTTTGCCAAGTACGCCGACGGCACCCCCGGGCGCGCCGCGCACCTGAGAGACGAGACCGAGTTCATGGCGGCGGCCGCCGCGGGGACGCTCCCCGCCGTCTCGTTCGTCAAGCCGGACGGGCTCGACAACGAGCACCCCAACTACACCGACGTGATCACCGGCGAGGACCACGCGCGCGCGCTCATCGACGCCGTTCGAAACGGCCCCAACTGGGCCGACACGGCGATCATCGTCACCTACGACGAGAACGGCGGCTTCTGGGATCACGTCGCGCCGCCGCGCGGCGACGCGTGGGGGCCGGGGACGCGCGTCCCGACGATCGTGATCTCGCCGTTCGCCAAGAAGGGCTTCGTCGATCACACGGCGTACGATACGGCGGCGATCACGGCGTTCATCGAGCGGCGCTGGCAGCTCGCGCCGCTCGGCACGCGCGACGCCGCCGCGGCGGACATGTCGAACGCCTTCGACTTCGCGAAGTGACGGCGGTCACGCGCGGCCGACCGAGTGTTGCAGGCGTGCGACACATTCGCTGAGCCCTTCGATCCCCGCCTTCAAGAAGCGTCGCACCCACTTCCGAGCCGTATCGCCGGTGAACTGCAGCTCCATGGCGCGTGTGACGAGCCACGCTGCCATGGATTCAGCGAAAGTTCACGGACTCACGACACCAGGAGCCCGTCGGGCTACGCCCGACGTGTGACGGGAGCCGACCATCTCCTCTGAACAGAGCGTCACGTGCTGTGGAGGGTACTGCACGTCGGCCGCGAACGTGCGGAGCACCTCGACGTGGGCGAGGCGATCGCGGAGCAGGTCGACCTCGAATTTCTTCGGGTCGATCTTTTCGTCGCGATCGGCAAGGAACGCGTACGACGGGGGGTCGAGCGATACGGCGTCGAGCACCGCGCCGAGCGCGTCGACCTCGCCGTCGCGCAGCCCGCCCGCTGGAATGCACGCGCGCGTCGTGATCGAGCGAGACGAGCCCGGGGAGGAGCTCCTCGATCGCCGCGAGGTGCGCGCGCGCATTCTCGAGGCGCGCCTCGAGGTCGTTCACGGGGAGGTTGGTGATTTCGGTGGATGCTTTGACCATGGGAATCCTCTCTTTCCGGTTCGCGCGAAAGGCGCGTCGGGGGGCATCCTCCGAGCGCGATTTGCGGCCGTCAAAAGTGGAAGTCCGGGCGATGGGCCAGACGGTCGCGACTTCGCGACGATCGGGCGGTTCAGCAAAGTACCCGTACGGTTCTATCCAGCAGGGCGCGCGTTGGGGTAGCCGATCACCAGCCGCCAGGAGTCGTCCTCCCTGCGTCGCAGTACTTCGATCGCCGGGAAGAAACGTTCGACCGTTTTTCCCTTCACGACCGCGGTACCCGTCCAATCGGTGAAGAGAAGCGCCAGGTCGCCCGCGCGGACGACTCCGGTCACATGCGGGCGCAGCCGCGTCTGCTCACCGATGAGCGCGGCGATCATCTTGCGGATCCCTTCGCTGGGGGCCGGCTCGCCACCCGCGGTCGGGACCACTCGGGCGTCCACCGTATAGAGCTTTGCCGCTCCCGAGGACGCCTCTTCGGTGGCGTGTCGCTTCGCCTCGTGGAGGCGGCAACTGGACAGCACCTTTCCGCTTCCGCTGCCCACGAGGCAAAGTGCCCCGCGTTCGGCATTCACACGCGAAGACAAATAAAAGACGACCGCATTCGTAATTCATCGCGACTGACGAGTGGCGGTTCAATGGCGCCACCACGTTGTCGTGCACTTGCATTCATCCATCGACGATTGGAGGGGAATATGACCATCAATGCAAATCTTTCGCTGATTGCGGTTACGATGTGGGTATCAGCGGCACTCGGCGGCTGCGCTGCGTCCGCATCCGATGACGCTGCGGCGGAGTCAAGTCAGCGTCAGCAGCGAGGTGAGGCTGGAGCGACCACCGAAGCCGTCAGTCAAGGGTTCTCCACCGCGGCAGCGTACAATGGCGCGTGCGGTTCTGGCTACGTGGAGATCGACTCCCGCCCACTGTCGGGCGCTACCGTCTTTCTGACATACAACAGTAGCACCGACGATAACTGCGTGGTGACCGTTCGAAACTCGCCTGGCACCAAGCAGCTGATGAACGCCTGCATCAAGCTCTCCACTTCGTCTACGTGGATTTGTGATGAAGGCGACTACACCACATACGCCGGGCCGCGCTACGTCCATGCGCTCCATCAGTGCGTCGATTGGTTCGGTTACTTCAACGGAACTAATGTGGAAGTACTCAACTCCCACTGTGGTTGAGGAGGAGCAGTGATATCCCTCGGTTGGGGCGATCGGTAACCCGACCGAGGGAAGCCATCCGCTTTGCAGGCGCAGCAACCGGTGCGAGGCCAGTGAAAGACACCGCCGTCCAGGCGTCATGTCCGTCGTGTCGCGTTCGCGCGAGGAGGCGGCTCCTTCGTAACGTCTCGCCGCGCCCTACGAGTGGATCGTCCCCTGTCGGTCAGAGTGAGTCGCAATCCAGAAGCCACAGGTTGCCGTCCCAGTCGCCACCGCAGAGCTGCCCGTGCCGGACTGCGATGCACTCGAACGGCACAGTGCCATAGACCGTAAACAAGCAGCGTCTATCGGCGACCAAACTTTGATCGTGTTGTCGTAGGAAGCCGAGAGCACGCGTGGGCCGTCGGGCGAGTACGCGCACGCGGTCACCGGGGCAGTGTGCCCTTCGAAGCGTTGCAGTTCGCGGCCGGTCGCCGTGTCCCATTCGCGGACCGTGTTGTCGTCGGAAGACGCGCAGGAGCTTCGGCTGGAGATCGAGCGCGAGCTCTCCGACCTCGTCGAGGAAGAGCGTGCCGCCGTGCGCCTCCTCGAAGAGGCCGCGCCGCTCCTCGTGCGCGCCGGTGAACGCCCCCTTCTCGTAGCCGAAGAGCTCGCTCTCGAGGAGCGCCGCCGGGATCGCGCCGCAGTCGACCACCACGAACGGGCCGCCCGCGCGCGCCGAGTGGGTGTGGACGGCGCGCGCCAGCACCTCCTTGCCGACGCCGCTCTGTCCCGTTCTTGCTGCCGCCGTCGCGGAGGTGCACGCCGGTCGGCGTGAGCGCGAGGCGCGCGTGCTCGTGCGAGACGGTGCGGTCCGTGAGGCGGAGATCGGCCGTCTCGCCCACGCCGACGATGAACGTCGGCCGGTCGATCTGCGCCTGCCGTCCGGCGTCGGGCCCTCGCTTCACTTCGAGCGTCGCCGTGTGAACGCGGAGCACGCTCTCGGAGCCGTCGTCCCCCGTCTTCGTCCCGCGGTCGGACATCCGCGCAGAGTATAGCCGCATCTGCTCGTGTCTCGTCGTCGCGGCCGCACCATCACGATCGCGCGCGCCGCGCGACGGCGCGATGAAATGCGACGAAGCGAGAAAGGATCGCGGCGCTCTCGTCGTTGTCGGTATCGGCGCGCGAAACGCGCGATCCGGGCGAGAGACTCGGAGGGACGGGGGGGTGGCGGCTGTCCGGCGGCACGTGCTATCGGACACGGGACGGAGGGGCGCGTTGCCGGTGATTTCGAGGGACCCGCTGAACCTCGTCGGGAGCATCTTCGAGCGGAAGTACCGCGTCGATCGCATCGTCGCCGAGGGGGGCTTCGGCATCGTGTACCAGGCCCACCACCTCGCGCTCGACGTGCCCGTCGCGCTCAAGCTCCTCCGCCCGTCGTTGAGCAGCGAGCGCGACGACTTCCTCGACCTCATGAGCCAGTTTCGCGAGGAGGCGAGCGTCCTCTCGCGCCTCCGGCGGTCGAACGTCGTCGCGGTGCTCGACTCCGGCGTCGCGGCGCACGGGGAGGATCCGGCCGGGCTCCCGTGGATGGCGCTCGAGTGGCTCGAGGGCGAGACGCTGAGGGAGGACCTCGCGCGCCGCCGCGGCCAGGGCGGGAGGACACCTGCGGAGTGCATGGACCTGCTCCGCCCCGTCATCGAGGCGATCGCCGAGGCGCACGAGCTCAAGATCGCGCACCGCGATCTCAAGCCGAGCAACGTCATGCTCGTCCCGGTGAGAGGCGGCGTTTCGCCGCGCGTCCTCGACTTCGGGATCGCGAAGATGATGGCGCCGGACGAGACCGAGGCGCCCGGCGGCGAGACCCCGACCGACTCGACGCGGCCCGCGTTCACCGCGTTGAGCGCGGCGCCGGAGCAGCTCTCCGGCTCGCGCACGGGGCCGTGGACCGACGTCTACGGGCTCGGGCTCCTCCTCACCGAGGTCCTGACCGACCGCCCGCCGATCACCGCGCGCGAGCCGCACGAGCGGTACCACGTCGCCTTCGCCAAGGAGCGCCCGACGCCGGGGAGCATGGGCGTCAACGTGGGATCGTGGGAGCCGATCTTGAACCGCGCGCTCGCGGTGCGTCCGGCGGATCGGCAGCGCGACGCGCGCGCGCTCCTCGACGACCTCGAGGCTGCGCTCGCGACCACCACGAGGGGCGTCACCCGGTCCGACCCGCCGAAGGCGCCGAGGTCGCCGTCGCGTCGGCGGACCGCGTTCGTCGTCACGCTCCTCGGCGCGCTGATCGCGGCAGGGGCAGGCGCGGGCCGCGCCTGGCAGGTGCGCGGTGACGCGGCCGTCCTCTCCCTCGGCGCCCAACCGCTGGTCATCGTCTCCGAGTTCCGCGCCGGCGGGACGGGCGACGACGCGCGGACGAGGCGGGTCGCGGCGGCGTTCGCCGAGCTCCTGTCGGAGCAGCTCCGGATCGGCGACGCGATGCGCGTCCCGGCCGCCGACGCGCGCGCCGCGATGCTCGAGGCGAGCGGGCTCGATCCGAGCGCGCCCGCCGTGACCGCCGACCTCGTCTCACGCCTCCGCTCCACGGCGTGCGCGGACGTGGTCGTGGGTGGCGAGATCACCGAGGACCGCGGCGTCCTGGCCGCGCGGATCGAGCTCTACGACACGGCGCGCGGCGCGATCGTCGCGTCGACGTCGCTCGTCCGCGCGACGGGCGACGTCAACGCGCTCGTGCGGGAAGCGAGCGCGCGCGTCCGGCGCAGCCTCGGCCGCCCGGCGCTCTCCGCCGAGGACGAGACCGCCGTCCGCGCGTCGCTCCCCGAGAGCGCCGAAGCGTCGATGGTCTACGTGGAGGGGCTCGCGGCGCTGCGGGTCTTCCGCGCCCACGACGCGGCCGAGCGCTTCGAGGAGGCGCACCGCCTCGCGCCGCGGTTCGCCCCGGCCGTCGCGGCGCTCGCGCGAGCGCGGCTCAAGTTGGGTGAGGACGCGCGCGCGCGCGAAGCCGCCGCGCAGGCGGTGGAGCTCGCGCCGGCGTTGTCGCGCGGCGACGAGCTCAACTTGCTCGCGCTCGCCGCCGAGACGCGCCACGACTGGCCGACCGCCGTCGACAACTACCGCGCGCTCGTGCGCTTCTACCCGGACCGCGTCGAGTACGTGACCTCGCTCGCGCGCGCGCTCGTCGGCGCGGGGAAGGCGGAGGACGCGGGCGCGCTCCTCGCGGACGCGAAGAAGCGGCAAGGGAGCGAGTGGGACCGGATGCGCCTCGACCTCGTCGAGGCGTTCGCGTTCTCGCGCCGATCGCAGGACGGCCCCGCGATGGCCAGCGCGCGCGAAGCCGAGGAGTACGCGTCGCGCGTGGGGGCGCGCGTCCCGCTCGCCGAGGCCGTCCTCCACCAGGCGCACGTGCTCCACCGCGCTGGACGCCTCGACGAGGCCGAGGCGCTCTTCACCCGCGCGCGCGCCGTGTACGTCGAGGTCAAGGACACCGGGAGCGCGCTCCGCTGCGACGCCGGTATGGCCGAGATCGCGCGGTCACGCGGCGATCTCGCGCGGGCGATCGCGCTCGGCGAGAAGATCGTCGCCGCCCACCGCGAGGCCGGCAACCTGTACCGGCTCGCGCGCGAGACGGTGTCGCTCGCGTTCGTCCACGCGAGCGCCGGGCACCTCGCGAAGGCGCGCGACCTCTTCGACGAGGGGGGGCGCACGTACGTCCAGGCGCACGATCGCGAAGGGGAGGCTTACCGTCTCCTCAACCTCGCGGAGATCGATCTGATGCTCGGGCGCGTCGACGGCGTCGCCGACCGGCTCCGGCGCGGCCGCGAGATCCAGGTCGAGGTCCAGCACGCCGCCGGGGTCGCGGAGGCCGACGGCGCGATCGCCCACCTCGCGTGGCGCGAGGGGCGCTTCGCCGACGCGGAGGCCGCGTACGAGACGGCGTACGCCGAGGCCGTCGCGGCGAGCGAGGCGAGCCTCCTCGCCGAGATCGCGCTCGACCGCGCGCGCCTCGCGTTCGAGCGGAAGAGCCCCGCGGAGGCGGCGCGCTTCCGCGACGCCTCCACGGCGGTCGCGGCGTCGTCGGAGATGCGGTTCATCGCTCTCTTCGACGTCTTCGCGGCGCAGCGCGCGCTCGCCCGCGACGACGTCGCCGAGGCGCGCCGCCTCGCGCTCTCCGCGGAGTCGCACGCGCGGGCCTCGCACGCTCCCGACGCGCTCGCGCTCGCCCTCGCCGCGCTGCTCGACGCGTCCGCCGACGGACGCGCCGCGCGCCGCGCCGAGCTGATCCCGATGCTCGATCGGCTCGAGGCGGTCGAGCCCGCGGCCGTCGTCGCGCTGTCGCTCGGGCGCGCGTCGAGCGGCGACGAGGCGGCGGCGTTCTCGCGCCGCGCGTACGAGATGGCCTCGTCGCACGGGCTCAGCGCGGTCGCGCGCGCCGCGCGTCAACGGCTCGCGCGCGCGCCGCGGCCGAGCGAGGGCGGCGGCGTGCCGGCCGGCCTCGTCGCCAAGCTGCCGTGAACGGCGAGGAGCCTGGCTTCGGTAACGCGGCCCTCCGCCCGGCCCCGATCCCGCACCCGCCCCAGCTCCAAACCCCAAACCCCAAGCCCCAAGCCCCGCACCCGCACCCGCACCCGCACGCGGTCCCAAAGTCTCCCCCATCGCGCGCGCAGCCGCCGGAGGCGGCGAGCACGCGATGTGGGGGAGACCGCAGGCGCGCAGCGGGCCGAAGGCCCGCGAGCACCTGCGAGTGGGGGCACCATTCTCACTCGCGAAAATCTCACTCGCGAAAACGATCTGGAGGACAGGCCGCTACCGCGTGCGGTAGGCGCCCGGGTCGATCCGGAATCGGCGCGCCCAGCGCTGGACCTGCTGGCGCGCCTTGCCCATCGCGCGCGCGACCTCGCTCACGTTCCCCCTGGCGTCCGCCATGCGGACGAGGAGCTCGCGGCGCAGGTCTTCTTCGCGCTCGTCGAGCGCCTCGTCCGGCGCCTGGATGACGCCGAGCGCGGCGGCGACCGGGGCCGGGAGATCCTCCGCGGTGATCATCCCGTCGTCGGTGAGGATGGACGCGGCACGCAAACACTGCTCGAGCTCGCGGACGTTCATCGGCCAGTCGTAGCGGACCATCGCGCGCGCGGCCGCGCGGTGCATGCGGACGTCGCCGGAGGTGTCGACCTTGCCGGCGAGAAGCGCCGCGACGAGGAGCCCGAGGTCGACCAGCCGCTCGCGGAGCGGCGGGAGCTCGAACTCGTAGCCGGCGAGGCGCGCGTAGAGGTCGCGGCGGAACGCGCCGCGCTCGACCAGCTCCTCGAGGTGCATGTGCGTCGCGGCGAGGACCCGGACGTCGACCTTCGTCGTCTGCGTGCTCCCCACCGGCCTCACCTCGCCCTCCTGGAGGACGCGGAGGAGCGCGGCCTGCGAGCTCATCGGAAGATCGCCGATCTCGTCGAGGAGGAGCGTCCCGTACTGCGCGGAGCGCACGAGCCCCGGCTCGTCCTTGACCGCGCCCGAGAACGCGCCGCGGACGTGGCCGAAGAGGTGGCTCTCGACGAGGTTCTGCGGGATCGCGCCGCAGTTGACGGCGACGAACGGACCGGGGCGCTTCGAGAGCGCGTGGAGGGCGCGCGCGAGCACCTCCTTGCCGGTGCCCGTCTCACCGAGGAGCAGGACCGAGAGCGGCGACGGCGCGACGCGCGCGAGCCGCTCGAGGCGGCGCGCGAGGTTCGGATCGAGCGTCGCGAAGCCCGGGACCGCCGGCTCCGCCGCGCACGGATCGAGATGGCGCGCCGGCGCCGTGCTGCGCTCCTCGATGGTGCGGTAGATGAAGAGCGTCTGCCCGAGCTCGAGCACGTCGCCGTCGCGGAGCACGCGCGAGCCGATCGCCTCGCCGTTCACCAGCGTGCCGTTCGTCGAGCCGTCATCCTCGATCCGCAGCGACGCGTCGTCTCGGACGATCCGCGCGTGCTCGCTCGACATGCGCGGATCCGGCACCTCGAGCACCTGCGCTCCGTCGTCGGCGCGGCGCAGGATGCGCGCGTCGCCGCGACCGATCCGGAGCGCGTCGGTCCCTCCGAGCGCGACGCGCATTCCACCCGCCCCCGGCCGCGCCCCTTCCATGACGAGGAAGAGGTACGGCTCGATGCGGGCGGCTCGCTGACCTTGCTGCGAAGGAGTGCGCTCGGTCGACTGAGATGCCGCCGCCGCCGTCCCACGAACAACACCGTTCACGTGCTGAGGCCATTTATGGTTCATCATCGAGCTATGTCGGGCTGGCCGCTCCAAGATCACGCGCTTTCGCGTGTGTCCACTTCACGAGAGGGCAATTGACGAATTAGGCCTCTCCTTAGCTGTGAGATATCACGTGACGGCGCGAACGCACGTCACAGAACGAGCGAAACGATCGAGGAAACAAGTTGTTCAACGGGGCCGAGGAAACAAGTTGTTCAACGGGGCCCTGGTGTCGGAGAAACAACTTGTTCATCGCGCGCAGATTCCGCGCGATTTCCCGGCGGTATGGAGTCTGCTCTGACCGTCGCCACATGTACGCTCTTCCGCCTTGGCCGCCGGTCGACGTCGAGCTCGGCGCGCGATACGTGAAGCGCGTCGTCGGCCTGGCCGCGCTCGGTCTCCCGATGGCCCTCGGCTTCGCGTCGATGGCCGCGTCGAGGGGCGGCACTTTCGCATGGATGTGCGCGCCGCTCGTCGCGGGCGGGCTCTTCCTCACGGTCTTGCTCCCGATCGTCAAGCGAGGGTGGGTCCGTCGTTTCGATGCGTCCGGCGTCACGTTGTTCAACGGGCGTCGCTTCGGGTGGAAGGACCTCGCCCACGTCCGGGAGGTGTGGGTCGGAGGTGTCCGTCCGACCCGTACTTCGAGATCCGCTTCGTCCACGGAAGGGGGATCGTGAACCCGTTCGTCCTGGAAAATCCGGAGCGGGTGATCTCGTTCGTCCGCAGGCTCCGGACGGTCGCCGGCGGCTCCCACACCGGGAGGTGACCCGGCCTCGTCGTCCGCCGAAAAAAATGCGCGGGGCCGCTTGGCGCCCCATGCGCAGGCGCGCCGGTCGCGATACGGTGACTCAATCGTGCCCAAACATGCCGCGACCGGCCTTGTTTTCTGCGCCTTCCTTCTCTTCCTCGCGGCGCCGTCGTGCGGTGGCGGCGACCCGGCGGCGCCGGGGAAGCCCACGGGTGGCGACGGAGGTCCGCGCAACCCGGCCCCGCTGACGTGCGGCAACGGTCAGGTCGATCCCGGTGAGGCATGCGACGACGGCAACACGGTCGGCGGCGACGGCTGCGAGGTGACGTGCACGCCGACGTCGGGCGCGAGCACGACGTGCAAAGTCCTGGCGCCGCTCGCGAGCGGGACGTGCAGCGTCACCGCGGGGGGCGCGGCGCGGCTCATCACAGGCACCGTCCTCACGCCCGACATGATCTACCGCGGCGGATCGGTCCTCGTCGACGACAAGGGGACGATCGCGTGCGTCGGCTGCGCCTGCGAGGGACAGGCCGAGGGCGCGACCGTCATCACGTGCCCCACCGGGGTCGTGTCGCCGGCGCTGATCAACCCGCACGACCACATCACGTACGCGCAGAACCCGCCGTACAACGACACCGGCGAGCGGTACGAGCACCGGCACGACTGGCGCGAGGGGAAGAACGGGCACACGAAGATCTCGACGCCGGGGAGCGCCAGCGCCGATCAGATCCGCTGGGCCGAGCTCCGCTTCTTGATGGGGGGCGCGGCGTCGACGGTGGGATCGGGGAGCGTCGCGGGCCTCCTCCGGAACCTCGACAAGTCGGCCGACGAGCTCGGGCTCAATCAGAAAGCGGTCGACTTCGACACGTTCCCGCTCGGCGACTCGAACGGGACGCAGCTCGCCTCGGGGTGCGGGTATCCGGCGATCAACAAGTCGGCGTCGATCGCCGGCGACGACGCGTACCTCCCGCACGTCGCCGAGGGGATCAACGCGTTCGCCACGAACGAGTTCACGTGCGTGAGCGGGACGGCGAACGGCGCGCAGGACCTCGTCTCGGCCAAGACGGCGCTCATCCATTCCGTCGGCCTCACCGCGCCCGACTACGCCGACATCGGGAAGCTCGGCGGCACGGTCATCTGGTCGCCGCGGTCGAACATCACGCTTTACGGCGACACGGCGATCGTCCCCGAGGCAGCGCGCCTCGGCGTGCGGATCGCGCTCGGGACGGACTGGATCGCGACCGGCTCGATGAACCTGCTCCGCGAGCTCCGGTGCGCGGACAGCGTGAACAAGACGTACTTCGCCGGCTTCTTCACCGACCAGGCGCTGTGGCGGATGGTGACCGTCGACGCGGCGCGCGCGACCGCCACCGACGACGCGATCGGCGTGCTCTCACCGGGCAAGGTCGGCGACGTCGCGATCTTCGACGGGAGGACGCACGCCGATTTCCGGGCCGTCATCGACGCGGAGCCCCAGGACGTCGTCATGGTGATGCGCGGCGGGAAGGTGCTCTATGGCGACGCGTCGCTCGTCTCCGGCGCGGGCGGGGCGACGTGCGACACGCTCGACGTGTGCGGGACGCCGAAGGAGGTGTGTCTGCAGGACGAGTTCGGCAAGAACTTCTCGGCGCTCAAGGCGGCGGTCGGGTCGATCTACCCCGCGTTCTTCTGTGGCACGCCGGACAAGGAGCCGTCGTGCGTGCCGCGGCGGACGACGTCGGTGCAGGGGTCGACGATCTACGACGGCACCCCTTCGCCGACCGACGCGGACGGCGACGGGATCGACGACGCGAAGGACGACTGTCCGCGCGCGTTCAACCCGGTCCGCCCGATGGACGGCGGAAAGCAGGCCGACTTCGACGGCGACGGGCAGGGCGACGCGTGCGATCCGTGCCCGCTCGAGGCCGGCGTGACGGCGTGCAAGGCGTTCGACCCGAACGACAGCGACGGCGACGGCGTCGCGAACGGGACCGACGACTGTCCGAACGCGGCGGATCCCGCGCAAGCGGACGCCGACGGCGATCACAAAGGAGACGCCTGCGATCCGTGCCCGAACGTCGCGAACCCCGGGGCGCTCGCGTGCCCGGGATCGATCTACGACATCAAGAAGGGGACGATCGCCCCGGGCGCGGAGGTGTCGGTCGCGAGTCAGCTCGTCACCGCGCGGAACGCGAGCGGCTTCTACCTCCAGACGAAGCCCGGCGATCCGGGGTACGCGGGGACGGACTACTCCGGGATTTACGTCTTCGCGACGGGGAACACCGTAAAGACCGGCGATCGCGTGTCGATCACGACGTCGACGGTGCAGAACTTCAACGGGCAGATCCAGCTCACGGGGGCGCAGGTGTCGGTCGTGACGTCGGCGGGCGAGGCGCCGCCCGATCCGGTGGCGGCCCTGTCGAGCGACGTCGCGACCGGCGGGCCGAGGGCGGCGGCGCTCGAGGGGGTGATCGTCACGGTCGCGCAGGCCACCGTGAGCGACGTGTCGCCGCCCCCGGGCGCCGGCGACACAGCGCCGATCAACGAGTTCGTGGTCGACGGATCGCTCCGCGTGAACGACGCGCTCTACCTCACCGCGCCGTTCCCCGCCGTCGGCGACGTGTACACGTCGCTCACCGGGATCCTCGAGTACCGGAACGCCAACTCGAAGCTCGAGCCGCGGTCCGCCGCCGACGTCGTCCTCGGGCCGCCGCGGCTCACCGCATTCAACGAGCCGTCGTCGTTCGTGCGCGTCGGGCAGAGCGCCGTCCCGACGCTCCCGACGCCGCTCGCGGTGCGTCTCACGCACGCGGCGCTCGCCGACACGTTCGTCGCGGTCACGTCGAGCGACGAGCAATCGCTCACCGTCGTCGGTGGCGGCGTGACCGTCCTCGCCGGGCAGTCGAGCGCGCCGCTCTCGGTGAACGGGCTCGCGCAGGCCGCGTCGGTGACGCTCACCGCGACGCTCGGCACCGACACGCAGACCGCGACGGTGCGCGTCGTCGACGCCGCGGAGCAGCCGGCCCTCGCTTCGCTCACGCCGGATCCGGCGACCGTCGCGCCGGGAGGGACCACGACGTTCACCGTCACCCTCGATCTACCGTCGCCCGCCGGCGGGACCACCGTGGCCCTCGCGCTCGATCCCACGAACGCGGGCACCATCCCGGCGAGCGTCACCGTGGCGCAAGATCAGACGACCGCGACGTTCGACTACGTCGACGCGAGCGTCGTCTCGGGCGCGACGTTGACCGCGACGCTCGGCGCGGTGGCGAAGACCGCGCAGATCCAGGTGCAGGCGCCCACCGGGCACCTCGTGATCAACGAGGTCAACTACGACGACGTGGGGGCGGACACCGCGGAGTTCGTCGAGCTGTACAACGCCTCGTCGGGGCCCATCAGCCTCACCGGATACTCGCTCGTCCTCGTGAACGGTTCGAACAACGCCGTGTACAAGACGGTCGACCTCAGCGCCGCGGGGACGCTCGATCCGGGGCAGTATCTGGTCGTCTGCTCGCCGCCGGTCGTGAGCAGCGTGCCGGCGGGGCAGAAGACGCTCGACCTCGGCACCGACTCCGCCGGCGTCATTCAGAACGGTTCGCCCGACGGGCTCGCGATCGTGAGCAACGGCGCGCTGGTCGACGCCCTCTCGTACGAGGGGGCGATGACCGCGGCCGTCGTCCCCGGCGTCGGCACGGTGAGCCTCGTCGAGGGGACGGTGCTCCCGACGAACGTCGCCGACTCCAACACCGCGACCGGTTCCTTGTGCCGCATCCCGAGCGGCACGGACACGAACAACGCCGCCACCGACTGGAAATTCTCGACGACCGTCACCCCCGGCGCGCCGAACGTGCCGTAGGCCTGTCGCCGTAGGGCCTGGCTTAGAAAAGAGGGTGCCCCGCCACTCGTCGATCGCCCCCCAGGGGCTCGTGCTCGCGGGCGGCCCCTCGCTGTGCGCGCGTCACGTCGCGCGGGCCGCCCGCTCCGCGCGAGCCCGGGGGGGACCGACCCGGCGC
>Ga0070689_100000446_pt1 | contig 24357 bp, 17 predicted proteins | sample KBSS23HmetaG_FD_64669 | JGI IMG/M metagenome (GOLD analysis project Ga0070689, IMG submission 64669) | Switchgrass rhizosphere microbial communities from Kellogg Biological Station, Michigan, USA - KBS S2-3H metaG | ecosystem: Host-associated > Plants > Roots > Rhizosphere ...
GGGCACGGGCTTCTCCAATCGGGCACCACATATCATCAAGCCGCCGCGAGACCTACTGGAGGTGGCCGCGCCGCCCCGTGCGTCACGCAGATCAGAGTTACTTTTTTCGTGGCATCACAGCACGGCCGTGCTACTCGGCGCCTCGCCCCGCCTCCAGCCCACGCACGCCCCCACAGCCCACCGCATGGCCAAGACGAAGCTCCTCTTATCGATGGCGATCCTCGTCGCCATCCCCGCGACGGCACGCGCGCAGGCCGAGCCGCCGCCGAGCGACGCCCCCGCGCCGCCGGCCGGATCCCCTTCCAGCGCGAGCGGCGCCAGCACCGACGCGCCGTCGACCGCGCCCGCTCCGCCGTCGTCCGCCGTGGATTCTTCGCGCGACGTCGCGCCGCCGGCTACGCCGCCTCCCGCCCCGCCAGGCGAAGGCGCGGCGCTCGCTCCGCCCGCGTCCGCGCCGTCGGGGCACTTCGAGTTCGGGTCGTACGGGCGCGTGCGGATCGCGAGCGACGGGCGCGGCGGGACGGGGCGGCAGGCGAACGTCGTCGCGCACGGCACGCGGATCGACGAGGAGAGCTACGCCGAGCTCGAGCTCCGGCGCGAGGACACGTTCACGCCGGACATCCGCACGAAGGTGGTCGCGACGCTCGCGCTCTTCCCGCCGTTCTTCCATTTCAGCGGCGACGCCACGCAGCAGATCGCCATGCGCAACCTGTTCGCGCAGGGGACGTATGGGCCCTGGACGATGTGGGTCGGCTCGCGGATGTACCGCGGCGATGACATCTACCTCCTCGACTGGTGGCCGCTCGACAACCAGAACACGGTCGGCGGCGGCGCCGGCGTCACGCTCCCCGACAACGACACGATGGTGCAGGCGCACGTCGGGATGCAGCGCCTCGACAACGCGTACCAGCACCAGGACATCCAGGTGGTCGCGCCGTTCGGCGTCGGGGCGCAGACGATCACGAAGCTCGACAGGCCGCGCCTCGTCGAGACGCTGAAGGCGACGCACTTCTTCCGCCACGTCCCGCTGCGCGGGATGGCCAAGGCCGGGTTCAAGGTGATCGTGTACGGCGAGGCGCACGAGCTCTCCGCCGGCACGGTGCGCGACACGATCACGAACAACGAAGATCGTCCGGTGCCGAGCGACTCGGGGTGGCTCGTCGGGACGCAGCTCGGCTTCTGGACCGGCGAGCGCGACACGCACGTGAACCTCTTCTTCCGCCACGCGCGCGGCGTCGCGGCGTACGACCCGCTCGCGGTCCCGACGACGTTCGCGAACGACAAGACGACGAGCGGATCGACCGAGACCCTGGTCGCGATCGGCGCCAACTACGAGCGCGACATGTTCGGCGTCGTCGCCGGCGGGTACCTGCGCGCGTTCCGCGACGGCGACCCGTCGCCGACGTCGACGCAGAAATACGACGAGGGGACGCTCGTCGTCCGCCCGCAGGTCTACATCGGCGAGCATTTCGGCGTCGCGGTGGAGGGGAGCTTCCAGGAGCGCCGCCTCGCGATCCTCGATCCGAAGGCGAACGCGCCGCTCGTCGCGTCGGCGCTCCGCGGCGGGATCATCCCGTATTTCTCGCCGTCGGGGCGCGGCACGTACAAGCGGCCGCAGCTCCGGATCATCTACGCGGTCACCGCACGGAGCGACGGCGCGCGCGCGCTCTACCCCGCCGAGGACATCTTCGCGACGCGGAAGACCGAGCACTTCATCGGCCTCGGCGCAGAATGGTGGTTCAACTCGAGCTCGTACCCGTGAGGCCATCGATGAAGCCGACGCTGCCTGGTCACGCACGTCCCGTCATTCCCCGCGCGCCCGGCGCGCGCACGGTGCGTCGCGCCCTCCTCGGCGCGCTCATCGGCGCGGCGGCGCTCGCGCCGGAGGTCGGGTGCGTCTCGATCCCGGCGGCGGAGAAGCAGCCGATCCTCGCGACGCACGTGGCCGACTGGCGCGACGAGGTCATCTACCAGGTGCTCGTCGATCGCTTCGCCGACGGCGACGTGAACAACGACTACGCCGTTCGCTCCGGCTCGCTCGCGCGCTTCCAGGGGGGCGACTGGAAGGGGATCGAGGACCACCTCGACTACTTCACGTCGCTCGGCGTCACGACGCTCTGGATCTCGCCGGTCGTGAAGAACATCGAGACCGACGCCGACGTCGACTCGTACCACGGCTATTGGGCGCAGGACCTCACGCAGGTGAATCCCCATTTCGGGGACCTCGCGAGCCTTCGCTCGATGATCGCCGCCGCGCACAACCACGGCCTCAAGGTGGTGCTCGACATCGTCACGAACCACATGGGGCAGATCTTCTTTTACGACATCAACCTCAACGGGCACCCCGACGTGTACGTCTCCGGGACCGGCTCGAGCTCCGCGGTCACGCGCAGCTCCGAGTACGATCCCGATTTCGATCCGCGCGGCGTGCAGGCGCAGACGTCGCTCGGCCTCGACGGCCGCGCGCCGATCATCTTCATCAACGATCCGACGATCAACCGCGTCCCGCCGCAGCCCGGGATCCTCGGGACGGCGCGCGCGTACCACGGCCTCGGGCGGATCTTGAACTACGACATCCCGGTGCAGCGCCTCACCGGCGACTTCCCCGGCGGGCTCAAGGACGTCGCGACGGAGGACCCCGAGGTCCGCGCGACGATGATCGACGCGTACGCGCGCTGGGTCGAGCTCGCCGACTTCGACGGCTTCCGCATCGACACCGTGAAGCACGTCGAGCACGAGTTCTGGCAGGAGTTCTCGCAGGGGGTGCGGAAGCGGCTCGCGGCCTCGGGGAAGCACAACTTCCTGATGTTCGGCGAGGCGTTCGACGGGAACGACGAGCTCCTCGGGAGCTACACGGTGCCGGGCGAGCTCGACAGCGTCTTCTACTTCTCGCAGCACTTCCAGGTCTTCGACGACATCTTCAAGAACGCGCACAACCCGCCGAGCCAGCACGGGACGAAGCAGATCGAGGGCCTCTGGAGGGATCGCGAGAAGTACTACGCGAAGGTGCCGCAGGAGAACGGGATCGGCATCGCGCCGACGAAGGCGCTCGTGAACTTCCTCGACAACCACGACGTGTCGCGCTTCCTCTTCGACGCGAAGGGAGACAAGGACGCGCTCCGGAACGCGCTCACGTTCCTCATGGCCGAGCAGGGGATCCCGTGCCTCTACTACGGCACGGAGCAGGACTTCGCGGGCGGGAACGATCCGGCGAACCGCGAGGTCCTCTGGAAGACCGGCTTCGACACGACCGGCGACACGTTCCGCCACTTCTCGAAGCTCGCGCGCCTCCGCCAGGGATACCTCGCGCTCCGCCGCGGCGACACCACCGTCCGCTGGTCGACGACCCACACCGGCGGCGAGGACGACGCGGGGATCTTCGCGTTCGAGCGCGCCGGCGGCGACGCCCAGGATCGGTACGCGCTCATCGTCTTCAACACGAACGCGAAGAAGATCAGCTCGACCACCGACAACGGGACCGTGATGTCCGTGTCGCTCCAGGGGAAGACGTTCGTCGACGTCCTCGACCCGCTCCAGCCGACGTTCACGTCGGACGCGGGCGGCTTCCTCCTCGTGACCGTGCCGGCGCAGAGCGCGCGCATCCTCGTCCCGCAGGACCAGGTCGTTACGAATCTCTGACGGCGGCGCCACCTACCGGTCGCGCTGGGCGCGGTGCGGGGCGGCGATGCATACTCGGACGATGCGGTACTTCATCCGCCTGGTGGCCAACGTCATCAAGCTCCTCTTCCTGCCGTTGAACCTGCTGCGGCGGAGCAGGGCCGCGCCGCCCGGCGCGTTCATCGCGCTGGAGATCGACGGTCTCGTGACCGACGTGAGCACCCCCGCGCGGACGTGGATGCGCCGCCATCCGGTCACGACCGTCCGCGGGCTCGCGGTCGTGATCGACGAGATCCTCGACGATGAAAACCCGCGCGGCCTCCTCCTGACGATCCGCGCGTTCCGCGGCGGGATGGCGACGGCCACGTCGATCCGCACGCAGCTCGCGCGCCTCCGCGCGGCCGATCGCGAGGTGGTCGTCCACCTGCCGCTCGGCGGCGCGACGAAGGAGCTCTACATCGCCGCCGCCGCGTCGAAGGTCATCCTCGGTCCGCAGACGACGATCGCGCCGGTCGGGTTCGCGATCCACGGGCACTACCTGCGCGGCGCGCTCGAGAAGGTGGGGCTCAGCCCCGAGGTGTACGCGCGCGGTGCGTACAAGAGCGCCGGCGAGATGCTCACGCGCGACACGATGAGCGACGCCGAGCGCGAGCAGAGCGACGCGATCCTGACCACGTTCTACGACGAGCTGGTCGACGCGATCGCCGAGGGCCGACACGTCGATCTCGCGAGGGCGCGCGCGCTCGTCGACGGCGCGCCGTACATCGCGGCGCACGCGGTGCGCGAGGGGCTCGCGGACGCGCAAGCGTACGAGGACGAGCTCCCGAAGATGCTCCGCCTCGACGGCGCGGCCCCGCCGAAGCTCGTCCCGGCGGCGCGCTACGTCTGGGCGCGCCGCGCGGCCCGCGTGATCCGCCTCCGCCCGCCGCCGGTCGTCGGCGTCATCCGCGTCCACGGGCCGATCGCGAGCGCGAGCCCGCTCCCGATCCCCCTCGCGGTCGACGAGCCGTTGATCCGACAGGTGCGCGCCGCGCGGAAGGACCCGCGCGTCCGCGCGGTGATCCTCCACGTCGACTCGCCCGGCGGCAGCGCGCTGGCGTCGGACCGCATCCACCACGAGCTCGCGCGCCTCGCCGCCGAGAAGCCGCTCGTCGCGTGCATGGCAAACGTGGCGGCGAGCGGCGGTTACTACGTCTCGGCGTGCGCGCACGCGATCGTGGCCGAGCCCACGACGATCACCGGATCGATCGGCGTCATCGCCGCGCGCGTCTCGCCGCAGCCGCTCCTCGAGCGCATCGGCGTGAGGACCGACGGCATCCGGCGCGGCGCGCACGCCGGCCTCCTCGATCCGTCCGGCGCGCTCACCGACGACGAGAAGCTGGCGATCGATCGCGAGATCGGCGGGCTCTACGACGCGTTCGTCGACATCGTCGCCGCCGGCCGCAAGCGGAGCGCCGACGAGATCCGATCCGTCGCCGAGGGACGGGTGTGGACCGGCAAGGACGCGCTCGCCCGCGGTCTCGTCGACAAGCTCGGCGGCTTCGACGTCGCGCTCGAAGAGGCGCGCGCCCGCGCCGGCGCGAACGGCCACCGCCTCGAGCCGGCGGTCCTGCACACGCGCCGCCCCTTCTTCGCCGAGCACGCGTTCCGCCACGCCCGCGTCGCCGCGGTGCTCCTCGACTGGGCGCGCGCCCTGCACATCGACGTCACGCCGATCGCCCTGGCCCTCGCCGCGTCCGGCGATCGCGTCTTCGCGTGGTCCCCGCTCGCGTCCCACCTCGCGTCGTCACCCGCATTGGACCTTTGACGCGCGTCCAGAACTCCCCGCGGCTGCGCAGCTAAAATCGAATCACTGGCGCAAAGAAGATGCTGGCGCGCGGTACGGTCGGGATCTCGCTTCGCGGCGTGACGATGTCGGTCCGCGCGGAGCGCGACAGCGCGTAGCCGCCGCCGAAGATCGCCGTGCCGCCGAGGATGAGCGGGACCGATACCGGGATCCGCGGGAAATTCTCGTCGCTCGGTGACACGCTCGCGAGGACCACGACGCCCGCGACCGCGGCCACCGCGCCGAGCGCCATCACGACGCTCCCGAGGAGCTTCATCGTCGCGTTCCCCGCCTTCACCTGGAGCTCGAGCGGCATCGAGCCGACACGGACGACCGAGTGCCCGACCGTCGTCGCCGGGCTCCCGGTCTCGAACGTGTACGTCCCCGGCGCGAGCTCGATCGTCAGCGGCGCCGCGCCGACATCCTCGAACGGATCGTCGGCGCCATTGGCGTCGACGTCGCCGCGCGCGACGAAGACGTGCACCCCCGGCGCGGTGGCGGTCACGTGCACCTGCGTGCCGGTCCCCGCGGCGACCGCGATGTTCGCCGCGAGAACGAGCCCCCCCGCGAGCACCGTCAGGCCCCGCGTGCCGTGGGCGCGGTCACGTCACCCCCAAGAGCTTGTTCATCGACGCCTCGTCGGCGGGCGTGAACGGGTATTGGTCGAAGTCGGAGCTCGCGACCCACTGGAACGCGTTCACGGCGCGCGGTTCGAGCACGTCCGACGTGAGCGTGCATTCGTAGAGGAACAGATCGACGACGTAGTGCTCGTACGGGTGGCTCACGAACGAAATGAGCTTCCCGCAGTCGATCTCGGCGCCGAGGCGGTGGAGCACCTCGCGCTTCAACGCCTGCGCGTCGGTCTCGCCCTCTTCGACGCGCCCGCCAGGGAACTCCCAGAGGAGCGGAAGGACCGCGGTCGCGCGCCGCTGGGTGATCAGGTACCGGCCGTCCTGCTCGAGGACGGCGGCGACGACCCGGATGGTCCGCGTGGCGACCATCTCACATCGAGATCCGAAAGAGCTGCTGCCCCATCAGGAGCACGTCGCCCGAGTGCAGCTCCGCTTCTTCGCGCAGGCGGAGGAACGTCCCGTTCGAGCTGCCGAGGTCGGTCAACATGAGCCGGCCGTCGACCCACGCGAGGTGGCAATGGAGCCCCGAGACGTATCCGTCCTCGGGGAAGAGCACGTCGCCGCGCTCGCGTCCGAGGTGCACGCCCGTCTCCGGCACCGGGAATGCGTTTCCGCTCGTGTCGCGCCCGATGACGAGCGCGATCCGCCCGACGTATCCCTTCGACGGCGCGCCGAGCCGCTCGACCCCGTCCGGCGACGGCGGCTGCGGCGTGAGCGGCTCGAACCGGACGATCTCCTGGCCGATGCGGAAGACGTCGTTCGCCCGGAGCTCCACGGGGACGTCGCGCGTGAGCTTCTTGTAGACGCCGTTGAGCGACGCCTCGTCCTTCACATGCAGCTTCCCCGGGCCCGGCTGGCGGAACGTCGCGTGGCGCGGCGAGAGGTAGCTGTCGCCCGCGAAGATGCTCCCCGTGTCGCGACCGACCGTGACCGTCCCGCCGGGCAGGTTGTAGTTGCCGGCCTCGCTCCCGTCGGCGCGGAGCGCGGTGAGGACGACGCCGCTCCCGCCGGCCGACGGAGCGACGTCCGCCGATGGGGCGCTCGGTGCACGCCCCGCCGCGCCGAGGAGGCGGAAGCCGCACGAGCCGCAGAAGATGTTCTTGTCGGTGTTCACGTGGCTGCACTGCGGGCAGACCACGGTCACGGTCCCCGGCGCTGCCCCCGGCGCTGCGCCGGCGGCGGGCGGGGGCGGCTGCATCACGACCTGCGGCGGGATCGCCGTGGCGACCGCCGGGTTCGGCGCCGTCGGCGCGGACGTCGGGCCCATACCCGGGCTGGGGACAGCGGCGAGCCCCGCCGAGCTTCCGCTCGAGAGCTTCGCCGCCTTGACCCCCTGGTTCGGCGTCTGGGGGCTGAAGGCCTTCGGAGCGGCATCACGCGGCAACTCGGCTCCGCAGCCGAGACAGAACTTGTAGTGGTCCTGGTTCTCTTTGCCGCACTTCGGGCAGCTGATCACGCGGGCTTCCTCCCGTCTCACACCATCGCTGACAGCACCGCTGACAGCGCCGCGAGTATCCCGCCCCCCCCACCATGGGTCAAGCAACGTCGCGGCCGCGCCGAGGAGCGATTTGGTCTGGATGCAGTGGCGCGCACGTCTAGGCGCGCGGGCTCGTGCGTGGTACCCGACGGGGCTTCCAAAGGAGAGAGCTCATGCCCGAAGCGCAATTTCCTGCCATCAACGTCCCCGGCCAGGGGAAGCTCTACGCTCGGTTCCATACGTCGATGGGTCCGATCGTGATCGAGCTCGAGGAGCACCGTGCGCCGAACACGGTGAAGAACTTCGTCGGTCTCGCGACCGGAACGCAGGAATGGAAGCACCCGAAGACCGGCGCGACGCACACGGGGAAGCCGCTCTACGACGGCACGATCTTCCACCGCGTCATCCCCGACTTCATGATTCAGGGCGGCGACCCCCTCGGCCAGGGGACGGGCGGCCCCGGGTACAGGTTCAAGGACGAGTTCCACCCCGAGCTTCGCCACACCGGTCCCGGGATCCTTTCGATGGCGAACAGCGGCCCCGGGACGAACGGCTCGCAGTTCTTCGTCACCGAGAAGGCGACGCCGTGGCTCGACAACCGCCACTCCGTGTTCGGCAAGGTCGTCGCCGGCGTCGATCTCGTCGGGAAGATCGCGCGGACCCCGTCGCGGAGCGATCGCCCGCTCCAGGACGTGGTGCTCCAGCGGGTCGAGATCTTCCGGAGCGAGGCGCCCCCCGCGGCGTGACGCGCCGCGAGCGCGCAGCCGCCGTCACGCCGTTTTGCGAGGCGGCGCGGCGGCGGCGCGCGACGGCATCGGAGGCGGCGGATCGGTCCGCAGCTCGGGCTGCATCTCCCTCACGTACGCGCCCACCTTCTTCGCGCGGAGCTCGCGGAGCGCGGCCTGCACGCGGTCGCGCGACGCGGGATCGAGCCCGCGCGCCCGGGCGATCGTGGCGATCGCCACGTCGGCGTCGTGGATGTCGCCGAGGCGCTTCTGGAAGCGCTCCGCCGGCTTTTTCTGGCTCGTCACGTCGATCGAGAGCGCCGGCTCGAAGAGCTCGATCGTGTAGCGCAGGTGCTTGTACGCGATCCGCAGCTGGTGGAGGCGATCGGGATCGTCGACCGACGCGTCGCGGAGCCGCTTCACTTCGCGCTGCGCGCGCTCCGCGGCGCGCCGCGCGAAGCGCGCGAGGTCCTTCTGCCGCGACGGCTTGAGGGGCAACGTCAGGAGCGCGTCGAGGAGCGTCCGCGCGCGCGCGAGCTCGCCGATCCGGATCCGGCGGACCACGTCGCGGCGGAGCACCCGTTCTCGCTGGCGGCGGCGCGCGCGCCACGCGGCGAACGCCGCGTCGTCGAGCGGGAGCTTCGCGAACGTCTCCTCGAGCGCCTCCTCGTCGCGCAGCGCGCCCGTCGCCTGGTGCACGGCGGCGAACGCGCGCCGGACCGCGTCGCTGTGGAAGCGGCCGTAGAGGTCGCGCGTCACCTTGAGGAGCGTCCGCACCCTGCGCATCGCGACGCGGAGATCGTGCACCGCGTCCTCGTCGGCGGCCGCGACGACCCGCTTGCCCGCGGGCGGCAGCGCTCGATCGAGCTCGCGGAGCTGCTTCGTCGCGTAGGCGCCGGCGTCCATCAGGCTCTGGACCGCTCCGCGGTGTCGGGGACGGCGTGCTCGATCTGCGCCACGGTGAGCGGCTTGAACCCGACGGCGCGCGCGAACGCGCGCCGCACCGCGAGGCGCGCCGCCTCGGCGAGGAGCTCGTCGTCGTCGCCGCGCGCGAGACCGTCGACGACGGCCTGGCGCACCTCGCGCCGCGCGTCGTCGAGCACGGCGTGGTCCTCCGCCTCGTCGATCACCCCCCGCGTGACCAGGCGGACCTTCGGATCGCGCGCCACGCCGATCGACACGAGCGCGAACGCGGCCCCTTCGGCGGCGAGCTGCGTCCGCTCGCGGAGGACGCGCGCCGGGACGGCGCGCCCGCCGAACGTGTGCACGCGCCCCGACGCGACGCGCTCCTCCTTCGCGAGCTTGCCCCCCTCGAGCGACGCGACGTCGCCGTTCTCGATGACGAGCACGTCGGGGACGCCCGTCTCGCGCGCCAGCTCGGCGTGGCGCGCGAGGTGGTGGATCGTCCCGTGGACCGGGATGAACGCGCGCGGGCGCACGATCTCGATCATCCGCCGCTGCTCGCCGCGGTGCGCGTGGCCGCTCACGTGGACGCCGCGGTCGGTCACGCGGCTGTGGAGCGTGACGCCGCGCCGGATGAGATCCCCCATGAGCCCGTACACCTCCGGCTCGTGCCCGGGGATGATCCGGCTCGAGAGGATGACCGTGTCGCCCGGACCGACGTCGAACGTCGGGTGCTCGCCGCGCGCGAGGCGGGCCAGCGCGGCGCGCGCCTCGGCCTGCGTGCCGGTCGCGAGCGCGAGGACCTGATCGCGCGGGAGCTCGCGCGCGCGCTCCGCCGGGTAGACGAGGTCGCTCGGCCAATGGAGGTACCCGGTCGCGTGCGCGACGCGCGAGTGCGTCACGATGCTCCGCCCGAGGGGGACGATCTTCCGCCCCGTCTCGCGCGCGATCTCGCCGAGGAGGCGCAGGCGGTGCACGTTCGACGCGAAGAGCGCGACGACCACCGCGCCGCGCGCCGCGCGGACGAGCGGCTCGAGCGCTTCGCCGACGGACTGCTCGCTCCCCGCGTCCCCGGCGGCGTCGACGTTCGTCGAGTCGGAGAAGAGGAGCGAGACCCCCTCGTCACCGAGCTCGCGCAGCCGATCTTCGTCGAAGCGCTCGCCGTCGGGTGGGCTGTCGTCGATCTTGAAGTCGCCGGAGTGGACGACGAGCCCGGCGTCGGTGCGGATCGCCAGCGCGGTCGCGTCGGCGATCGAGTGCGTGACCCGGATCGGCTCCACGGTGAACGAGCGCACGGTCACCGGTTCGCGCGGGCGCACCTCGATGAGGCGCGAGTGCTCGAGCACCTCGTGCTCGGCGAGCCGCTCGCGGACGAGGCCCAGCGCGTACGCCGGTCCCCACACCGGGACGTCGAAGCGGCGGAGGAGGTAGGGGAGCGCGCCGATGTGGTCTTCGTGTCCGTGCGTGATGAAGACGCCGGCGATCCGATCGCGGTGCTGCTCGAGCGCGGTGAACTCGGGGTGGACGACGTCGACGCCGAGCATGCGGTCGTCGAAGGTCACCCCGCAGTCGACGAGGAGCACCTCGCCGCGCTGCTCGAGCGCGAGGCAGTTCATGCCCACCTCGCCGAGGCCCCCCAACGGGAATATCCGCAACTTCCCCATGACGATCGCCCACCGTACCAGTGGATCTCCGGCATGCTAAGGAAGGCCTTCGATGTCCGCGTTCGAAGACAAGCGCTTCCTGATCGTGACCGGCAAGGGCGGGGTGGGGAAGACGACCGTCTGCGCCGCGGAGGCGCTCGCCCTTGCCGCGAAAGGGAAGCGCGTCCTCGTCGCGATGTGCAACGCGAAGGAGCGTCTCTCGGCGATGCTCGGGAGCGATCTCGTCGGCGAGGACATCATCCCGGTCGCGCCGAACGTGTGGGCGGTCAACATGGACCCGGAGCGCGCGCTCGAGGAGTACGGGATCCTCACGCTGAAGTCGCGTGCACTCTACAGCATTCTCTTCGACAACAAGTACGTCCGCACGTTCTTCCGCGCCATCCCCGGGATGAGCGAGTGGGCGATGCTGGGGAAGGCGTGGTTCCACACCACGGAGAAGCGGCCCGACGGGTCGTGGCGCTTCGACGTCGTCATCCTCGACGCGCCCGCCACGGGCCACGGCCTCGACATGCTCCGCGTCCCCAAGGTGATCACCGAGGTGGTCCCGCCGGGCCTCCTCCGGCGCGACGCGGAGGCGGCGCTCCACATGTTCCAGGATCCGGAGACGTGCTCGGTCGTGCTCGTCACCCTCCCGGAAGAGATGCCCACCACCGAGACGATTGAGCTCGCGGCGGCGCTCACGGGTGAGCTCCGGATCCCGATCGCGAAGGTGGTGGTGAACGGTGTCCTCCCGCCGCTCTTTTCGCGCGAAGAGCGCGATACCCTCGAGGCGGTCGATGTGCGCCCGGCTGATGCAGCCGCGGACCCCGGTCTCGCTGCGCTCGCAGCGGGCCGGGACCGCGCCGTCCGCGAGCGCGTCCAGGCGGCGAGCCTCGCGCGCCTCTCGCGCGAGCTCCCGGTCAAACCGGCGTTCCTCCCGCTCCTCTTCACCGACGCCGCCCGCCCCGACGCGATCCGCGAGCTCGCGAAGCGCGTCTGACTGTCTGGACGCGGCCGCGAAGCGGCCGCTGGGCCGGCCACCGGAGCGGCCACCGCGGCCGTCGTGTACCCGAGCGGTCGCGCGTGGATGCGCCCCACGTCGCCGTGCAGAAGCGGATACGCTGTGCTGGCCCCATGCGTCCGCCCCCGTTCCTTCCGCTGAGCGCGCTGTCGCTCGAGCTCGATGCGTTCGTCGCGGCGACGGCGTCGATGCACGCCGGCTTCGCCGAGGCGCGCGTCGCCTTCGATTGTTCGTTTCCGCGCGTCGACGACGACATGGGTTTCCTCGTGCTCGGCGGGCTCGAGCCGCTGCTCGATGCGCTCGAGCGGTTCCGCTTGAAGGCGGACGAGCTCGCGTGGCTCGAGGCGCTCGGCGCGATCGACGGGCAAGCGAGGAAGCGGCTCATCGACATGCGTTTCGGATGTGACGTCGACGCTGCGCCCGAGGGGAGCATCGTCTTCCCCGGCGAGCCGGTGCTCATGCTCGAGGGCCCGTTCTGGCAGGCGCAGCTCGTCGGCGCGATGGTCCGGAGCTCGCTCAGCTACGCCACGCGTACCGCGACGCGCGCGGCGCGAGCGGTCATCGCGGCCGAGGGGTGCGAGATCATCGAAGCGAGCGCCGCCACCGCGCACCGCGGCGGTGGGAACCCGCTCATCGCGCGCGCCGCGTACGTGGGCGGTGCCCACGCGACGACGAGCGCGCTCGCTGCGCGCCGGTACGGGATCCCGGTGCGCGCGTCGCTCCCCCTCCGCTTCGCGCTCGCCGCCGAGCCTTCGTCGAGCGGCTTCGACGCGTGGCTCCGCGCGTCGCAAGGGCGCGCGATCCTCCGCGTCGATCCGCACTCGCCGGCGGCGAGCATCGCCGACGTGATCGCGGCGGTCCAGACGCGCACCGACCCGTCGCGCTGGAACGACGCGGAGGTGGCGGTCGAGATCGACGGCGGCGATCACATCGAGCTCGCGCGGATGATCGGCCAGGCGTTCCGCGAGGCGGGGCTCGCGGAGCCGGCGATCGTCGCGTCGGGCGACCTCGACGAGCACCAGATCGCGCAGCTAAGGCGCCACAAGGCGCCGATCTCGGCGTTCGTGCTGACGTCGTTCGGCGTCGACGACGCGTGGCTCGCCCGTTACGACATGGCCGCGCTCGAGAGCGACGGCCAGTGGTCGCCCCGCTTCCGCACCGGCGCGACCGTCGCCGAGTCGAGCGATCCTGGCCGCAAGGTCGTCGTCCGATACCACGACAGCTCGGGGCACCTCCTCGGCGACGTGGCGCACGCGACCGGCGAGCGCGTCCAGAGCCCGCGCGACGTTCACCTCGTCGATCGCACGTCGGGTTTCCCGGGGAAGCTCCGCGCCGCGGCGACGAGCGCGCCGCTCCTCACCAACGTGATGCGCGCCGGGAAGCGCGTCTCGTCGATCGAGCAGACGCGCGACATCCGCGCGCGCGTCGCGCAAGGCGTCGCGTCGCTCCCCGAGCGCTACCGCCGCCTCCGCACCCCCGCGCGTTACCCGGTCGGCCTCTCGCCGGCCCTCGCGGCGATCAAAGCCGATCTCGTCGCGCGGTCGCCCTGAACATCAATTCCACGGGCGGATCTGCATCCACACGCCGTGGCGAGGCCGGAGCGTGACGACGGGGGCCATCTCGGCGCGCTCGCCGGGCAAGAGATCGACGCGGTAGCGGCGCATCACCATCGCGAGGACGAGCACCGCTTCGGTCACGGCGAACGCGGCGCCGATGCAGACGCGCGGCCCGCCGCCGAAGGGGAGGTACGAAAACTTGGGGCGGTCGCTCGCGGCGAGGAAGCGCGATGGATCGAACCCCTCCGGGTTGTCCCAGTGGCGCGGGTCGCGGTGGAGGGCGTACGGGCAGATGCCGATGAGCGTCCCCGGGCGCACCGAGTAGCCGAGCACGTCGTCCGCTTCGATCGCTTGTCGCTCGAAGGCCCACGCCGGCGGGTAGAGGCGGAGCGCTTCGTCGACGACGGCGCGCGTGTACGTGAGCTTGGCGACGTCGGACACGTCGGGCGACCGTTCGCCGAGGACGGAGGCCGCCTCGGCGTGGACGCGCCGGGCCGCGTCGGGGTGCTTCGACAGGAGATAGAACGCCCACGTGAGCGCGTTCGCCGTCGTCTCGTGGCCGGCGAGGACGAGCGTCATCACCTCGTCGCGGAGCTGCCGATCGCTCATCCCGGCGCCGGTCTCCTCGTCCTTCACCGCCATGAGCATCCCGAGGAGGTCGGGTTGCGGCGCGCCGCTCTTTCGCCGCTCGTCGATGACGCGGAGGACGAGCGCGTCGAGCGCGCGCTGCGCCTTGCGGAAGCGGAGGTTCGCCGGCGTCGGCACCCACGGCGGCAGGCGGACGAGCGACTCGGCGTAGTCGTCGACGAACGTGATGGCGGACGTCAGCGCCGAGCCGATCGCCCGCGCATCGCCCAGGAGATCCACGCTCAGGAGCGCGAGGCCGACGATGTGGAACGTGAGCCCCATCATCTCGACGTGCATGTCGAGCGGCGCCGCGCCTTCGTGCGTCGACCAGCGGTCGATGAGCGCCTCGGTCGACCGCGCCATCGTCTCGACGAACCCGGCCAGGTGCTCGCGGTGGAACGCCGGCTGCGTGAGCCGCCGCTGCTTCTTCCAGAAATCTCCTTCGCTCGTGAGCAGCCCCTGGCCGAGGAGGAGCTTGAGCCCGTCGTAGTTGCGGCTCTTCGTGTAGTTCTTCGCGTTGTCGACGAGGACGTGCTTCACCCCCTCCGGCTCGTTCACGAGCAAGTACCGGAGATGTCCAAAGCGGAACGCCACCACGTTCCCGTAGGCGCGCACGGACTGGACGAGGAACTCGAGCGGGTCTCGCCACGCGTCGAACGCGCTGCCGAACCACGGGACGCCGCGCGGCCCCGGCGGCCGCTTCTCCGAGTCGTGCGAGCCAATCGTCGCTACCATCGCGCCCTCCGATCCCGCCGCCAGCTCGAACGTGAGAGCGCCCTCACGTTCATCCAAGAATCTGAGCCAACGCTCACATTTGTCAAGACACGACTGCCCATGCCGAAGACCCTGCGTCGCATCAAGGAGCCGGCCCGCCGCGCCCCGCCCCCGGAGAAGAAGCGGAGCGAGCCGTCACGCCGCGTCCCGCTCCAGGAGAGGAGCCGGAAGCGCGTCGAGAGGATCCTCGACACCGCGGCCGAGATCTTCATCGAGAAGGGGTACGACGGCGCGACGACGGAAGAGATCGCCGAACGCGCTGGGACTTCAATCGGCAGCGTCTACCAGTTCTTCCCGAACAAGCGGGCGATCTTCGACGCGATCGCCGAGCGCTACTTCGAGCAGTCGAAGACGCTCTACGGGCAGCTCCTCACGGAGGAGACGCTCAGGATGCCGTGGCAGGACCTCATCGATCACTTCGTCGACGGCTTCGCCGAGCTTCACCGATCGTCGGTCGCGTTCCGCGCGGTCTGGCTCAATTGGAAGCTCTCGCCCGAGTTCCTCGAGGCGGGGCTCTCGCTGCACCGCGATTTCGCGGAGCGCACCGAGGCCGTCCTCGCCGTGCTCGCGAAGACGCTCCCGGAGCGCGAACGGCCGCGCGTCGCGATGATGCTCGTCGAGCTGCTCTCGGCGATGCTCCTCGCCGCCGTTCGCCTCGAGCCGGAGCAGGGCGAGGCGCTCCTCTCCGAGACGAAGGTCCTCCTCCGCCGCTACCTCGCGCCGTACGCGCCGACGTAGGCCGCAAAAAAAAAAGCCCGCGAGCCGTCTCCGGATCGCGGGCCATCGATCAGCGAGAGCGTGCGCGCGTCACTGACCCATCGGGGCGAGCCACTGCTCGGCGCGCTTCTCCACCGCGTCCCAGTTCACGTTGTCCCAGAACTTGTTGAGGTAGTCCGGGCGCTTCGTCGCGTAGTCGAGGAAGTACGCGTGCTCGAACTCGTCTAGGATGAGGAGCGGGATCGCGCCCCACGGCGTGTGGTTCTGGTGCTGCTCGACGACGTAGACGTGCGTCTTCTGATCGAGGAGCGAGTACGCCCACACCGCCCAACCCACCGGCGCGACCTTCCCGCCGCCGAGGAGCTGCGCCTTGAAGTTGTCGAGGCTCCCGAAGTCGCGCTGGATCAGTTTCGACGCGCGCGCCCCGGGCTTCGTCCCCGCGCCGCCGATGTTCTCGAAGTACCACTCGTGGAGGATGACGCCGTTGTGCGCCCACGTCTCGCGCCGCTTCAACTCGCCCCACTCCGAGAAGTGCGGGTTCGCCTTCGATACGTCGGCCTTCTCGAGCGCCGCCTGGATGTTGTTGTACTGCGTGACGTAGCCCTTGTAGAGCACGTCACGGTGCTCGGTGAGCGCCCTCTCCGAGAGGAAGCCCTCGACTTTGCCTTCGAGCTGGAAGTTCTTCGGTTCGATCGCCATGCCAGCCTGCCTCCCAATGACCCGGCCTAGTTAGACGCGGTGGCCGGTGTTCCGTTGCGGTTCCGAGCGCGCCGGGCCCGGGATGGCTCGACGTGCGTTCTTCGAGATCGTGTGATCGGGGGCGGAGTCTAGCCGACGCGCGCGCGGAGGGAAGACGGACCCGGCCCTCCTCGGAGGCCGCGTGCTTCGGGTAAGCTCTCCCCCGTGAGCGCGCTGCCGCTACTGTTCACGATCGCGGCGTACGCGTACCTCGAGCCGGCGCTCCTCGCCGAGGGCGACTTCGAGCGCGGCGACATCGAGCGGCGGACGTTCCCCGACGGCGAGCGTTACCTGCGCCTCGCGACCGACGCGCGCGGGCGCGACGTCGTCCTCCTCGGCGGGACGCCCACCGACCTCGACTGGCTCGAGGTGTACGACCTCGGCTGCGCGATCTTCCGCGCCGGCGCGCGATCGCTCGCGCTCCTCATGCCGTACTTCGGCTACTCGACGATGGAGCGCGCGGTCGTCCCCGGCGAGGTCGTCACCGCGCACACGCGGGCGCGCCTCGTCTCGGCGATCCCGCCGTGCGCGGGCGGGACGCGCGTCATCCTGTTCGACCTCCACACCGACGGCGTCGCCTTCTACTTCGGCGACGCGCACGTCACGCAGCACATCTACGGCGCCCCCGTCGTCTCGGAGGCGATCCGCGAGCGCATGGGGGATCGCCCGTACGTCCTCGGCGCCACCGACGCCGGGCGCGCAAAGTGGGTGGAGAGCCTCGCGCGCGGCCTCGGCGTGACGCCCGCGTTCGTCTACAAGCGGCGCCACGCGACGTCGGGGGAGCTCACGATCACCGGGATCAACGCCGACGTGCGCGGGAAGGAGGTCGTCGTCTACGACGACATGATCCGCACCGGCTCGTCGCTCCTCCAGGCGGGGCGCGCGTACCTCGACAACGGGGCGACCGCGGTGCACGCGATCGCGAGCCACCTCGTCCTCCCCGCCGGCGCGCTCGACCGGATCCGCGCGGCCGGCGTCTTCGCCAGCATCACCGGCACCGACTCGCACCCGGGGAGCCGGCAGCTCGCCGGGGAAGCGGCGGACCCCCCGGCCGTCGTCTCGATCGCGCCGCTCCTTCTGGGCGCGCTCTTCCCGCTTCGAGCCACGCTGCCATGACCCACGACATGACCCAAAGTGATCGGGGAATTTGCGTGTCCAGTACCTCTCCGTGGTCCACTTCGATCATGCGTCTCTCCCTCGTGATCGCGTCGATCCCGGTCCTCGCAGCGTGCGCCACGACGTCCCCCGCCCACTCGCAGCCGCGTGCATCGGCCCAGCGCTCGGCGCCCGCCGAAGCGCCGCGCACCGCGCCGCCGCCCGCGCAGGCCGATCGTCCGCGCGAACACGAAGAGGTGCTCGCTCCGCCGCCGAAGGCCGATCCTCACGCCCAGCTCGTCGCGTGGATGCGCTCCCGCCTCCCCGCGGGGGGCGACATCGACGCGTCGAACGGGCGGATCGAGGTGACGCACACCGTCCGTGCCGGGGAGACGATCGAGAAGATCGCGCTCGCGTACGTCGACCTCACCGACGTGTACCTCGCCGCCGAGCTCGCGCCGCTGATCGCGAAGAAGAACGGCCTCGGGAAGCGCGCGCTCGCGCCGGGGGCGAAGATCTCGATCCCGGAGCTCGTCACCGAGGTGCCGCCGTCGCCCGAGCGCAGCCGGATGCCGCCCCCCGAGGACGGCGCGGTGCGCGGCCTCTACATGCGCGGCAGCACCGCGGCGCGCACGATGTTCACGTCGATCCTCGATCACATGGCCGAGCGCGGGATGAACGCGATCGTCCTCGACGCGAAGGACTACGACGGCTGGCTCACGTACCCGTCGAAGGTGCCGCTCGCGAACGAGGCGGGTGCGGTGAAGAACCCGCCGATCCGCGACATGTCGCGGACGATCCGCTTCGCGCACAAACGCGGCATCCGCGTCGCGGTGCGCGTGAGCTGCTTCGAAGACGAGATCATGGCGAAGGCGCGGCCGAAGCTGTCGGTGCAGGCGAAGTGGGGCCGCGCGTATCCGATCGGCTGGCTCGATCCGTCGAACGAGGGGGCGCAGGCGTACATCATCGATCTCGTGAAGGAGGCGATGGATGCGGGCGCCGACGAGATCCAGCTCGACTACGTGCGCTACCCGGTCCTCGGGATCAAAGGGGCGGACTTCCACCTCCAGGAGCGCGGGCTGACGCAGACGACGGTCATCCGCGACTTCGTCCACAAGGTGCATGGGATCACGAGCGCGCGTCACATCCCGCTGTCACTCGACGTCTTCGGCGTGATCTCGTTCGGGCACCGCGTCGACATCGACGCGCTCGGGCAGGATCCGGCGCTCCTCGCGCCGGAGTGCGAGGCGCTCTCGCCGATGGTGTATCCGTCGCACTACTCGAAAGGGTTCAACGGGTGGGACGAGCCGGGCGATCACCCGGAGATCGTCGGGATCGGCACGAAGGGGGTCCGCGAGCAGATCGCCGCGGCCGGCGTGAAGGGCGGTGCGGTCATCCGTCCGTGGCTCCAGGCGATGAACTACCGATCCCCCGCGTACTCGCCGAAGTACCTCGCCGACGAGATCGCCTCCGGCGACGCGAACGGCGGCACCGGCTGGTTGATGTGGAATCCGGGGCAGGAGTACAGCTACGCGTGGACCGCTGTCCCGAAGCGGAAGACGGAGAGCGACAAGCCGGCGCCGTCGGCGAAGCGATAACCATCGCGGCGCCCTCGTAGGCGTGCACGAACGCCGTGCGCGATGGCGCGCACGGCGGGGCGAGGTGTCGCGCTCCACGACGCCTCGCTCGGGCGTTTTTGTGCGACTCGCGCGCCCCACACACACGCACGCCGATCGCGTGTGGCGATGGCGCACGTCGTCTTGATTCGTCGATCGGTGGAGTGACCACTCAGCGCGCGTGCGGAGCACGATGGTGCGTCTCCCGATGTCCGTCGGAGCGGCTCCGATCGGCCCCCAGCGACGCAACTCGCCGCACTGGCACACTCCCAGAATTATGCTATCCCGCGAGTCGATTTCGGACGGTAAGTCTTTGAAATTCCTCGGGTGTAAAAATATTTCCGGGCACCATATTGTTCAGCTGACATTTGTGCCAATGTCGTTGTTGGCGGGAGGCACGCGGGGGTTATCGCCGTGGTGCCAACATCGTGGTCGAGGTTGGAAGGGAGCGTACATGAGCGTTAGAATCAACATTCGGAATACACTGGTCACGAGTGCCCTGGCTCTGACGGCCTGCACTGGGACATCCGGCGACTCCAAGAGCGAGGTACCGCTGGCGACGACCCGGCAAGCGATCGTCTCGAGCGATCTCGGGGCGGATGCCATCACATCGTCGAGCTACGTGCCGCGATCGCTTGACAAGTCGCTCGTGACCGTGGTGGCCAAGCTCGACGGGATGCCCACCGCGCTTCATCAGGAAGCGCTGGGCCGCAAGCTCACGCGCGTCGAGAAGGACACCCTCCGAGCCCAGCGCCTGGCTGACCATGCATCGGTGCGCCCGCACATCGCCCGCCTCGGCGGTCGCGTCATCACGAGCTTCACGCACGCCATCAACGGCCTCAAGATCGAAATCCCTCGCAACCAGCTCAGCGCGCTCCGCGCGGTCCCGGGCGTCGTCGAGGTGAAGTCGGTCACGACGTACACCCGCAACAACGACATCAGCGTCCCGCGCATCCATGCGCCGGACGTCTGGGCGGGCGTCTTCGGGATCCGCGGCGAGGGCGTCAAGGTCGCCGTCATCGACACCGGCATCGACTACACGCACGCGAACTTCGGCGGCCCCGGCACGGTCGCGGCGTTCCAGGCCGCGCAGACGGCCGGCACCGGCCCGGCGGATCCGACCCTCTTCGGCGAGAACGCGCCGAAGGTGAAGGGCGGCACCGACCTCGTCGGCGACAACTACGACGCGAACAGCTCCGACCCGGCGCGCGCGCCGGTGCCGGATCCGAACCCGCTCGACTGCAACGGCCACGGCTCGCACGTCGCCGGCACGTCGGTCGGCCTCGGCGTCCTCGCCGACGGCACGACGTTCCACGGCCCGTACGACCCGTCCGCGTACACCAACAACAAGTTCGCGATCGGCCCGGGCGTCGCGCCGAAGGCCGACCTCTACTCGGTGCGCGTCTTCGGATGCACCGGCTCCACGAACGTCGTGACCGAGGCGCTCGAGTGGGCCGTCGACAACGACATGGACGTCGTCAACATGTCGCTCGGCTCGCCGTTCGGCACCAAGGACGACGCCGACTCCGAGGCCGCGGACAACGCGGTGAAGGCCGGCGTCATCGTCGTCGCCTCCGCGGGCAACGACAGCGACGTCCGCTACATCGCGGGCGGCCCCGCCCACAGCACGCGGTCGATCTCGGTCGCCGCGAGCGACGCGCCCGCGAGCAACCCCGGCGCGACGATCGCGCTCCCGAGCGGCAGCTCGATCACGGCGATCAACGCGAACGGCGCCACGTTCGCCGACGGCACGACGTTCCCGGTGCGGGTCCTCAGGAACCCGAACGGCACCGTCAGCCTCGGCTGCAACCCGGCCGAGTACGCGGGCTCCGACGGCAAGCTCGTCGTCGTCGCGCGCGGCACGTGTGCGCGCGTCGCCCGCGCGGTCAACGGACAGAAGGGCAACGCCGCGGCGGTCCTCATGATCAACAACGCGGCGGGTCTCCCGCCGTTCGAGGGCAAGATCACGCAGAACCCGGACACGGGTGAGAACTTCAACGTCACGATCCCGTTCTTCGGCGTGAGCGGCCCGGTCACCGGCGCGGACGCGAGAGCCCTCGTCGCGGCTGACGGGCAGACCGTCACGTTCACCGGGAAGGCGCTCCCGACGGGCCTCGCCGGCTTCACCTCGGGCGGCCCGCGCAACGGCGACTCGATGCTCAAGCCCGACGTCACGGGCCCCGGCATCGCGATCGTCTCCACGGCGGTCGGCAGCGGCAACCAGGGCGTCGCGCTCTCCGGTACGTCGATGGCGTCCCCGCACGTCGCGGGCGTCGCGGCCCTCACGCTCCAGGCTCACCCGAAGTGGAAGCCGGCGGCGGTGAAGGCGGCGATCATCAACAGCGGTGCGCCCGGCACGATCGTGGACTACGCGACGCGCCGCGCCGGCTCCGGCCTCGTGAACGCCGCGTCGTCGGCGCGCACGGCGGTCTACGCCGAGGCGGATAGCGACCTCGTCCACGTCAACTTCGGCCTCCAGGAGTTCGCCACGGACTTCTCGAAGACGAAGACGATCCGCCTCCACAACACCGGCAGCACGGCCGCGACGTTCAACGTGGGCGACGCCGTCCCGCAGGGCTCGCCGCACTCGGTCTCGTTCGACCAGACGACGATCACCGTCCCCGCGCGCAGCACGGCCTCCGTCGCGCTCACGCTGAACGTCCCCGCCGCCACGGCCGGTGACTCCTCGACGTTCCGCGACGTCGCGGGTCTCGTCACGTTCACGCCGGTCGACGAGAGCTCGAACTTCGGCGTCGGCCTCTCGCTCCCGTACTACATGGTCCCGCGCGTCTCGTCGTCGGTCCGCACCGTCGTCGCGGGCAGCCTCCGCGGCTCGCCTCCCACGGGCAGCGCGGTCGTCGACAACACCACCTCGCTCGTCCCGGCCACGGCCGACTTCTACGCCTGGGGCCTCACGAAGGACCCGTCGAACCTCGGCGCGCTCGACCTCCGCGCCGCCGGCGTGCAGACGTTCGGCTCCGTCGCCGCGTTCGCGATCAACACGTACAACGCGTGGTCCACGGCTTCGACGCAGGAGTTCGACGTCAACATCGACAGCAACCTCGACGGCACCCCGGACTTCGTCGTCTTCGGCATCGACATCGGCCGGCTCGCCGCGTCGCCCACGTTCGACGGGCGGATCGCGTCGGCCGTCTTCAACGTCGCGACCGGCGCGGTCACCGTCCGCTTCCTCGCGTCCACGTCGACCGACACGAGCACGATCATCCTGCCGTTCAACACGGCGGACGTCGGGCTCTCGGCGGCGAACGCGCGCTTCTCGTACTCCGTCGCGTCGTTCGACCTCCTCGGCACGGACACCGACTCGTTCCCGACCACGGCGGCGTTCAACGCGTTCTCGCCGGCGATCAGCACCGGTCAGTTCGTCGAGCTCGATCCCAACGGCAAGGCGCTCGTCGACCTCACGGTGAACCCCACCGAGTTCGCGGCCACGCCGGCGCTCGGCATCATGGTCGTCACCCCGGACAACAAGAACGGCAAGTCCGAGGCGACGCTGGCGAAGGTCAAGTTCTGACCATCGCCGCGTGAGCGGGCGGGGGTGACCCCGCCCGCGGCTGGATGAAAACGCCGCCGTCCTCGAAGACGGCGGCGTTTTCGCTTTGTGCGCCGCTCAGTTCTTCCGGGGCGCTTCGGGGGCGCGGCCGAAGTCGCCGTCCATCTCCGCCGCGACGTACGCCGTGATCGCGAACGCGGTCGACGCCTGCGCGAGCGCCGCGGCGTCGATCCGATCGAGGCGATCGTTGCGTGTATGATGCACGTCGAAGTAGCGCGTCATGTCCTGCGCGAGCTCGATCACCGGGACGCCGCGCTCGAGGAGCGACGTGATGTCGGAGCCGGGGTGGGCGCGCCCAGCCTCGTGCGAGACGTCGAGCGGCGCGAGCGCGCGGAAGACGTCGTCGAAGCGCGCCACAGCGGTCTCCGCGCCGCTCCCGCGCGCGGCGAAGACGCGCCCGTCGCCGGCGTCGGCCTCCATCGCCGCCACGTGGCGGGCGAGCTCGGTCTCGTGCGCGGCGGTGTACGTGCGCCCGCCGTTGCGCCCTTCGACGCCGTTCTCCTCGGCGGCGTAGAGGACGACGCGCACCGTGCGGCGCGGAGCGCGCGCGCGGGTGGCGACGAGGCGCGCCGCCTCGACGACGATCGCGCAGCCGGCTCCGTCGTCGAGCGCGCCGGCCCCGAGGTCCCACGAGTCGAGGTGGGCGCCGAGAAGGACGATCTCGTCGGGCCGCTCGCGCCCTCGGACCTCGCCGATGACGTTCGCCGACTGCGCGTCGGGGAGTCGGCGTGCGCCGAGGTGCAGGCGGATGTGCGGGTGCTTCCCCGCGGCGATCGCCGCCTTCACCTTCGCCGCACTGTCGCCCGAGAGCGCGGCCGCGGGGATCGGCCCATTGGCCATGACGCCGGTGTGCGGCGTGGTCGTGTCGGTGCCGATCGCGCGGATGATCACGGCCGCCGCGCCGAGCGGCGCCATCTTCTGCGACGCGAAGACGCGCGCCTTCACCGCGCGCCCGTATCCGCCGCCGTCGCGCGTGCGCTCGGTGGCGGTATCGATGAAGACGATCTTCCCGCGCACCGCCGCCGGATCGAGGTGCTCGGCGTCGTCGAGCGACGCCGCTCCGACGACCTCGGCGTCGAGCCCGCCCGCCTTCGTCCCTTCGCTCCCGCCGAGCGCCGTCACGTCGAGCGTCTCCGGCTTCCCCGAGACGACGAGCTCCGCCGACTCCGCGCCGCGCTCCCAGTGAGGCACCGTGACCGGCTCGGAGTGCACCCCCGAGAGCCCGCGCGCGGCGAGCGTCCGCTCCGCCCATGCGACGGCGCGCGCGTCGCCGGCCGACCCCGCGAGGCGCGGGCCGACCTCCTCGGTGAGCGACTTCACGATCTCGAACGCTCCGCTCGAACGCGCCGCGTCGGCCCGGATCGATGCGACCACGTCGTCGATCGACGGCGCACCGGCGGCCGCGCGCGGCGGAGGGGCCGACTGGAGCGTCGGCGCGGCGGGGCGCGGCGCCGACGCTCGCGGCGCCCTGTCCGCGCACCCCGCGAGCGAAGCCGCGAACGAGACGGCAGCGGTGAACCGGAGAGCGCGCATGGTGACGTCAGCGGGCGCGCTGCGTGAGGAGCTTCTCGATGAGATCCTTCGAGTACGCGGAGAGCTCGCGGAACACCACCCCCATCCCCGGCGGGTCCTTCTCCACGCGCACCACCTCGCCGACCCCTTCGATCGTCTCGATGTCGTCCATGATGACGGTGAAGCGGAGGTTCACGAGCGTCCCCACCGCGAGCGGCGTGGCCGACTTGATGAAGACGCCGGTCGCGGAGATGTTCGTGACGTACTCCTGGATGAACGCGTCGAACGACTCGAACTCTTTGTTGAT
>Ga0070689_100000448_pt1 | contig 24346 bp, 18 predicted proteins | sample KBSS23HmetaG_FD_64669 | JGI IMG/M metagenome (GOLD analysis project Ga0070689, IMG submission 64669) | Switchgrass rhizosphere microbial communities from Kellogg Biological Station, Michigan, USA - KBS S2-3H metaG | ecosystem: Host-associated > Plants > Roots > Rhizosphere ...
CCCGAGGCTTTGTCCGCCGCGATGCATTGCGTGACGAAGAGTGGCAGGATCTATCGCGGCGCGCGCTGCATACGTTTTATCGGGATGCGGATGCCGCTGTTGGTTCCGCTGGCGCTCGTCCTCTGGATTCCCGGCGTGATCTGGGTCGCCGAAAAGGTTTACGCCTGGGTGAGCCGCAATCGCTACATCCTCAGTCGTGTTTTTGGCTGCAAAGAGGCGTGCGCTGTCCTGCCGCCCCGTGAACGGCGCAACGAGAAGGACATTCCCGCTGTGACCGGCAAGATGTGAGTGTTTGTAGCCCTTGGACTTCTCCCATCGACTTTGTAACGCACTCGCCGTTGCCAGGAAAGAATTGCTCTCCGGTCGCGCGCCCGGGGGCCACTGGGTTGGCGAACTCTCCAGCAGCGCTCTTTCAACTGCCACGGCTGTTTGTGCGCTGGCCGTGGTGGCGCGGGAATCAGCGATTCACAATCCGCGAATCGCAATCCTGGCCGAGCGCGGTTTGAGCTGGCTCGCCCGCCACGTCAATCCCGACGGCGGCTGGGGCGACACCGTTCTCAGCATCAGTAACATCAGCACCACGACGCTCTGCTGGGCGGCGTTTGGCGTCGCGCCCATCGTCGATGAAAAACATCGCGCCGTCGTGGGTGGAGCGGAGCGATGGCTGAGGCAAGCGGCCGGGGGAATCGAACCGGAAAAACTCGTACCCGCGATCATCCGGCGCTACGGCAAAGACCGGACGTTTTCGGTGCCGATCCTGACCGCCTGCGCCTTGAGTGGGCGACTCGGTTCCGGCGCTTCCGCTTGGACCACGGTGTTGCCGCTGCCGTTTGAATTGGCCGCGTTCCCGCATCAGTTGTTTGCCGCGCTGCGCTTGCCGGTGGTTAGTTACGCGCTCCCCGCGCTCATCGCTATCGGCCAGGCCCGCCATCACCATCTTCCTTCGCGCAATCCGCTGGCTCGTTTCGCCCGGGAAATGACCCGCAAAGCAACGCTTGAAGTTTTGGCCAGTATCCAGCCGTCCAGCGGCGGTTTCCTTGAAGCGACGCCCCTGACCAGTTTTGTCACGATGAGTCTGGCAGGCAGCGGGCAGGTGAATCACACCGTGACGCAAAAGGGCGTCGAGTTTCTGCTCGCCTCGGCGCGTGAGGATGGCAGTTGGCCCATCGACACGAACCTTGCGACCTGGGTGACGACCCTGTCCCTGAATGCGCTGAGTTCAGGGAGCGGAGCCGCTTCGCCTGCATTTTTCGGCGGCCCGCCAGAGACCTTCCTCAGCGCTGAGGACCGCGCGCGCATCCGAGAGTGGCTCCTGGCTCAGCAATACCGTGAAACGCATGCTTATACTCACGCGGCGCCCGGCGGATGGGCCTGGACCGATTTGCCCGGCGGAGTGCCCGACGCCGATGACACGGCTGGCGCTTTGCTCGCCTTACGCACCCTGTTGTGTTGCCCGCATTCCGCCGGCACACCCTGGCTTCCGCAGGGAGGCGAGAAGCATGCTGAGTTGGACGAACGCACGCGGGCGGCGGCCACCGCCGGCAGCCATTGGCTGCTGAACCTGCAGAACGCGGACGGAGGTCTGCCGACGTTCTGCCGCGGCTGGACTAATCTGCCGTTCGACCGCAGCGCACCGGACCTGACCGCACACGCGTTGCGCGCGTGGAATGCCTGGGTGACGGATCTGCCTCAGGGGATGCGCAGACGCGTCAAACGAGCGATTGAAAACGGGGTGCGATATCTTGCGCGAACCCAGCGAGCCGGCGGGGAATGGCTTCCCCTTTGGTTCGGCAATCAATATGCCCCCGATGATGTCAATCCAGTCTATGGCACCGCCCGGGTGTTGCTCGCGTTGGAGGATTTAGAGGCGAAATCCTGGCCCGCGCTCGACGGGTTGCTGTTGCGCGGTGGACGTTTTCTCGCGCGCACACAGCGAGAGGATGGAGGCTGGAACGCCGGATCGAACGGGGCCTCTTCCATCGAGGAAACCGCGTTGGCAGTCGAAGCGCTCGCGGGCCTTCTCTGCAAGCCAGACGCATCCAGGCGCGTCAAGGCGGTGCGTAAACAAGTCCTGAAAGGCGCGAACTGGTTGATCGGCAAGGTGGAAAGTGGCGAATGGCTGAACGCTTCACCCATCGGTTTCTACTTCGCCAAACTTTGGTATTACGAAAAGGCTTATCCGCAGATCTTCACTGTCGCGGCGCTATCGCGGGTGGAGGTCGCCTTCACTTCCGGAGCGCTTCGGGTTCGCGAGTAAATCTACGCCATCGCACGCGTCCGCAAGCAACAAAACACACCACATTCCGATGATCCGGAGTGCCGCGCCCTCGACTCAGGGATTTACGGTCAGCTTCGGCCAGTTCAGTTGGTGACGGCCGGCGTACCCGGCGAGAACCTTTTCATGTTCGATCAACACGGCGCGTACGACGGCCGATTCATCGGCGTGGCCGTATTCGGGCACGAAGTCCGGAATCAGGTCCTTCTGGCGGTGCGCGTAGATCAGGGCAAAGACCGCCCCAGCGGCCGTGATATAGGGCAGATCGTCTTCCGCCCCTTCGGCGAAGTCTTCAACGACATTGGCCAGGAATTCCAGTTGTTCGATGAGATGAGGATAATTCGGCGCCTGAATCTGCGTGAACGACATTTTCAAAAACGGCAGCTTCTTGTGCACGCCGCGCACAATCCGGGGTGTGATCTGGGCCGCGCCGCGGTGAACAAATTGAACGATCTCTGACATGCGGCGATTGTGGCGCAATCCGCGCAGCAAGACAAGCGGTTTGGTGGGAGCGGCAGGCATCTTGCCCGCCGTTCCGGGCGGCAAGATGCTGCCCGCTACGGCAGCCAAGATGCCGCCGCCACACCCGTTCACACCACTTCTATCGGACATTTCGGAACGGAGTCGAGGAATGCCTGACCGTAGCGTTTGGTGAGGACGCGGCTGTCGAGCACGACCACGATGCCGCGGTCGGTCTTCGCGCGAAGCAGGCGCCCGACGCCCTGGCGGAACTTGAGGATGGCTTCCGGCAGGGAAAATTCGTTGAACGAATTGCCGCCGCGCGCTTCGATGGCTTCAATCCGGGCCTCGATCAACGGATGATCGGGCACCGCAAACGGCAGCCGGGTGAGGATGACGTTGCTCAAGGCTTCGCCCGGCACGTCAACCCCCTGCCAAAAACTGTCCGTGCCGAACAGCACCGAGTCCACGTCAGCCTTGAATTTTTCAAGCAGCGTCGAGCGTGGCGTGCCGGTGCCTTGCACGAAGCAATCGATGCCGAGCTGGTCGAAAAACCCCTCCATGCGCTCAGCGATCTCCCGCATCAGCTTGAAGTTGGTGAACAGAACGAACGCTTTGCCGTGGGTCATTTCCACAAAGTGTTCGATCCAGTGAATCAACGCGTCCGCGTAACCGGCCTCGCGCGGGTCGGGCATTTTGTTCACGACAAATATTTTCATCTGGCGCTGGTAATCGAACGGGGAACCCACCTGCAACGGGACCGCCCGTTCGGCGCCGACGCGGTGTGCGAAATAGAGTAGGGCAGGCGTCCCGCCTGGTCCTTGAGTCGCGGACGAGGCTGTTGTGGATACAGGCCGATGGCTCGCGCTGGCGCGCTCCCCGGGCAGGCTGGAAGCCTGCACTACTTTGGTTCCCAAGGTCGCACTGGTCATGATGACCGAAGTCGCGGACTCGAACAGGTGGCGTCGCATGAATTCGGCCACATCAACCGGCGCGGCGTTCAACGTGAGATTTTTCTGTGTCTTGCCCGCGCGCTCGACCCAGTAAACGTGTTCGGCGGCTTCCTGGCTCAAAAACAGGGCGATCCCTTCCCGCAACTCCGCCAGCCGCCGGCTGCATTCCATCAATTCCTGGCCCGTGTCTTTGTCGTCGCTCGATTTGACCAACTCGCTGACCGCTTCCCGTAAGCGCTGAATCGGCAGCGTGACGTTGTCGCGGACCAGGTCAGGACGGCGGATTCGCAATTCACTCCAGGTTCGCGCCTCGGCCTGGTCGGTGGCGCGCCCGCGGGCATTTTGAATCCGATCGGCGTGTTGATTTCGGTTCAACGTCTCGCACGCCGCTTCGAGCTCGGCGAAAAACCCGTCCAGCTCCCGCATCAGCTCGGCCACCAGTTTCGCCGCCGCGCCCTGGCGCAGCGTGGCCAGCAATCCCTTGTCCGTGCGCGGGTTCCAGAGACGCTGCAACGCGAAGCGCATCTGCCCGCTGGACACGCTGACGCCGATGTGGCGCGAGGCGACCCGCTCGACGCAATGGGCTTCGTCGAAGATGACGAAGTCGTTCTTGAACAGGATTCCGTCCTCCATCGGGTCGTCGAGGCCGCCGAGAAGCGTGAAGAACAATGTATGGTTCAACACCAGGACATCGGCCGAGAGGATACGGCCGCGCGCGCGCTGAAAAAAACAAATGCCGTTCTGCTTGCCGAATTCAGAGCTGTAACCGCAAATTTTAGGCGAACAAATCCCGCGCTCGGAGCAGACCTGAGACCAGACTTTCGCGTCCGGCTCGATGTCGAAGTCCGACAGGCTGCCGTCGTGGGTTTGCTTCGACCACTCATAGATGCGCTGGAGCTCCTGCGCTTCCGGCGAGGTGAACAGGCCGTCGGCTTGCTGCATGGCTTTGTGGAGGCGACGCGTGCAGAGATAATTTCCCCGGCCTTTGAGCATCGCGAACTGGAACTTCACCGGCAGTATCTTCTCCAGCATCGGCAAATCTTTTTCGATCAGTTGTTCCTGCAGATTGATGGTGTGAGTCGAGACCACCGCCTTCTTGCTGTTCGCGGCGGCATACAGGATGGCCGGGATCAGATACGCCAGACTTTTGCCAACGCCAGTGCCGGCTTCAACCACCAAATGCTCGCGCTCTTGGAGCGCCCGCGCCACGGCCACGGCCATCTGCTGTTGTTGCGGGCGATACTCGAAATTCTTCGCGCGCGACAACAGTCCGGTCGGGGAAAAGATATCCTCCACCTGTTTGACCAGGTTGGCGCTCGAGCCGGCGGGTTGGGGATCAACGGCGCTGATCATGAAACGACACGCTTCGCGTCAAAAAACCAGTCATTGAGCCCGGTCAGGAATTCGCTCATTGCCTCAGGAGGTGATCGGCCGGCGCACCACGACATCCACTGCCGCGTTGTTCTTGGCAATCATGTTCGCCGGCAGGATGCCGCGCCAACTGACGTTCGGATAGATGACGGCGCCGCGGCCAATGATGCTGCCGGGATTCAACACCGCATTGCAGCCGACTTCGGAGCTGTCTCCCAGCAGCGCGCCGAGCTTGCGCAAACCGGTGTCAAAGGGCTTGCCATCCATTTCGACCGTGACGTTCGCGCGATCGAGTTTGACGTTCGAGACTTTCACGCCGGCCCCAAGATGAACTTTGTGCCCGAGGATCGAGTCGCCAACGTAATTGAAATGGGGCACCTGGCAGTTGTTGAACATGAAAACGTTTTTGAGTTCGCAGGAATTGCCCACTACGCAATTGTCTCCGACGATGACGCACTCGCGCACGTAGGCATTGTGGCGGATCTGACAGTTTTTCCCGATGATGGCCGGGCCTTTGATCATGACGCCGTCCTCGATCACCGTGCCTTCGCCGACGGCAACCTGGTCGCCAATCCACGCCGTGCCCTCGCATTTGTTATGCAAGGCAGGGCGCAGGTGGGCCTTCAGATAGTCCTTCAGCCTGGGGAGCGCTTCCCAGGCATATACGCAGCCGTCGAATAGCGCCGCGTGCGCGGTTTGCGAAAGGTCGAACAGTTCAGTCGGCTTAAACATGGCCTCAAGCGTAGAAAAAACCGCAGAGCGGGCAAAGCCTAATTCCGTTGGAATTCCGATGGGAAATCCCGAACACAAAACACCAAACACCAAAGGTGGGGCTTGGAGCACGGTATTGGGGGAGCTTGAAGGTTGGAAATTATTTGAAGTTTGGTGTTTGGGTTTTGGTGTTTGTGCTGGGTCCCGGCACGTCCTAGACCCAAAAACGGTCGTTGCATCGCACCGCGTTCCTGCCTTTCATTGTAAGACTGAATTATGGACCTGACACGCACTGCCTATGGAACCTGGAGCGGCGGACGATACATGCACTTCGGCGAGCCGCTCAGCGAGGAACGCTTTCTTAAAACCATTCAATACGCCTATCAGCGCGGCATCCGCACGTTCATGACCGCCGACGTTTACGGCAACGGCGCCGCGGATGAAATGCTCGGCCGCGCCCTCGCTGGACTGCCCCGCGATTCCTACTGCCTCGTCGGCGCGGTCGGCCATGACTTTTACAAAGGCGAACGACAGGGCGCGAAAGGCTATCCGAGGTTCACCGCGACGCACCAACCGAAGGAATATGCCGGCTACCTCCGCATGGCCACCGAGAAATCCCTGCAACGCTGTAACGCGGACAGGTTCGATCTGGTGCTGCTGCACAATCCCGATTCCATCGGGTACACCGACGATGCGGTCTGGAAGGCGATGGACAAGCTCAAGGACGCAAAGCTCACCGGCCGTCTCGGGGTTGCGCCGGGTCCAGCGAACGGGTTCACGCTCGACCTTATTCTTTGCTTCGAACATTTCGGGCCGCTGCTCGATTGGGCAATGATTATTCTGAATCCCCTGGAACCGTGGCCGGGCAGCCTCGTGTTGCCCGCCGCAGTCAAACACGATGTGAACCTCATCACGCGCGTGGTCGATTACGGGGGCCTGTTCCACGACGATGTGAAGCCGGGGCACAGGTTCGGCCAGCAGGATCACCGGGCGTTTCGTCCGGCGGGCTGGGTCGAGGCCGGCTGCGGCAAAATGGAGCAGATGCGCGACCCCGCTGCGAAACACCAGCTCACGATGCTGCAACTGGCCTGCCTGTGGAACCTCTCGCAACCCGGCGTGCGAAGCGTCATCCCGACCTTGATCCAGGAGAGCGGCGAAAGCGCCCGGCCCATCGAGACAAAGGTGGACGAACTGGCATCGCTGCCCGACCTGAAACTGAGCGCCGACGAATGCGAATTTCTGAGAGAGATTGGAAACAACAAAGGATGCATGGATTTGAAAGGGGCCAACCGCGCGCACGTTGGCGAGCCACTACCCGATCGCTGGGGCCTGACGCAGGACCATGAACTGGCAGCCACACGCTGGGGGATCGACCCGGATGCAGACCTGGCTTGCACGCACAAGACGGCGGGGTAAACCTTGGATGTGGCCAGTGGCACTTAGCGCCCCAACTACGATTTGCGTAGGAGCGCGGCCTTCAGGCCGCTTCACTGCGCGCGATTTCCTGAGACGTGGCTTTTCCGTAACGTCGCGTGTCTGTGCCACGCGGAAGCGACGTAAACGTCGCGCTCCGGCCGCTCGCGCATGCCCGACGGTAAACAGATACCGGATGGGAGAGGGAGAATCGTCCTCAGTCGGTTGGCGTATCCAACCGCTTTGGAAGCTGCGAGAGACAAGTCTGGCTGTTCCCTCTTCCGTCGGACGGGAGAGGGTCAGGGTGAGGGTCATTTTGTTTGAATTGCGCGTCCTGTCCGACATTTGTTTTTGCACAAATCCAAACCCTCCCCTTGCGACATTCGTCAAACGCTCCGATAAGCAAGTCAACCCATGAATGCACTCACGAAAGATCAAGTTCAGAAGCTCTCTCCGGAGCAGCAGGCTGAGCTTGCCCGGATAGAGGCTGAGCATGTCCGGGCAAGGCATGAAATTGTCAACAAGGCTCGAAGGGATCAAGGCACGGACATTCCGGCGGGCGTGGTGATGGGAGTGGCCGGTGGTCTTGCCATCTACAGTACTGTTGAGCCCAAAGCGTTTCAATTCGTATGGATCTCGGTAATCGCCTTGGTTGGGCATTATGCGGGCAAGATCAATCGTCGATTGGATGCCTTGATGGAGTTGCTGGATAAGGATGCCGAGATAAAGCAGAGAGCCAGTCAAGAAGTGGCTCCACCGAATGGCGGCGCAGCCGCGTCAGCCGGCGGTTTAGGAGTTACGGGTGTGACGAAAAATTCTCGGCAGAACGCGTGAGACCCAAGGCGCGAGACGTTCAGATCCTTATCTTCCGCGCCCATTGCTGGTTCGCTTCCCAGTAAGTGCGTTTCAATTTGATTTCGGGATCCTCCCCGGACGGTTGGACGCGGCCTTCGGCATCCAGAGCGCGTGACACCAGCATGTGATCTCCAGCCGTCGGACTTTTCCAGTCATAATTCCAGAACGTCCACGAGTACTTCGAACGCCGCGACCGGTCCAACTCCACCGGCGCCCAGTTGCCGTTGTCGATCTTCAATTCCACGCGCCGGAGCGGCGTGCCGTCAGTCCAGGCTGCACCGGTCACCCGCAGCAAGCCGTCCTTGCGGCGCACGACTCGCGCGACGACCGATTTCACATCCATCGGCCCGACGCTGGTTTCGCGCCAGATGGTTTTTCCATCGCGTTCCTCGCCGCGAAGGGTGACGTATTCGCGGGCCATGTATTTGCTCATGTAACGGCGGTCGAGCAGCTCGATGCGCGAGAGCCATTTCACCCAGGTAATGCCGAACCAGCCGGGCACGATGAGCCGCAACGGCGCTCCGTGATCTCTCGTCAGCGGCTGGCCGTTCATCTCGTACGCGAGCAGCACATCGTCGCGCTGCAACACGTCGCGAAGCGAAAGACCGCGCGCGAAGTTTTGCAGGTAGTCCTTCTCGCGGATCTTTTCCACCTTTTCGTCAGCGCCAAAGAAGACCGCTTCGATGGCGCGCCCGAGCGGATGACATTCCTTGAGCAACGGGGCGAGCGGCGTGCCGGTCCATTCGATGTTGCCGATGGCGCCCATGAAACCGGCATTGGAACTGTTCCCGGAACATTCCAGCGTGGCGGTGACCGTCTTGCGTCCGCGCGCTTTGATCTCGGCCAAGGACAGCGTTTTCGGCTTCGTCATCAGGCCGGAGAATTCCAGCCCCCACTTGTCCAGATCAACCTCCGGCGTGCCGTAATGGCTGACCGAATAGAGCTGGTCGTTCGGTGTGATCCAGCTCGTGAGGTCCTGCCAGTAAAGCATCTTGCCTTTCGGCTGCGCATCGAGGAACGGCACGACGGTTTGTTCCGCCCCCGGTTCGTCAAAACCGAACACGGAAAGCGGATGGTGCGCGAAGGCCAGCGCGGCGAATGCCACGCTGCCACGGAGCATGTCACGGCGGGTGAGGGATGGGTTCATGGTATTCGGTTCAGGATTTGGCAGGAGCTGTTACTGTGGAGTCCCTGGGATAGACAACGCCTGGCGTGTTCCATCGAGCCGTTCCCCCTCACCCTAACCCTCTCCCTCAGGGAGAGGGAACAGCGAGCACCGCGTCGGCAATGCCGAAAGAGCTGGATTGTGCGCCGTGGCGGGAAAAGTTCACCCTCTCCCCAAGGGAGAGGGCTGGGGTGAGGGGAAACAGGCCACAGCACGGTGGAGAGGGAATTCCCTCGACTGGCCGCGCGAGGGAGGCTATTTGGCTTTGAGCCTGACAAATTGTCTTTCGTCACGGTTGTTATTTGCGGCCAAAATGACCGTGTCACTCGGTCATCCCCGCGGCGCCGCGCCCGCGATGCTCAGGTTCAATTCGATGTCGTCGGAGACCTTTTCCTCCCCCTGGCCCGGGTTTATGCCGAAATCGCTCCGTTTGATTTTGAAATTGGCGCGGATGACCAGCAAATCGCCGTCCTTGCCTGGGGTGCGCGCCTTGAGCTTGTCTTTGAGGAAGGTCATCGTCACCGGGACCGAGATGGTCTTCGTCACGCCATGAAGACTGAACTTGCCCGCGACATCGGCGGTGGTGACGTTGTCCTGCGTCTTGGCGTTCTTCGCGGTCTCGACCTGGAAACTGATTTCCGGATGCTTTGCGACGTCCAGCCATTTGTCACCGTGCAAATGTTCCTTCTGCATCGGATTGCCGAGATGGAGAGTCTTGGCCTCGACAACGATTTTGCCTTTCACGGCGCCGGGATTGTCGGGGTCGAATGTCACCTTGCCGGAAATGCCGGTGGCGACGCCGTTGATCGATTCCAACGGGGCGTCGGTTTTGAAGACCACGTTGTTCACGCCTTTCGGGTCTTTGAAATCAAACTCGATCGGCGCGGCCGGCGCGGTCGCACCAAAGGACGCGAGGATGAGGACACAAAACAATTTCTTTTTCATGCTAATCAAGTGACTGGTTTGTTTTTAGTTTTCGACACGAACAACGAAACAATGAACAGCGCCAGCGCGCCGGCCAGACCCACGGCGAGCACATCGACGCCCGGAACAAATTTCTTCTCGACCACCGGTCCGTCAATTTCGGTGACGGGATCCTTCTGCCACCGGGTGACAGTCGTCTTCGTCCAGCCGCGATTGGCTCCGAGCGCCAGCCAACCGACCACGGCCGCGGCGGCGAGGCCGAAGGCAACCCATTGCAGAATTCTTCTCACGCACAAACGGTTGACACATCAGGCCATTCGGCCGAATCCGCCAAGCCTTGGCCCAGAATTTTAACCTTCAGGTGCGTTGGTTTGACCCGCGCGCTGGCAATGCTAAAGGCCGCAACTCAAGCAACGCCCCGCCTCCTTACGTCGGCGGCTACAATTCTTGAACTCGGGCTGGCCTACTTTCCTGGATTGCCCACGCCGATCACGCCGCACGCGATGCGAGCGCCCGCATTCCCCACTGGTTGTCCGCCATCATCGACCTTCGCATGAACAATCACGCCCCGACCGATGATCGGGTTCTTCAGACCGGCCACCGAGATGTTTTTCACGGTGATTTCGTAGTGCGCCTTGCCTTCGTTGTTCGCCTCGAGATTTCCCAGATCGCCCGCATGCCGGCTGTCGGCCGTCGGCAGGCCGTGCTGATGGTTTTCCGGATTGTAGTGGCCGCCGGCACTCGCACCGTCGGACGAGGTGCAATCACCGAATTGATGTATGTGGAACGCGTGTTTCTGCCCGGGAGTTAACCCTTCAATGTCGGCCACGACTTTCACCGAGTCGCCATCCTGAGTGAAGCGCACGGTGCCCTGACATTTGTTGCCGGCCGTCGCGTGCAACACGGCGACGGCCTGTTTGACGGCCGCCCAGGCTTCGCCGTGTTCGTGTTCCGCCGCGCGCAGCGAGGCAGTTGAAGAAAAGGCGAACACGGCTCCGATAACTGCTAATGGCTTCAATGTTTTCATAGACTTTCCCGTTAATGACTCCGAGTGGTTTTGGTTAGTTACGCCAGGTCATACGTCCACGGCTTGCGCTGCTCCCGCGCGAGCCATTGGTCGGCCGCGCTGTCTTTGACGAATTGTTCCCGGGCCGGGTCCCAATTCAGTTTGCGTCCGAGCCGGATCGCAATGACGCCGAGATGGCAGAGCGAAACCGAGCGATGCCCGATTTCCGCGTCGCAGATCGGCGGTTTCCGCGAGCGGATGCAATCGAAGAAATTTTCCATGTGATTGTTGCTGGCGTAGAGGCGCTTGGCGTTCGCGGTCAACGGTTCGCTGAGCAATCCAGGGTTGCTCGCTTCAATTTTGCCGCGGGTGACAAATATCCAACCGCTGGCCCCCTCGAATCGAACGCCGTGCGGTATTTCGCCGGGTTTAGCAGTGCCGCGAACCGAACCGTCGGGGCCATTGCCTGAGGTGCTCTGGCAGGTGTGTGTCACGCCGTTGGCATAACTGTATTCGACGCGATATTCGGCCGAAGCGGTGAAGCCGCCGGGAACCATCTCGACCAGCGGCCGGCCCTGGATTGTCAACGGGCCGCTGCGTTCAAGGCCCAGCCCCCAGAGCGCAATGTCGTTGTGGTGGGCGCCCCAGTCGGTCATGGTTCCGCCGGAATAGTCCCACCAATATCGGAACGAACCGTGGCATCGCTCGCGCACGAAAGGGACCGTCGGCGTCTGGCCCTGCCAGAAGTCCCAGTCCAGCTCGGATGGTACGGGCGCGGGGCTGAACGGGCCTCCGCGCGGGCCGGCGGGGAGTGAGGTGATGACATGCTTGAGTTGGCCGAGACGGCCGTTACGGACGAGTTCGCAGGCGAGGCGAAACCGCGAGTCGCTTCGCTGCTGGCTGCCAGTCTGGAGAATGCGATGCGTCTCACGCGCGACGGTGACAAGCCGTTTTCCCTCATCAATCGTCAAGGTGAGCGGCTTTTCGCTGTAAACGTCCTTGCCCGCTTTCATCGCGGCGATGTTCACCAGGGTATGCCAGTGATCCGGTGTGCCGTTGATGATGGCGTGAATGTCGTCGCGTTCGAGCAGTTTGCGGAAGTCCTTATACGCCTTTGCGCCGCCAAACTGTTTCGAAGCTTCCTCGGCGCGTTTCGAATCGACATCGCAGACGGCGACGACAGAGGCAAATTTCGCCGCCAGCATGGTGTCATTTCGGCCCTGTCCACCACAGCCGATCAAAGCGACGTTTGGCTTGTCATTGGGCGAGAGCGGCTTCGTGGTTGCCGCGTAGCTGCGGGATTGTTCACTAAACCAGGCCGGCAATGCCGAACCGGCAGCGATGGCGGCGGAGGTTTTGAGAAAACGGCGGCGCGGGATTGGGTGTCGCATATCGGAACACTCCCGTCATTTCTCCGGCTTGTTTCCTGCGCTTTCCCAGGCCTTGAACCCGCCTTCGAGATTGTAAAGCTTGGGGAACGCGAGGTGGCTCATCTTGTCGCAAGCCTTGGCGCTGCGCACCCCGGCGGCGCAATGGACCAGATAAGTCTTGTTCTTTTCAAGCCCGGCGATTTTCTCGGAAAAATCTGGCGCATTGACGTCGATGTGGACCGCTCCAGGAATGTGGCCCGCCTGAAACTCCTTTTGCGTGCGCACGTCGAGCACGATGTTCTTCTTGTCCGCCCGTAGTTTTTCAAACTCGGCGACATCGACATTTTTGAATCCCTTAGTCTCTTGCTTTTCCCTTGAGGGCTTCTTTTCGTCCTTGGCGTCCGCGGCGCTCGCGACGGTGGCGGCGCTCAGACTCAGGAGGAGAGTGACTAACATCAGGTTCGGTTTCATAAGCTTATCTAGCACAATCCATGTTTTGAAACGAATCAGGTTTAGAGGCCGTTGATACACCGAACCGCCGCTCTTGGCGACAATTTTGATGACAACATCTGAGGCCAGTGCGCATCTTAATTTTTGAGAGGCCGAGCCTGGGCGACAAGCTCCAAATTCCGCAAAAATCGAGCTTCCTGGGCAACCAAGGAATGAGGAAGGCGTTTTGACCCGGCCATGGAACCTGATTCGCCTTTGTGCATCTTACCCTCGGCACTCGGCTATCAGATCGGTCTTGGGATTTTCTCCGGGGTGTCCTGCTCGGGTGAGCGGATGGCGGAATTTGGCGACAAACTGTGTGTGCGCTGGGATCTGCCGGGATTCGCGCCGCATCGCTGCGGCTGCGGTTTGCCAGGAGGAATCCAGTGCCCCGTTCACTGCGGAACACGCGCCGAACTGGAACCGGCGGAACGTGCTCGGGTGGATTGGGGCACTGGAGTTTCCCGCCGCCGATCTTCTATTTCTTCGGCTTCGTTGTCGCTCCAACCAGCGTTTCGAACCTGTTGGGAGGTGAGATTTTGCCTGATTAAACCTCTTGAACTCAGGGTGAGGGGAGAATTCTATTCAGGCATGAAATCCAATCGGGTATACCTCGTTCATACCAGGTGATCGCTCCGACGAAGCAGGTGTACAAACGGACCGAATGGACTAAATACCCGCTACTTCTCAAGGGGTCCGTGAAAAAGTCTCGATCCGTGGTAATCATTCGACCTTGGCTGCTTGCGGTGTTGTCGTTTTTTTTCCTGGCGGCCAGCCAGAGCGGCCTGCTGTTGGCCGCAGATCCGGCTCGCCCCTGGCCATTGAAACCGGCCTTGATTGGGGACTCGACCAATTCTTTTGCCGTGATTCTCCGGTATCCGCCTAAAGCCCTGGAAAACCGCCTGACCGGCGCCGTGTTTTTTTATTGTGATGTGGATAAGACCGGAAAGGCCTCGAACTTCGAGCCCTTCCGGGTCTCAACCAACCACATCGATTTTCTGAAAGCCACGAAATGGGCCTTGGAACACGCCCGATTTGAACCCGCCACGGTAAACGGAAAGGCGACACGAGTGGGCATAAGCATGACCGTGTTCTTCCTGCTCAAGGGCGGCGAGGCGCAAATCCGAATCTTCATGGACACAGATGAACAAGCGATCGTGGCCGGGGAAAATGTGATTGCCGCCCAAGTGATCGGCGGATACCGTGATTCTCCCAAGGGCCTTTATTATCCACCGCGGGCGCTCGACTATCGGCGCGAGGGTGAGGTGGAGGTTAAATTTGTGGTGGATGTAGAGGGGCGCCCCGGTCAGCTAAAGGTGGTGAAAGACACGGCGCCTCAGGCGGGCTTCAGTTCCGTCGTGGTCCGCCACCTGGAAAATAGCCGGTTCATCCCCACGTTCATTAATGGGCGCCCCGTGGAATTCTGGGCGAGCAAAGAGTACGTTTTCGTCCTCAGGCGGTGAGAGTGACAAATTCACGAACGATCGGCTGCGGCGAAGTTCACGCAAGCCAATCGGCTGCCAACAAGCGGGGGCCTCGGCCAGCGAGTTCGTGTCCGAGTCGCCGGTTCAGCGGGCTTTCCGTTTCGGGGATCGATCCGCCGCTTCCCGGCAGGCATCGCCCACCAGCGCCAGGTGTTCGAGGAACTCTTCCCGTTGGCCTTCAGGCAACACGTTCAGGACCTCGGTCTGCAACGCGATCGCGACTTCGCGCGCCTTTTGGTATCTGCGTTTTCCGTCGGCCTGGAGAAGCAGACGATGTGCGCGGCGGTCTTTTTCATGGGCCCGGCGTTCGAGCAGCCCGGACTTTTCCATCCGCTCCAGCAACGACGCCACGGTATTGGGGTCGCTGCTTATCTGCACGGTCAACTCGCTCTGGGTGATGCCGCCGAACTCGAGCAGAGTGCGCATGACCGTGAACTGGTCGGGCGTGATGCCCAAATGGGATATGCGGCGACGGAATGCCTGGTTTAATCCATACCACGCGTGGCGCAAGAGGATGGGCAGGCGCCGCCGGCTCGGCGCGTCGATGGGGAGCGCATCACTGGAACCGGTTCTGCGGACGACAGTCATGACGGAAATGAATGCGGCTTGCGATTTATACGTATAGGTATTATTACGATTGCAAACGTCGCTGTGGTGTAGAATAGTCGCGGCGTTCGAGGAAGGAAAATTTGTTTTATTCTTTCCGTGCAGACGTTGAACATGACGACCTGAAGATCACCATGAACCATTCACGCTTGTTTGTCGTTGGCGCTCTCGGTCTGGCGGCGGCCGGCCTGTTCGCCGCCGGTTCGGCCGCGGACGCCGCGCCCGTTCACGGCTGGCTCAGCTGGCGCGGGCCGAACCAGAACGGCACGTCGCTGGAAAAGAATTTGCCGGACAAGATTGACGCGAACAAACCCTTGTGGACGGCGGAGCTGCCCGGCCAATCCACGCCCGTCATCGCCAACGGCCGGCTTTACATCCTGGGCTACGTGGGCGACGGCCCGGCTTTGCAGGAGGTTATCACCTGCTTTGAAGCCGAGACCGGCAAACAGCTCTGGCAACGCGGTTACAGCGATTTTCTCAGCGACACCATTTATGGCCGGTACGCCACCTCCAGCCCGACGATCGACCCCGAAACCGGCAACGTTTACATGCAGGGCACTCAAGGTATTCTCGCGGCGTTCACCGCCGACGGGACAAAACTGTGGGACCTGTCGATGATGGAGGTTTACGGGCGGCTGACCTTCCCGAACGGGCGCACGGCCTCCCCGTTGATCGACCGGGACCTTGTCATCACCCGCGGCATCACGGCGAATTGGGGCGCGCACGGACCGGGCGGCGACCGGTTTTACGCGTTCGACAAGAAGACCGGCCAACTGGTCTGGGCCTCCGCTCCCGGCGACCGTCCGACGGACAATTCATTTTCGCTGCCGGTCCTGGCCTGGCTCGATGGCCGGCGCGTGTTCTACGCTTCAGCGGGCGACGGAAGCATCGTCTGCGTCAACGCGCGCACCGGCGATCCTATCTGGCGCATCCCGTTGTTCAAGGCCGGGATCAATTCCTCCGTGCTGGTTCATAACAACGACAAGATCATCGCCATCTACGGCACACCGTACGAGCCCGGCCAGATGGTGGCGATGAAAATTCCGCACGCGCAGCCGACGAACGCCGCTGCCGGGCCCGTGGTGGTGCCCCGGTCGGAAGTCGAACTGTGGAGTAACGAGCTGCGGACTTCGACCAGTTCGCCGATTCTCGTCGGCGACACGGTTTATCTCACCAGCGAAGTCGGCAACCTCGCCGCCATCGACGCCAACAGCGGGAAGATTCTGTGGAAGCTCAAGCTGGGTATCGAACAGCGCAACGCCTGTCCGATCTACGCGGACGGCAAATTATATGTGCCGATCCTCAACGAGCCCGGCCAGAATGAGGAAGGAGGCGATGAAGCCGCGGGCGGCAAGGGCGCGTTCTACATCGTCAAACCAGGGTCCAGTGGCGGCGAAACTCTTGCTCACGCCGTGCTCGCCGGCCGCTGCTACGGAGTCCCCACGGTGTACAACGGCCGGATCTACGTCCAGACGAGCAAGAAACTTTATTGCTTCGGCAACAAGGGAAACAACCCGGGCCTGCCGCCCGAGCCGGCGGAGGAAAAATGGCCCCAGGCCGGCCCGGCCGCGCAACTGCAGATCATCCCTTCAGAAGTGCTGCTGAAACCGGGTGAGAAAATTTCTTTTCGCGTGCGCGCGCTCGACGCGAACGGCTTGACCGTTGAAGAGATGGTGGACCCGAAAGCCATCAAATGGGCGCATTACATTCCACCGACGGCGCGAGTGAAGTCCTCGATGAAAGCCGAATTCAACGAGGCCGGACAACTGGTCGCCGGCCCGGAACCGACTCCCTCCGCCGGCGCTTTCGAAGCCGTGGCCGGCAATTTGCGGGGCACGTTCCGCGGGCGCGTCCTGCCTGGCCTGCCCATCAAGCAGGATTTCGAAGCCTTCCAGTTGAGTGAAACGACAACCAACACGGTGGAGCCCCCCACGGCGTTCGCCTACCCGCCGCTGCCATGGATTGGCGCCCGGTTCAAATTCGATGTGCGCGAGAAGGACGGCAACAAGTGCCTGGTGAAGACCATCGACAACCGCTTTTTCCAGCGCGCGACCGTTTTCATGGGTGACCCGGGCTTGAAGAACTACACCATAGATGCCGAAGTGATGAGCGAGGGAAACAGACGCAAGATGTCCGATGTCGGATTGATCAATCAACGCTACAAAATCGTTCTTAAAGGAAATGAGAGAAAGCTGGAGATCAGCTCGAACGACGAACTGTTCCGCTTAAGCAAGGACTTCAACTGGGCGCCCAACGTTTGGTACCGCTTGAAGGCTCGCGTGGACGTGGCGGCGGACGGCTCGGGAGTGGTGCGCGCGAAGGCCTGGCCCAAAGCCGAAGCGGAGCCGGCGTCCTGGACGTTCGAGGTGCCGCACTTGCACGCGCATCAAAGCGGTTGCCCCGGCCTGTTCGGGTTCTCGCCGCAGGACATGCGCGTTTACGTGGATAACATCTTGGTGACGGCCAATTAAAAAAGCTTAGGGTTAACCTGTAGCTTTTGTGCCCGCTGAGCAACCATCACCGATCAAGAAAAAGATTATGAGTAAGATTAGGAATTCGATCTCCCTTCCCTTAATAATTTTCGCCGTTGCTTCAACCCTAAGCCCGGCCGCCGCTGCTTCGGACTGGCCGGGCTGGGGCGGATCCGATCCCGGCCGTAACATGTATTCACCCATGAAGGGTCTGCCCGATCGTTTCGAACCCGGCAAGCCCAAGTCCGGCACGGAAGACATCGACCTGAAGACCACCAAGAACGTCAAGTGGGTGGCCAAACTCGGCTCGCAGGCCTACGGCAATGTGGTCGTCGCCGGCGGAAAAGTGTTCATCGGCACGAACAATGAACATCCCCGCGACCCGCAGCACCAGGGCGACCGCAGCATCCTGCTTTGTTTCGACGAAAAGAGCGGCGAATTTCTATGGCAGCTTGTCGTTCCGAAGCTCGTCTCGGGCAAAGTCAACGATTGGGAAGGCCTGGGGCTGCTGTCTTCGCCGACCGTAGAAGGCAATCGCATTTATCTCGTGACCAGCCGCTGCGAAGTGATTTGCCTGGACACCGACGGCCAGGCCAACGGCAACGACGGCCCCTTCATGGACGAAGCGCAATACATTGTTGGCCCCGGCAAACCCAAAGCGAAAATCGGCCCGAAAGACGCCGACATCATTTGGGTCTATGACATGATAGACCAACTCGGTGTCTTCCCGCACAACGCTTCGAACTGCTCGGTGCTTGTAGTGGACGACCTGGTCTTTGCCTGCACCTCCAATGGCCAGGACTGGACCCACGTGAACATCCCCTCTCCGAACTCGCCCAGCTTCATTGCGCTGAACAAAAAGACCGGCGAATTCGTCGCCGAAGACGACGCGCACATCGGCCCGCACATCTACCACGGGCAATGGAGTTCGCCTTCCATGGGTACAGTGAACGGTAAGAAGCTGGTTTTCTTTGGTGGTGGTGACGGCTGGTGCTACGCATTCGACCCGAAACCGGTGAAGGAAAAGGATTCCACTTACGGGGATTCCACCTATCTCAAGATTGCCTGGAAATACGACTGCAATCCGCCCGACCGCAAGAAGTACAAGTATCCCGCCGCGGAAGGAGCGAGCGAGATCAACTCGACGCCCGTCTTTTACAAGAACCGCGTTTATGTGGCCGTTGGCCAGGATCCCGAACACGGCGAAGGCGTCGGCAACCTCACCTGCATTGACGCGACCAAGACGGGCGACATCACCAGCACCGGCAAGATCTGGAGTTACGACAAAATCCACCGCAGTATTTCGACCGTCTCGATCGATCCGCAGACGGGCCTGCTGTTCGTGGGTGATTTCTCCGGCTATGTCTATTGCTTCGATGCGGAGACGGGCAAGCTGTACTGGACGCACGACATGAAGGCGCACATGTGGGGTTCGACGCTGGTCGCCGACGGCAAAGTCTATTGCGGGGATGAAGACGGCGATTTCGTCGTGATGGCCGCCGCCAAGGAAAAAAAGCTCCTCAGCGAAGCCAACCTTGGCGCGCCGGTTTATTCCACTCCGGTGGTGGCCAACGGCGTCATCTACGTGGCCAGCAACGAGCTTCTCTACGCGATTCATGATGCCGCGCGGCAAGCGCCCGGCACCGATGAACCCAAAGCGGACGTGAACAAAGTTGGTGGAAAAAAATGACCAGGCCTATGCACCTGAGCGTCCTGAACCTCCGCACGCTGAAGCGTGAACTCCAACCCGTTGCATGGACGATGACTGTTGGAGTGCAACCTTCAGGTTGCCCTGGATACGGCTCTGTCGCGTAAATCGAAAATCGAAAATGTCTCTTATGTCCACTGACCAGGCCGCCCACAACGCCGCGCAGGAGAAACTGGATGCCCATTTGCGCGAAATCATTCAATGGCATTTCTCGCCCGAGACCGGTTGCCCGTTCTGGATCGAGTGGGCGAAAAAGAATTTCGACCCGCGCAAGGAAATCAAAGCCTTCGCCGATATGGTGAAGTTCGCGCACTTTCAGGACGAATCCTTGCGCGACCTTCAGCCGGAAGTCTGGGTGCCGGCGAAATTCAAAGGCCGCCCATTCAACATTTTCGAGACCGGTGGCACCACCGGCATGCCCAAGCAACGCATCGGCTGGGACGATTACAAGGTGGATTACGAGGAATTCTCCGGGAAAGTTTCGGACGAACACTTTCCCCGGGGGGGCGCTTGGTTGATGGTAGGGCCCACAGGCCCGCGCCGGCTGCGGCTGGCCATCGAACACCTCGCCAATTTCCGCGGCAGCTCCTGTTATTTCGTCGATCTCGACCCGCGCTGGGTGAAGAAGGTCATCAGCAACAAACAAACCGACCAGGCCAAAGCCTACATGGAACACGTGGTCGATCAGGCGGTGATCATCCTGAAAAACCGCAAGGTCAGCGGCCTGTTTACGACCCCCAAACTGCTCGAGGCCCTGGCCGAGAAAACCAATCTCTACGACGCCGGTATTCGGGGTGTGTTTTGTGGCGGCACTACCATGGCCCCGCAATACGTCCGCTTCATCGTCGAGGAGGTCCTGGAAGGCCGCATCGGCTTTTATCCCACCTACGGCAATACGCTGATGGGGCTGGCCGCCAGCGTGCCGTTGCGCCCCGAAGACAAATTCTCCATCACCTACTACGCGCCCCAACCGCGCGCGGTGCTCCGGGTCGTGAACCCGAGCAAGACCGATGAACTGGTCAATTACGGCACCTGGGGGCGGGTCGAATTGACGACTTTGACGCGGGAGTTTTTCATGCCCCGGTTTCTGGAGCGCGACGAAGCCATTCGCCGCGAACCGCGTCCGCCCTACGCCTGGGACGGCGTCGCGGAAGTCCGTCCGTTCGGCGCGATGGAGAAACAGATTGTCGAAGGGGTTTATTGACTGGAGAGATTCTATTGAAAACGCTCGCTTCGGTTCACTTCCGTTGAGTTGTTCCCGCCGGTGCATTCGTCGCTGGAGCGGTGAACGACCACAGCCAGTCATCCGATGGCACCTTGCCCCGGTCTACGACGCCATTCCACCCGACACCGCGCAGGCTGTAACCGTCCTTGTCATCACGCTGATAAAACATCGGCCGGCCGGAGTTGATATCGCGCAGGATGCTGTCCAGGAAGTCGGGCAGGAGTTGGTCCAAAGTTTCGGGATACGCGCCATGCGCCAGTCGGTACCGCTCCAGCGCGCACGCGATGATGGCTTGATTCACCGCGGTCTGCGCGAAGGACACCAGCATCGGGTTGCTGCCCAACCAGGAACCTTGCTGGAACATCTGGCTGGTGTCGGCATCGAGCGGCAGCCCGTTCAGGTCGCTCCAGTTCATATCGTCCTTCACCCGTCCGGAAGCGACATCCACACGCGCCATCGTGTTCTGGCCGGCGTGATACAGTTGGAGACAGTTGTCGTACCACCAGGCCCGAGGCTGCCAGCCCCATTCGCCGCGAGGCACAGTCACGCCGCCAGCTTGGGGAACACTGCGCGCCGGCGTGTCCGCGTCCGGAATGGCCCGCCACGTATCCACATACACGAGGACAATGCGGCGAATGGCGTTCGTGTGGTCGGACAGCAGATCGAAACGGGCGAGTGCTTTCTGGAACGCGGCCAGTTGCGGTTCGCCCCAGCGATGTTCCGCCAACCCATCCCATATCGGCTGCAGGGAGCGCGCGAGCAGGACTTGCACGCGCCAGCAGCCTTTGACATCGGGCGATTGGCGCGCGAGTTGAGCCAGGCGCAGGCTGGTCAATACATCCTCGCCGGCTTCCGCTTCGCGATTCAGCGCGAGCAGGGCGCTGGCGCGCAGTTGGAAAACGAAGTGCAGCCTTTGCAGCGTGACCAGTTCCCTGGAGTCGGCCTGCAACACCACGGCAGGATTGCGATCGGTCGTCACCTGGAAAAATGGCAGCCGCGCCACGACCGCCACGGCGGCCAGGTCCTCGTGCAGAGGCTTCAGTCCATCGCGTACGGCGGACGCGGAGTTGGTCCGATCCTTGACGGTGCCCGTGCTGAATCCCGGCGCGATCCACTTGAGCGGTTCGTCGAAGTCCGCGAACCCTTGTTGAGTCCAGGGCATGAGTGCGTTGTTGCCGGGAGCCTGGTGAACGGAGTAGTCAGGCGACTTGCCGAGCAACTGGGCGGCGGAATTGGTGCCGGCGCTTCGGCTCAGAAAGTTTTGAAATGCCGGCGCCTGAGCGAAGTTCTGCGTGGCGGGAACAGGGGCGGGCAGGACGACGGACAAATCGAGCGATTCACCGCGCTGCTTCAAGTCCTTTTGAAACGCAGCCCACCGCCGCCGGCTCTGCGAATTTTGATAGCCGTAGTACACGACGACCGTCAGCCCCACGGCCAGGACTGACACCGCCGTGGCGCCTGCGAAACGCACCAACGCGCACCGGCTGGGAATCCACGAACGGTGGGACGGTGGTTCGTAACGGCTTGTGACCGTCGTGCGGAAATCGGACCGCAGCCGCGCGGCGGCCCACACCGAGAGCACCAGACAATTGCCCAGCCAGAGGCCAAAGCCGATCCACATCATTATCGGCACAAACTGGCGGTCCGGCATGCGCGTGAGATTCCAGCGGTCGCACAAGTAACACACCAAACTAAAGAGCAACGTCGGCGGTGCCAGCGCCAGGAACACGGACGTGATCGGCGCGAAGCCGGGATGTTTCATCCACAAGCCGAGCCAACGCCCCACCCAACCGAGCATGAACCAGGTCGCGGCCAAGCCCACGAGCACGAGCAGGAGCACTCGGACCATGAAAAGGAATTCCCAATCGAGGCGGACCCCATTCAACGGTTGGTCGAGCAGCGCGCTCCAGAGCAGTCCCCACGGCGTGATTTGCGGAGGAAGCTTGCCGGGAGGTTCGAGCACGACCAGCGTCAGGAGTTGCCAAAGAAAAAATAAGTGGACCAGCACTGCGATGAGCACGGGGAAAGCCATTCGCCGCCCGTACGCCATCCATAATCCACGCGAGATGGAACGCTCGGTTGCCGGCGTGCTGAGGATCAACTCCAGCGCCCCGTTCTGTTTGTCCTCGGCCAGCCGTTGCGACGCCGCGACGGCGCCGTAGTAGAGCACCAGCCCATGGATCGCGAGTCCCGCCCACAACCAGGCGAGCAGATGGCCCAGCATCGGACTGATCGTCCCGGCGCGAATCATGCGGCCAAAGTAAGGGGCCGTTACCCCGACCGTGATGCCAACCAAACCGACCGTCAGGAGCATGAAGACCGGCGCGCTGATTCGCTGGCGACCCGCGAGCCAGAACAGTGGATTGATTTCCAAAAGGCGACGGCGAAATGCCGCGCGCGCCGCGGTGCCGCGATCGGTAAAGCGCTTCCCTCCAAAGCGGCTTAGGCGGATGGCGCGCTTTGACCGGTCACGCCAGCTTCGCCCCACATGCCAGACCACCAGCGCCAGCCAGGCGCAGGACCCTCCCGACACCGCGCCGAGCGAGAACCAGTAATCGCCGGGGAAACCCGGGCCCTTGTCGGCGGCGATCAACGTGCGAAGCGGGCAGAATGCCGCCACGGTGTCGGCGACAAAAGCCGGACAACCCAAATTGCGGAGGATCGCCGCCACGCCCGCCAATCCCGTCCCGAAAAAGAGCGCCAACCCGGCGGCCGCCGCGACGGCTGGGAATTGCCGGACGCACAGCGCCGAGGCCATGAACCCGGCAGCCATGGCGAAGAAAATGGCATTCACCAGCGCCAACACGGTGCGCCAGAAGTGGCCAAACGTGATGCCGCCCAGGAGCACAGGCAACGCGAGTATCGGAAGCGTCGCCAACAACGGGTAAATCAGCGCCAGTCCCTTCGAGCAGAATTTGCCCGCCACGATTTCCGCGCTATTCAGGTTCGTAAGGAACAGCAAACCCAGTGTGCCTTCCCGTCTTTCCCGGCTGATGCAATCGGCGGTGTCCATGGCCCCGATGAGAAGACAGCCAAGAAGGATGCTGATCGAACAGATCTCGAACACCATCGGCCCGGAGCGACGATTGGCAAACACTTCGAACGCCCAGCCCAGCCAGCATAGCAACGCGAGAGCGCACGCCGCGGCGATCCAACGGAGACGGTATGTCCTCCTTTGTCGCGCCGCGGCGCGCAACTCCCGCTCTGCAACGGATAGAAAACGCATGCCAGCCCGTTTCCGAAATTCAATGCGCTGCTGGATTGACAGCGAGAGAGGGGATTCGTTTCAAGAGAAAAGCCCGCCTGTGTGAGCTCGATCCACTCACGAGACGAGCGCGGCTTGTCGCTGACTGTAACTGCGATCCCTGGCAGGGTGTCGTTTACAGAACAACCGTTGGAATTACCATTGATCGAACGCTCCATTTTTGAACACCATTGCCGGACAGGCCGTCTGAACCAGAGCCAATGCCAGCAAAATCCAGGCGCATCAAATCCGACTCGCTTCCCGCGTTCGATTATCAGCCGCGGACGCGAATCGTTTTCGGACTGAACAGCGTGGAGCGCCTGGGCGAATTGGCGCGCGGGTTGGGGGCCAAAGTCGTCCTGGTCGTGACCGATCCCGGCATCGTCACGGCGGGCCACGTGGACCGGGTCGAGCACATCCTGCAATCCTGCGGGCTGGGCGTTTTGGTGTTCCATGAGGTCCACGAAAACCCCACCACCCGCGACGTGGCCAAATGCCTGGCGATCGCGAAATCAGCGGGAATCGACACGGTCGTGGGCCTGGGCGGCGGCAGCAGCATGGACACCGCTAAAGGTTGCAATTTTCTCCTCACCAATGGTGGGCGGGTCGAGGACTAT
>Ga0070689_100000449_pt1 | contig 24329 bp, 24 predicted proteins | sample KBSS23HmetaG_FD_64669 | JGI IMG/M metagenome (GOLD analysis project Ga0070689, IMG submission 64669) | Switchgrass rhizosphere microbial communities from Kellogg Biological Station, Michigan, USA - KBS S2-3H metaG | ecosystem: Host-associated > Plants > Roots > Rhizosphere ...
TGCAGCGCATCGCTCGTCATCTCGTTCTGCCGCACTGGAGCGTGCGTCGCGCGTTCGACGCGGCAACGCTGCAGGCGATCGACCAGGCTATTTCCGACACGGAGCGCAGCCACGGCGGCGAAATCCGTTTCGCAGTCGATGCGAGCGCGCACCCGATCGACTTGATGCGCGGCATCACGCCGCGTCACCAGGCGATGCGGGCCTTCGCACGGCTCGGCGTCTGGGACACCGAAGCGAACAATGGCGTCCTCATTTATGTCTCGTGGGCCGACCGCGACGTCGAGATCGTCGCCGATCGCGGCTTCAACGGCCTGGTCAGCGAGCAGGAATGGGCGGACGTCTGCCGGCGCATGGAGCAATCGTTCGCACGCGGCTCGCCGCGGCAGGCGAGCGTCGACGGCATCCGTGCCGCCGGTGTGTTGATCGCGCGACACTTCCCGACCCGTGACCGGGACGAACTGCCCAACCGCCCGGCGTTGCTGTAATAATGCCCGCCATGAATCTCCCGCTCGCCGTCCGCCTGACTGCCGTTTGCTTTGCGTTGAGTCTCGCCGGCTGTCAGATGATCCAGCGGAAGCCGGAGCCGCCGCCGCCACCACCTCCGCCGCCGGCGATTCACGACCCGGTCGCGACGCATCTGTTCAGCATCGGCTCCGCGGACGATGAAGTTGTCGGCCAGCTGCAGACCACCAAGGTGATGGGCGAGGACACGCTCCCCGACATCGCACGTCGCTTCAATCTCGGCTATGAAGAAATCGCGCGCGCCAATCCCGGCGTCGATCCGTGGGTGCCGGGCGAGGGACGCGAGATCGTGTTGCCGACGCAGTTCGTGCTGCCCGACGCGCCGCACGAAGGTCTCGTGATCAACCTCGCGCAGTTGCGCGTCTTCTACTTCCCGAAGATGAAAGAAGGCGAGCCGCAGACGGTGATCACGCATCCGATCGGCATCGGCAAGGTTGGCTGGCAAACACCCGAAGGCACGACCAAGGTCACCGGCAAGCGCACCAATCCCACCTGGGTCCCGCCGGTATCGGTGCGCAAGGAGCACAAGGAAGCGGGCGATCCGCTGCCGGCGAAAGTGCCGCCGGGTCCGGACAATCCGCTCGGCGCGTACGCGATGACGCTCGGCTGGCCGAGCTATCTGATTCACGGCACGAACAAGCCGTACGGCGTCGGCTTGCGCTCCAGCCACGGCTGCATGCGCTTCTATCCCGAGGACATCGGCGAGCTGTACGAGAAGATTCCGGTCGGCACCAAGGTGACGGTGGTCAATCAGCCGTTCGTCTTTGGCTGGCATGAAGGCGCGCTGTACGTGCAGGCGTTCCCGGTGATGGAAGACGATCAGCGCGAGCATCCCAAGGCCGCAGACACGCTGCTGAACGCCGCGATCTCCGACGAGATGTGGCAGAAGGTGAAGTACCACGGCTCTGCAATCGACCTCGAGCTCGTGAATAGTCTGGTCGCGGCTCCTCGCGGCATCGCGTTGCCGGTATCGAAGCCGAAGATAACGTTGGACGGTTACGTCGCCGCTGCCCGCCACGTCGAGAATCGCGTGCCCGCGGGCGCGAACTGGAATGGCAGCGAAGAGATGTACTACACCGCCGAGGAATTCGAGGCGGCGCGTGCCGGAACGCCGCTGCCGAAGAAGGCGCCGAAGGCCACGAAGAAGAGCACGCCCAAGCCGGCCCTCGCGAGCGACTCAGGCGCGACCGGTTCGCGCTAAAGAGTCAGGCTAAAGCCTGACCCACCCGGAGGCTGTGGGTCGGGCTTTAGCCTGACATTCAGCTGTCATCTCGACGTCCTACCCTGCGGCGGTCTCAACGACCGCCGGAGCTTGCATGCGCATCCTGATGATCTCGGACGTCTATTTTCCGCGGATCAACGGCGTTTCCACCTCCATCCAGACCTTCCGCCGCGGTCTGCACGCTGCCGGCCATGAAACGATCCTGATTGCGCCCGAGTATCCGGGCGCCGCGCCCGATATCGAGCCGGACATCCTGCGAGTGCCTTCGCGCGGCGTGCCGCGTGACCCGGAAGATCGCGCGATGAAGCTCGGCGCGATCCGCGCGTTGCGTCCGCAGCTCGAGAAGCTGGAGCCGGACCTGGTGCACATCCAGACTCCATTCATCGCTCACTACCAAGGCACCGCTCTCGCGCGTGCACTGCGCGTTCCGGTCATCGAGACCTATCACACGTACTTCGAAGAGTACTTGCATCACTACGTGCCGCTGCTGCCGCGCGCGGTGATGCGATTCATAGCGCGCCGCTTCACCGTTTCCCAGTGCAACGTGCTCGACGCGCTCGTCGTGCCTTCGCGTGCGATGGAGCAGGCGCTGCTCGACTACGGCGTGCAGTGCCCGATGCACATCATTCCGACCGGCATGGAGATGGACCGTTTCGCCAGCGGCGACGGGCAGCGTTTTCGCGCGCAACTCGGCATCGCGCCGGGGCAGCCGGTGCTGGTGCACGTCGGGCGCATCGCGCACGAGAAGAACATCGAGTTCCTGTTTCGCATGTTCGAGATCGTCGTGCGCAGCAAACCCGGCGCAGTGTTCGTGGTCGCGGGTGAAGGGCCGGCGCTGACCTCGTGCAAGGCGTACGTCCGCACGCTCGGGCTGGCACAGCAGGTGCGCTTCGTCGGCTACCTCTCGCGCGAGCGCGAGCTGCTCGACTGCTACCGCGCCGGGGATCTGTTCGTCTTCTCCTCGAAAACCGAGACGCAAGGCCTCGTGCTGCTCGAATCGCTGGCGCTCGGTGTCCCGGTCGTCTCGACGGCGCACATGGGCACGGCTGACATCGTCAACCCGCAGCGCGGCGCGCACGTCGCGCCCGATGACGAAGCCGAGTTCGCAAACACCGTCGTGCGCTTGCTCGACGATGCACCGCGGCGTGCGGCCATGTCTGCCGAAGCCCGTGCGTACGCCGCGACCTGGTCGGCTACGGCGATGGCCGACCGGCTCGCCGGGCTGTACTCGGCGGTGCTCGGGCAAGTTTCGCGGAACTCCCCCGTATCGCAGCCCGTATAAACCCCGTATACCCTGGTGACACAAGCACCGGGTCACTCCTTTGCGGGGAGATCCACCATGCGTTGGGAAGGGCGGCGCGAAAGCTCGAACATTGAAGATCGTCGCGGCATGCGTTTCGGCCGCGCCGGCGGCATCGGCCTGGGCACGATCGTTCTCGCGCTCGTGGCTGCTTATTTCGGTGTCGATCCTTCGGTGGTCTTGCAGGGAACGCAGCCTTCGCAGCAGGCCGAACAGGGTCCGTACAACGAGTCGGCTGAAGAGGCGGACCTGCGTCATTTCGTCGGTTTCGTGCTCGCGGATACCGAGGATGCGTGGGGCGCCATCTTCGCCGCGGCCGGTCGAACCTACGAACCGCCGACGCTCGTTCTGTTCTCCGGCGCGGTCGAGTCGGCGTGCGGGTTCGCGCAGGCGGCGGTCGGCCCGTTCTACTGTCCCGGTGACCGTAAGGTGTACATCGACTTGTCCTTCTACCAGGACTTGCAGAAGCGCTTCGGCGCCCCGGGCGACTTCGCGCAGGCTTACGTCGTTGCGCACGAAGTCGGACATCACGTGCAGACGCTGCTCGGCATCTCCGAACGCAACACGGCCGCGCGGCAGCGTGCGAGCGAAGCGGAGGCGAACGCGCTTTCGGTCCGGCAGGAGTTGCAGGCGGACTGCTTCGCCGGCATCTGGGCGCACAACGCGGATCGCTCGCGGCAAGTGCTGGAAGCAGGCGACGTCGAAGAAGGGTTGAACGCGGCGGCCGCGATCGGCGACGACCGCTTGCAGAAGCAGTCGCAGGGTTACGTCTCGCCGGAATCGTTCACGCACGGCAGCTCCGAGCAACGCGTGCGTTGGTTCAAGCGCGGCTTCGAGCAAGGCAAGGTCGACGCGTGCGACACGTTCGCGTCGCGCGACTTGTAAGCTCCGCCGACACACGCACTCGCCTGCTTTCCTTGTGCTAAGTTACGCGCCACAAGAAAGAGGGGAGGCAAGGTGCCCGAGCGTTCGCTCGAAGGTATCCAGATCACTGAAACGCCGGGCGCCGAGCAACCGATCGCACGTGCAAGCGCGCACTTGACGGCATTCGTTGGCCGCACGCTGCGCGGCCCCATCGATCGCCCGGTCCCCATCCAGAGCTTCGCGGATTTTCAGCAGGAGTTCGGCGGCTTGTGGCAGCCGAGTCCGCTGTCTTACGCAGTCGAGCATTTCTTCGAGCAGGGCGGACGACAGGCAGTGATCGTTCGCGTCGCGAACGGCGCGGCGCCGGTCACTCTCTCGCTTCGTTGCGGGCGACAGACTTTGCAGATCGAAGCGCGCGCTCCCGGGACGCGCGAGTTCCTGCGCGCCTCGATCGATTACGACCAGCTCGATGCCGACGACGAGCACCGCTTCAACCTGGTCGTGCAGCGAGTGCGCTCGCCCGGCTCGGAACGCATCGAAGCGCAGGAGACCTTCCGCGGGTTGTCGATCGATCCGTCGTCGCCGCGCTTCGTCGGCTTTGCATTGCTCGAATCGCATCTGGTGCGCGTGCGCGGCGAAGTGCCGACCGTGCGGCCCGATCGCACGCTGATGCCCGGCACGAATCTGCCGGTCGGCTACGTCAGCTCCAATCCGGACGGCGACGACGGGCGGCCGATCAGCGACTACGACGTCATCGGCTCTGCGACGCGGCGCTCTGGCCTGTTCGCGCTCGAAGACGTCGACGAACTCGCCTTCTTATATATACCGCCGCTGACGCGTACCGTGGACGTCGGCGTCAGCACCGTGCTGGTCGCTGCTAAGTTCTGTCGCCAGCGGCGTGCGATGTTGATCGTCGATCCGCCGACCGCGTGGCACAGCGCCTCCGAAGCGGTGCTTGGGCTGAAGCGCCTGAACTTCCACAGCGACCATGCCTTGATGTTTTTCCCGCGCATCGTCGCAACCGATCGGTTGCGTGGCCGGCCCGAGATATTCGGTAACGGCGGAGCGGTCGCAGGATTGTTGTCGCGAACAGGCGAGGCTGTTTCCGCCGCGATCGCGGCACGAGATCCGGAGCCGCTATTGCGCGCAGGTACGCGGCTCGCGCGTGAAGTGGCAGCGGCCGATCGCTGGTCGCTCTCGGCTCACGGCGTCAATGTGCTGCACGCTGTCCGCAGCGCAGATCGCGAGCGGCCGCCGTTACGAACTCTGGCCTGCGGCGCGAGCGCTTCGTCAGACTGGTCGTATCTGTCGCAGCGCCGGTTCGCATTGTTCGTGATCAACTCGATCGAGCGCGGCACCCGCTGGTGCGTGCTGCGTCCGGGCGATCCGATAGTGTGGGAGCGCGTCGCGGCGCAGGTGCGGCGTTTCTTGGCTGAGTTGCACAGCACCGGTGCGTTCGCGTCGGTGCCGCCCGATCAGGCGTATTGCGTGATCTGCGACGAGCGAATCAACGAGGAAAGCGAGCCGCACATCGTCAACATCCTGGTGCAGTTCGCGGCGACGCACGCCGGCGAGTATCACAGCTTCATGGTTTCGCACTCGGTGAACGGCGCGACGGTGCGGCCGGTGCTGGTGAATCGACTCGAAGCGTCGCTGCTGGTGGCGCCGGAGCTGGAGCAGGAGATCACGATCCGGATCGATCCGCGGGATGGCTCGCTGCTCAGCGAGAGCTATTGAGAGAACGGTCGTTGGAGACCTGTAGGTCGGGCTTCAGCCCGACACTCCGTGCCGGAAGAAGAGAGACTCTCGCAAAGACCGCCAAGATCGCCAAGGCCGGAAAAGACATTGAAAATTCCGAAGAGGAAGATCCTGGAAGTTTGAATCTCTGGTTTTTCTTGGCGGACTTGGCGATCTTGGCGAGAGATTTTCTTGCTCCGCACGGATTGTCGGGCTGAAGCCCGACCTACAGCCCTACTTCCGCTTCCACAATACTTCTTGCCCGTTCTCGTGTCGCGCCAACACGCGCGCGACCACGAACAGCAGATCCGACAATCGATTCAAATATCGCGTCACTTGCGGCGCGACGTCTTCGCTCTGCGCCAGCGCCCACGCATTACGTTCCGCGCGTCGCGCAATCGCACGCGCTACGTGACACGCCGCAGCCGCCGGTCCGCCACCGGGCAAAATGAATTCCTTCAGCGGCGGCAGTGGTTCGTTGAAACGATCCAGGCATTGCTCGAGCTGATCGATGTGACTGTCCTGGATCGCGCGATAGCCGGGCACTGCCAGCTCGCCGCCGAGATCGAACAGCTCGTGCTGGATCTGCGTCAGCGCGTCGCTCACTCCGGCGGGTAGATTGGGCACCGCGAGGATCACGCCGATCGCGCTGTTCGCTTCGTCGACCGTGCCGTACGCCTCGATGCGCGCGTGCGTCTTCGCCACTCGCGAGCCGTCGCCCAGGCCGGTGGTGCCGTCGTCGCCGGTGCGGGTGTAGATCTTGCTCAGCCGGTGGCCCATGGATCATCTCCTCGACCTTCGAGCGGTCGCCGACGGCTACGTTAGCATCAGTGCCGCCACAGCAGCACTCCAGCGGCCAACGCCAGCATGAGCGCCCAGAGCAGCGCGCACGCTTCGAGATAGATATACAGGGCTCGGCGCAGATCGCCGGCACTCGGGCGACGACCGGCGCCGAACAGCGGTCGCTCGTGCAGTACGCCTTCGTACGTCGTGGCGCCGCCGAGCTCGACTTCGAGCGCGCCGGCCATCGCGGCTTCGGGCCAGCCGGCGTTAGGCGATGCGTGGCGCGACGCGTCTCGCCACATCACGCGCAATCCGCCGCCGCCTGCAAGAACGATCAGGCATCCGGCGACGCGTGCGGGAATGAGATTCGCAACGTCATCGGCGCGTGCTGCCGCCCAGCCGAACGCGCGCCAGCGTGGCTCGCGATGACCGATGAGACTGTCGGCCGTGTTCAACGCTTTGTACGCGAACAATCCCGGCAGGCCGCCGACGGCGAGCCAGAATGCGGGCGCGACGATGCCATCGTTGAAGCTTTCCGCCAGGCTTTCGATGGCAGCCGCCGAGACGTCCGACGAGGTGAGCTGCGCGGTGTCGCGTCCGACGATCTTCGAAACCGCCGCGCGCGCAGCGTCGAGATCATCGCCTTCCAACGATCGCAACACATCGCGAACATGCGAGTAGAGACTTCGCTGCGCCAAGCCCATCGTCGCGGCCAGCACCACGATGATCATTCCGAACCGCAGCTGCAGCGCGCCGCGTTGGATGGCGTAACCGACGGCGCCAGCACTGCCGGCGACGATCATCATCGCGACGATGCCGAGTGCCCGGCGTGTCGCGACGCTGCGCGCCGGATCATTCCAGCGTCGTTCCAGTGTCTCGATGAGCTTGCCGATCCAGACGACCGGATGCGCGATGCGCGCGTACAAAGCCTGCGGATAGCCGATGCATGCCTCGACCGCGAGCGCCGCGGCCGGCAGCCAGATCTCAGCCGGCATGGCGGCCGTGGATCGCGATCAGCGGCGTGCCGCGCTCGCGCACCGACAGCCATTGCGCGTCGATTCCGTACACCTCGCGCAAGGTCGGCGGCGTCAGCGCTGCTTCCGGCGTGCCGTCCGCAACGATGCGGCCGTGATGGATCACGACGACCCGATCGGCGATGCGTGCAGCGAGCGCGAGATCGTGAATCGTCAGCACGATGCCGTGACCTTGCCCTGCGAGCGAGCGCAGCAGGTCTGCAGCTTCGAATTGATGCGCCGGGTCGAGTCCCGCGAACGGCTCGTCGGCCAGGATCCAATCCGCTTCGCCGGCCAGCACGCGGGCGAGCAGCACCCGCGCTCGTTCGCCGCCCGACAGAGTGGTGACTACTCGCTGCGACCACTGCGTCGTACGAGTCGCCTGCATCGCACGGCGCACGGCTGCGTCGTTCTCCGCATCGCTGGCGCGATGGCGAAATGGAATCCGACCCAGCGCGACCAGCGTGGCGACGTCGACGGGCCACGAGATTTCCGGAATCTGCGGCAGGAAGGCGATGCGTCGCGCTCGCTCGTCCGCCGCCAGCGAGCCGAGCGGTGTCTGGTCGAGCTCCACGATTCCATGCGACGGACGCAGCAGGCCAGCCATGCAGCCGAGCAGCGTCGACTTGCCTGCGCCATTCGGACCGAGCACGACCGTCACGCTGCCGGAAGCGAACTGCACGGCGATCGAATCGAGGATGCGACGTCCGCTACGCTCGAACGTCAGCTCCGCAACCTGCAATCGGGAATCGATCTTCACGTGACCTGCCTGCGCATCGAATAGAGCAAAGCGAAGAAGAAGGGCGCGCCGATCAGCGACATCACGACGCCGAGCTGTACTTCCGAGCCGCCCGGCAGCAGTCGCACTACGATATCGCCGGCGAGCACGAGAGCGGCGCCGCCGACCGCGCTGGGCACGAGCAGCGACGAGGGCTTTGCGCCCATGAGCGGACGCAACAGGTGCGGCACGACGAGTCCGACGAAGCCGATGATGCCGGACACTGCAACGCTCGCACCGACGACCAGGCCGACGCCGCCGGCCAATTGCCATTGCGCGCGACCGAGATCGATGCCGAGCGAGCGAGCGCCGGTTTCGCCGAGAGTCAGCGCATCGAGTGCCTGCCGCGAAGTCAGTATCAGCGCCGCGCCGACGATGACCAGCGGTGTCGAGATGGCGAGATCGTCGAGACTGCGGTCGGCGAGTGCGCCGAGTAGCCAGCGTACGATTTCACCAGCCGCCCACGGGCTCGGCGACAGCGACAGGACCAGAGCGATGCCCGCGACGGCGATCGCGCTGAGAATGACGCCCGAGAGCACCAACGTCAGTGTGCTCGCTGCCAGGCCTGCGAGCAGGAACAACGCGGCCATGCCGACGATCGCGCCCGCGACGCCGCTCAGCGGCAAGATCCAGGGATGCAGGTCGGCGATGCCCAGGAAGATGCTCAATACTGCGCCGAATCCGGCCATCGAAGAGACGCCGAGCGTGCCGGGATCGGCGAGCGGATTACGCAGATAGCCCTGCAGCGCTGCGCCCGCGAGGCCGAGTGCGCCGCCGATCACAATGCCCAGCAGTGCGCGCGGCAGCCGCAGCTCCAGCAGAATCGTGCGACCGATCGCATCCTGGTCGAGCCAGACGTTCCAGCCGAGCACGATGCGCCCGACGACGATCGACACGATTGCGAGCACCAATACGAGCGTCAGCAGCGAGGGCATGATCCAGCGTCGCGCCGTCATCGTGCGGCCTGCGCGCGAGAAGCTGCGTAGGTGGCGTCGCGTGCACGCGCGAGCGCGGCAGCCTCTTCCACGATCGTCGGTCCGGAGCAGTACATGAAGCGCGCCGGGAAATCCCAGCGCTTCGAGTGAACCTTGCGCAGCGCGCGGTGCTGCACGACCCGCGCCGCCTGCGTGCCATCCGCTCCCGGAATTTCGCCGACGAGCAACAGATCGGGTGGTGCGGAGAGGAGCAGCTCCAGCTGCATCGGCTGATGTGTCTTGATGCCGTAGCGTGCCGCGAGATTGTCGAGGCCGACTGTCTGCATCAGATCGTCCGTGACCGTACTCCCGCCCGCAGTCAGTCCGCCGGTTTCGTAGACGGCGGCAGTGAGTCTGGGTGCGCCGGGCGGCAGACGGGCGGCCTCGATCGCGCGCTCGATCCGGGTGACGAGCGCTTCGCCGGCTGCGGCGTTGTCGACCAGTGCGGCGATCTGGCGAATCTGCGCGAGGCTTTCCTTCACGGAGAACGGGACGTCGAACAATTCGTAGTGAATGCCGACGCGTCGCAGCGCGTTGCGCGTCGGAATCGCGGAGTGGCGGCTGGCGAGAACGAGGTCGGGTCGCAAGGCGACGATTTCCTCGGCCGACTCGTAGGTGATCGGCAGAGTCTGCGCCAGCGCCGCGATCGGCGAGCGCAGCGGATCGCGCGAGTAATGACTGATCGCGGCGATACGCTCTTTCGGCACCAGCTCGACGAGAATCGCATCGAGGCATTGATTCAGCGAGACGATCCGCGTCGGCGCATCCGCCTGCGCGTGCGCACTCGTCGCAGCGAGCAGGGCAGCGGCCAGGCACAGCAGCAGCCGCATCAGAATTCCACTCCGCGTTGCGCCTTGTACCCGGCCTGGTACGGATGCTTCGGCGAGCTCACCTCGGTGATGAGATCGGCGATCTCCAGCAAGCGCGCCGGTGCGTCGCGTCCGGTGATGCAGACGTGCTTGTCGCGCGGGCGCTGTTCCAGGAAGGCTGCCACTTCCGCGGCGTCGAGGTATTCGTTACGCAGCGCGATGTTCAACTCGTCGAGCAGCACGAAGTCGAACTGCGGATCGAGAATCATCTCGCAGCTGCGCTGCCATGCCTGGCGCGCCGCTGCGATGTCGCGCTGTCGATCCTGCACGTCCCAGGTGAAGCCTTCGCCCATCACCTCGAACGTCACTTGCTGCGGAAAGCGGCGGAAGAAATGCTTCTCGCCCGTCTGCCATTTGCCCTTGATGAACTGCACGATGCCGACGCGCATCTCCCAGCCCAGTGCGCGCGCGACCATGCCGAACGCGCTCGACGATTTCCCTTTGCCCGAGCCCGTGAGCACGATGAGCAGGCCGCCGCGCAGCTTCTTGGTGGCGCGTTCGGCGCGTCGCTCCTCCTGGAGGACCTTCATCTCCTCAGCGTGGCGCAGGTCGCGCTCCGACTCGCTCATGCTCGTGCACTCAGCGCGACGGCGAGCCGGCGCCACTGCTCGCGACCTCGCGGCAAGCCGAAGCGCAGCAAGTCGGGAGCGAAGTCGAATGGCCGCACCAGAATCCCGGCGGCCAGCAGGCGCGTAAAGCGCTCGCGTGCATCGGCGGCGCGCGCCAGACGAAACAGCGATGTGCCGCCCGCGAGCTCAAAACCGCTGCGCGTCAGGAGGTCGTCGAGTCGCTGCGCAGATTTGTGCAGGATCGCGCGCTCTCGATCCATCCAGCGCCCGTCTGCGTAGGCGGCGAGGCCAGCGGCGAGCGCGTCGCTGCAGACCGGCCACTCGCCGATCAAGCCACGGATCGTGGCGGCGAGCGCCGGCGCGGCGACGATGAAACCGAGTCGCAAGCCGGCCAGACCGAAGAACTTGCCGAACGAGCGCAACACGATGAGCTTGTGTCCCGACGCTGCGCCCGCCACCGCCGCAACGCTCACCTCCGGCGCGACATCCGCAAAGGCCTCGTCGACGATCAGCATGCCGCCGTGCTGCGCGAGCGAATCGTGCAGCGCCAGCAGTCGCGAGCGTTCGACGATGCGACCGTCGGGATTGTTGGGATTGACGATCGTCATGCACACGGCTCGCTCGCCGTGCGCATCGACCTCATCGAGGCCGATCGTTTGCGTCAGCGCGCCGGCGCGCGTCCAGGCGTCGGCGTGCGATCCATACGTCGGGCCCACGATGACGGCCGCCTTGAGATTCAGCAGCTGCGGCAGGAGTCGCAGCGCGCACTCCGTCCCTGCAGTCGCGACGACGCGCGTCGGATCTGTTACCCCGAACGCCTCCGCCGCGAGTGCTTCGAGGCGGGCCAGCTCCGTCGGCTCGGGCAATCGATTGCGTGAACGCAGCGACGCGCGCGGTGCCGGATACGAACGCGGATTGATCCCCGTCGAGAGATCGATCCACGGCTGCGGCACGTCGGGGAACAAGGAGCGCGCAACGCCGAGCCGCCCGCCGTGATGGGCGAAGCGGCCGGCCGCGATTTGCATCTGGCTGTGCACGTCAGAACGTCTGGCGTACTCCGACGAACACGCCGCGTCCCGGCGTGCCGTAGCGCGCGATGGTCTCGTATTCCTCGTCGAACGCGTTCTCGATGCGGCCGAACAGCTCCAGGTCGGCGCGCAGCGCGTACGACGCGCGGAAATCGACGACCGTGTAGCCGTCGACCACGACAGTGTTCGACGCGTCGTCGAAGTTGCGACTGACGTCGAGCACTGCGACCGTCGTCGTCAGACCGATGGGCCACGCGTACGTGATCTCGCCGTTGAAGACCTGTCCCGGACGACGCGGCAGCTCACGGCCGAAGTTGGCGCCGGGCGTGCGATTCGTCGTGTCCATGTCGGTGTAGTTCGCGTCGATGCGCAGATGCTCGCCGAGGTGCGCGGTGAGCCCGAGCTCGATCCCGTCGGCTTCGGTCTTCGCGACGTTGTCGTAGAAGCCGAAAGGCCGGGTCGCACAGCGCGGATCGGTCGCCGGGAAGCACGAGACGAAATCGATCATGTCGTCGGTATCGCGGCTGAAGTACGTCGCGGATAGCGACAGCGCATCGTTCAGCAGATGCTGCTCGACGCCCACGTCCCACGCCTGCGCCTGTTCCGGCGCCAACGCTTCGTTACCAAAGTCGCTGAACAGTTGAAACAGCGTTGGCGCCTTGAATCCTTGGCCGTAGCTCGCGCGCACGAGCGTAGTCGGCGTTGCTGCCCACGCGAGCGATGCGCCGCCCGTGGTTTCGCTGCCGAACGTGTCGTGATCGTCGTAACGCAAGCCGCCTGTCAGTGTCAGCGCATCGATCGGCGAGAACGACAATTGCGTGTAGACGCTGTCGAGTCGCGCGTCGTGCGCCAGCGCCGGCGGATTCGGATCGAACACGGATGGCGAGCGCGTGTTGAGCTCCGAGCGCTCGGACTCCACGCCGAACACGCCGCCGAGCTGGTCGGTGAGCGTCAGCGTGCCCTGGTATTCCCAGCGCTCGTTGCGCCCGGTCGCGTCGAACGTGGTCGGCACCGACGAATCCGGATCGGTGTTCTCGCGATCGGTGTCCGTGTACGCGAAGCCGACGCGGTTCTGCAGCTTGCCGTCGAACGTCGAGGCGTTGATGCCCGCATACGCAACGAGCTCGTCGGTGACCGCGTACTCGCGCGTGTCGGCAAGATCGAAAGCAGGCGCGGGAAAGCCGTCGAATTCAGTGCGGCCGTGGCTGTACGTCGAGCGCAGCTCCGCAGTCACGGAGTCGTTGATCTTCACGAGTCCGCGCACGTTGGCGCCGACATTGCGATAGCCGTCGTCTTCCTTGCCGCCGAGACTGTCGTCGAATGCGGAGACGCCGTCGGTCGTCAGGTACTTGCCCGCGACGCGCCACGAGAAACGCTCGCCGCCGGCTTCCGCGTGCGCCTGCAGATCCGCCGAGCCGCGCTCGCCGCCTTCGGCGGAATACGCCGCCGTCAGCGGTCCTTCGGGAATCGTGGTGACGACGTTCACGACGCCGCCGATCGCCTGACTGCCCCATAGCGTCGACTGCGGGCCGCGCAGCACTTCGATGCGCATGTAGTCGTCCGTCAGCAGGTTGGCGAAGTTGAAACCGCCGCCGGCCGACGACGGATCGTTGAGCTTCACGCCGTCGATCAACACGACGGTCTGATCGGATTCCGCGCCGCGGATGCGCAGCTGCGTGGTACCACCGAGTCCGCCGTTGCGCGTCACGGTGACGCCCGGTGTGGTCGCGAGCAGATCGGAAACAGTGAGCTTCTGGCTGGCGCGAACCTGCTCGGGCTCGATCAACGTGACCGAGTTGCCGATGCGGGACAGCGGCTGCTCGATGCGGTTTGCCGTGACCATGACGCGCTCGAGCTCATCCGAGCCGGAGACGTCAGCAGCGAACGCGCGCGCGGGCGCGAGCAGGCAGGAAAGGACGAATGGAAAAGACGAAGACGACGAAAGCGACATGACGCGAAAGCTCCGGAAAAACTGCTAACCCTTTGCACCCGCAGGTCTCGCAGTTTTTGGGCGACGAGCCTGAAGGACCGGTCGCCGCTCGGGAACTCCCGCTCGCTCAGCACACCCCGGCTGATCGATGGACGACGGCGGCAAGCAGGTCTCCTGGCTCGTGGCTTGGAGTCCGCCGCGTCACCTTCCCGGATCGGTAATTGCTGCCGATCCAGTGGTCTCGACGCGCGGCGCACCACTTACAGTTGCGGGGGCAGCCCGGGCTTGAAACCCGAGTTCCCATTTGAATCCCACAGGGGGAACTTGTCGCGCGCCGGGAGGATGAGCCGCCGGACTTTTGCCGTCAAGGGGAAGTCGGTCTTCAGGCTGACAGCTGCGACAACAACGCTACATAACAGCCAATCTCAGCAACCTGTTGCGTGGCTCCCAGTGTGTCGCCCGTGTAGCCGCCGATGCGCCGCATGCACCATCGCGTCAGCAATGCAACAGACATAAGCGCAACTAATATCGCGACGAGCACGCGCGGCCCGCACAGCGCGAGCGCAGGCAAGCCAAACAACGCGGCGACGATCACATCGCCGATCTTCACTTGCTCCACCACCGGCGCTGCGCGCGATCGATCAGCACTGCCGACGTAGCGACTGGCGAAAATCACCAGCACCGCGCAGAACCGCGAGAACGCGTGAGCAGCAACGAGCGCAGCCATCGCAGTCAACAACGGCATCAGGCTCAGCGTCGCGATCTTCAGCAACAGCATCAGCATCAACGCGATCGCGCCAAACACGCCGACGCGCGGATCCTTCATGATCTCGAGCGCGCGTTCGCGCGTCGCGCCACCGCCGAGTCCATCGGCGGTGTCGGCAAGTCCGTCCTCATGAATCGCGCCGGTCATGAGGAGGGTCACTGCGGTGCTGAGAATCGCCGGGAGCGGCGCCGGCAGCACGAGCGCCGCGAGCCACATCGCGGCGGCGCCGCTCGCGCCGATGATCAAGCCGATCGCCGGAAAATATCGAACCGCGCCCGTGAGTCGCTCCGGTGCATGACCGACCCACGCAGGCACGCGAATGCGCGTGAAGTACTGCATGGCCGTCAGCAGCAGCCGGATCTCAGCCATCGTGCTTCCTGTCGGCGACGCCAGCAGACTCGAAGCTCGCCATCTCAGTCATCAGGCGCGCCGCCGATTCGATGAGCGGCCACGCGAGCGCCGCGCCGGAGCCTTCGCCGAGCCGCAGACGCAGGTCGAGCAGCGGTTGTGCTTGCAGATGCTCGAGGAGCCTGCGATGCCCGTTCTCTGCCGAGCAATGGCTGAAGATGCAGTGAGCGCGGACGCGCGCGTCCATTTCGGTTGCGAGCAGGGCCGCGACGCTCACCGCGAAGCCGTCGACGACCACGATGCAACGATGCCGTGCGACTTCGAGCATCGCGCCCGTCAGCATCGCGAGCTCGAAGCCGCCGAACTCCACCAGCGTTTCGAATGGCGACAGTACGCGAGGACAGCGCGCCGAGGCTTCCGCCAGCACCTGGCACTTGCGTGCCAGAGCCGCGTCGTCGAGGCCAGTGCCCCGCCCGACGCAATCGACGAGCGGCCATCCGGTACGTCGATGCAGCAGCATCGCTGCGCAAGCCGTGTTGCCGATTCCCATCTCGCCGAGCAGCAGCGCGTTGGAGCCGCGAGCGATTGCGTCGGTCGCGAATGTGCGGCCGGTTTCGATGGCGCGCGTGCATTGCTCGGCGCTCATCGCCGGCTCGAAGCGGAAATTGCGCGTTCCCGGCGCGATCCAGCTCGGCGGCTGCCCGCTGCGCGTGTTGCCGGGAATCACGCCTGCATCGATGACGGTCAGATCGAGGCCGTGCTGGTTGGAAAGCACGTTGATCGCAGCACCTTCGTTGCGATAGTTCTCCAGCATCTGCGTCGTGACACTCTGCGGATAGGCGCTGACGCCATCCGCCGCGATGCCGTGATCGGCGGCGAACACGAACATCGACGGCGAGCGCAGCACCGGCGTTTCGGTTTGCAGCACGGCGCCGAGCTGGAGCGCGAGCGCTTCGAGCGCGCCGAGCGAGCCCTGCGGCTTGGTGCGAGTGTCGAGCCGGCGCTGCAGCGTCGCCGTGGTTATCATGGTCGTCATGAAGAATCCTGTGAGTCCGTATCACGAGCGGTGGGGCGCACATAATGCCTGAACGACATCTGATTCTGGGCGGCGCACGCTCCGGCAAGACAAATCATGCGATTACGCTCGCCGCGAGCCGGGCTGCCGCACGCGGCGAGCGCGTTGTCTACGTCGCGACGGCGCAAGCGCTCGACGCCGAGATGCAAGATCGGATCGCTCGTCACCGTGCGGAGCGGCCGACCGGATGGCAGACACTCGAGGCGCCCGACCGGCTCGCGGCCACGCTACGAGCGCAAGCGCCGGCGATTCTGCTCATCGACTGCCTGACACTGTGGCTCTCGAATGCAGTGCTGCTCGATTTCGACGCAGCGGCGCCTGCCGCGACGTTGCGACGCTGGGACGAAGAGCGCACGGCATTTCTGCAGTGGCTTGGCGAATATCGCGGCGTCGCTCTGCTCGTGTCGAACGAAGTCGGGTCCGGCATCGTGCCGGCGTCCGCGCTGGCGCGACGCTTTCAAGACGAGCAAGGGTGGTTGAATCAAAAAGTGGCGGCGCTGTGCGACTCAGTGACCTTGGTGGTCGCTGGCATTGCGGTGCCGATCAAGGCTGACTAGAGTCTCTCACGTGGCCCATTCCGAATTTCTCACGACCGCACTCGACGCCGCGCGTGCCGGCGCCGAAGTCATTCGTCGTTATTACCAGCGCAACCTGCAGGTCACGCTCAAGGCCGATAAGTCGCCGGTCACTCAGGCGGATGTCGAGACCGAGCAGGTGATCCGTCGCATCATCGGCGAGCGCTTTGCGGCGCACGGGTTCTACGGCGAGGAGACCGGGCAGAGCTCGGTCGACGCGGAGTATCTGTGGCTGGTCGATCCGATCGACGGCACCAAGGCATTCGTGCGCGAGTATCCGTTCTTCTCGACGCAGATCGCGCTCATGCATCGCGGTCGCTTGATCGTCGGCGTTTCGTCTGCTCCCGTGTACGGCGAGCTGGCGTATGCGGAGATCGGTCGCGGTGCGTGGCTCGACGGGCAACCGCTCAAGGTGAGCGAGATCGCCTCGATCGAGACGGGCGCGATCTCGACCGGCAACCTGAAGACGCTCGCGAGCGGCCCGTGCTGGTCACGCTTCGGCAAGCTCGTCACGCGCGCGCAGCGCATCCGCGGTTACGGTGATTTCCTGCACTATCACTTGCTGGCGGCGGGGAAGATCGATGTCGTCATCGAGTCGGATGTGAATATTCTGGACATCGCGGCGCTCGCGGTGATCGTGGAGGCGGCCGGCGGGCGGTTCACGGATTTGGCAGGCCGTGCGCTGGATTTGCATACGAGCTCGGTGCTGGCGACGAACGGTAAGTTGCACGATGAAGTCTTGCGGGGATTGTCGGGCTGAAGCCCGACCTACAGGGCGCTAACCGGCGACGAAGGTGCGGCCGCCGGTCCAGGCGATCTCGCGTACTGCCACGCCATACAGCTTGGTCATCGTTTCAGGCGTCAGCACTTCGGTGGTCGGACCGGTGAGCCACTCGCCGTCGCCGAACATCAGCAACGCGTAATCGGAGAAGCGAGCAGCGAGCCCCGCGTCGTGCATGCTCATCACGACCGTGCGACCTGCGCGTGAGCGTTCGCGCAGCAGCTTCAACACATCGAGCTGATGATGCGGGTCGAGATGATTGATCGGCTCGTCGAGCAGCAGCACTTCAGGATTCTGCGCGAGTAATGTCGCAAGCGCGGCGCGCCGACGTTCGCCGCCTGACAACGTGTCGACGTCGCGCTGGGCGAGATCGTCGAGTGCGACGGCTTGCAGCGCCTCGTGCGCGATGGTGCGATCGGCGTCGTTCTCCCAGCGCCAGAAGTCGATGTGCGGATGACGGCCGACGAGAACGCTGTCGAGCACCGTGGAAGGAAACGGATCCTCGGTCGTCTGCGTGAGCAAACCGAGCTTGCGCGCGAGTGCGCGACGCGGCCAGGTTGCGAGTGCTTGCCCATCGAGCGTGACGGTTCCGCGCGCTGGAGCGCGCAGACCGGCGAGCGTGTGCAACGTCATGGTCTTGCCCGCGCCATTGCGGCCGAGAATCGCGGTGACCGCACCGCTCGCGATCTGCAGTTGCAGATCGCTGACGAGTGCACGGCCAGCAACTTCGACTGTCAGCTCGCTGCATGCGAGATTGTTCGCGGCAACAGCTTGCGGTGCGGCGTTCATCGCTTCTTCCAGCCGATCTCGCTCGCTGTCTTCGGGCCGATGAGCACGTGTTGCAGCGATTCCGGTTGCTCGGCTGCCGTGCTCGAAAGCGGAATGCGGCCGGCCATGAGCTCGGCAAACGATTGCGGATACAGCGGCTCGCGGTTCGGCTCGGCAAAGCCGTCGGGATGCAGCGGCTGGTTGCTTGCCGGATCGTATTTGTCGGTTGCACCGAGCGTGTGTAACAGCTCGTGCGCAATGACGGTGTCGTTCGAACCTTTCATCCCGGCGTCCGCGAAGACGTGCACGACTCCGATCAGACCTTTCTGCAGTCCGAGCGAATGTGGAACCGTGGGCGAGATCGCAGGATCGTGATACAGCACGAATAACTTGATATCCGGTGCCGGACCCGGCGGCGCATCGACGCTCCAGGCCCAGTAGCGCATGTGCAGACTCCACAGGATGGCGGAGAAGACGCCACCGTCGGGATCGAGCTCGGGCGGCGCTGCGGACAACGGCGGTGCGAGCGTCAGGCGAATCGGGCGCTCCATCTGCAAACCGTACTGCTTGCCCTCCACGTCGAAGAACGTCTCGATGTGCTGGAATGCATCGGCGGGTTGCTGACTGATGTAGTTCGCGGTGACTGCGCTGCCGTCCGCGTTGATCGGAAACGCAGCGATCCGCAACGGGATGTTCCAGTCCGTTGAGTACACGCGATCGAAGTAGGTGTTCAGCGCGACGAACAGCAGGATCAGCAGCAGGACCGCGATCCGCAGCCGCTTCCACATCAGCCGGCGGCCTCGACGTTGAGCTCCGCGAGCTCGCCTTCTTCGGCGCGGTACGAGACGGTCATCGGCTGGCAGCAGACGCTGCAGTCTTCGATGTACGACTGTTCTTCGACCGACAGGTCGAGCAGCAACGTGATCGCTTCGCCGCAGTAGGGGCAGCTCACTTCGGCAGTCGTTTCGAGCATGTCTCTAAACCGTGAATGCGTGTTTGATCCAGTTGATCCTGTACTCCGGCGCCGCCGCGATCGCGACGACGTCGAAGCGCGCCGGGTAACGGCGCAGCTCCCGATGCGCGAGCAGCAAGTACTCGGCCGCATTGGCGAGCCTGCGCTGCTTGCGCCACGTTACCGATGCCGCCGCGCCGCCGAACTGTTCGCTGGAACGATAGCGCACTTCGACGAACACCAGCGTCGCGCCGTCCAGCATCACCAGGTCGATCTCGCCGCCCTTGCATCTGAAGTTGCGCAGCACGAGCTGCAAGCCCGCGCGTTGCAAGTGTTCGAGCGCAGCCGCTTCGCCTGCGCGGCCCGCTTCCTTGCGTAGCCGATCGTCCATGATCGTGGCCTTGTCTCAGTTCGCTGCGCTCGTCGCAGCGGTGCTCAATGGGCTGGGTTTGCCGCCCGCAACGTGTGCCCAGTCCAGCTCGCGATGCACGCGGCCTTTGCTGTCGACCGATAGCAGGCCGGTCATTCCCGGCACCGCGTGCGCATTGCCGAACTTGCCGGCTTTCAACAGCGGCACGAGTCGATAGGCGTCGAAGCCGAATGCATAGAGTCGTCCGCGGCCGCGTGCACGCACCGGCCAGTGTTTGCTCAACGCCGTGCGCAGCTGCGTCGACACGGCATCGGGCGAAATCACCCAGGGCATGTCGGGGAAAATCACGCCTTCCAGATCGCTGTTCGCTTCCGCGTCGGGCTCGAAGATGTCGGAAGTCGCGTAGATCGGCAGATCCTCCGCGAGATGGAAACGCAGCGCCGGCCGCAGCGAGCGGCCCTGCACGGGCTGCGCGCCCACGAATACGAACTGCGCGTCGCCGCGGCTCCGCGGCTCGAATTCCAGATGCGTACCGATCGTTGCGTTCAGCGTGTTGGCACGTGCGCGGCTTTCGTCGATGAGCAGCAGCTGCGTGATCGGTTGCGAGTAGTCACGCGATGCCGGATCGTAGAAGCGCATGCCGGCGATCGATCCGCCGAGCGTCTTCAGCTCGGTGTCGAACGCTTTGAAAATACGCTGGCCCCATTCGTTGTTCGGGAGCAGCAGCAAGCCGCGCATGCGGCCGTCGGCAGCAACGCGTTGCGCAACCTGACGGGCTTCGTCTTCGGGATCGAGCGCGAACTGGAACATCAGCGAGGGAACGTTGGCCTCGTCGGCTGTCTGGTTGAGTGCGAGCGTGAGCACCGAGGTTTCGCCGGACGCCGCGATTGCAGTCACGTCGTCCTTCGTGAGGGGCCCGACGACGAACTGCGCGCCCTCGGCGAGCGCACGACGATAAGCGGTCGTCGCGCCCATCTCTGCAGAGTCGTAAACGTTGACGACCGGCCGCTGCGATTTATCCTGCTGCAGCAACGCTGCGAGAAAACCGTCGCGCACCGCGACGCCGGCGCCTTGCTGGCGACCTGACAGTGGCAGGATCAAACCGATCTGCGGCGGATAGGCGAGACCGACGCCGAGATTCGGCAACACATCTTCGTTCAGCAGCGAGTTCGCGGGATGCGACGGATAGTGGCTGCGCCAGTCGGCGAGATCCTCGTTCGCCGTGAACGGATTGCGTGCGGCAGTCAGCGCCGCGCGACCGAGATCGAGCCAGCCGGTGACGGTGGCGCTCGAGCCGGGCGGCGCCGTGAAATCGGCATTACCCGCCGCGCTTTGCTGCAAGCCTTGCCAGATCAGGCGCTGATTGGCGCGTACTTCATCCTGACCATTGAGCGAGCGTTCACGTTCCAACGCAGTCGTGACCCCGGCGGCGGGTCGATTCAGCGCGAACAGCGCGCGCGCACGCAGCGCGAGCAGATCAGATGCATCTTCGCGCGGCAGCGGTTGAGGAATGCGGTCGAGCTCGGCTAATGCTTTTTCGGGATGTTGCTGCTGCAGATGGATCTCGGCCGCGACGGCGGCGCGCAGCGCGAAGTCCGCGCCCGGCAACGTCGTGCTCACTTGCTTCAGCAGGTTGCTGGCTTGCTCGATCTGGTTGGCGCGCAGGTATTCACGCGACGCACGCAGCAGCATTCGATCGCGCAACTCACCGGGCGCCTGTGCTGCAGCTTGTTCGTATGCCTTGGCCGCGCCTTGATGATCGCCGTCGCGCGACAGCTTCTCGGCCTGCGTGACCAGCTGGCGATCGATCGGCTGGCCGCCGCCCTGCTGAGTAACGGGCACCGTGCACGCGCTGACCAGCAGCGCTGCGATCAGCGCCGCGCCCGCCAGTTTCGACCACTTCGCTCTACCGAGCATTCAGCCTGACTCCTTTGTGCCCGCCGCAGTATCGCCCAAAGCGCTGTCGTCATGCAGGGGCCGGCATTATAGGATTCTTCGTATGCCCGGCACTCTTTACGTCGTTGCCACGCCCATCGGTAATCTTGCCGATCTCACGCCGCGCGCCCGCGAAGTGCTGGCGAGCGTGGCGCTGATCGCGGCGGAGGATACGCGCCATACGCGCCAGTTGCTCTCGAGCTGCGGCATCGCCACGGCGCTGACGTCGCTGCACGAACACAACGAGGCGCAGAAGAGCGCGGAGCTCGTTGCAAGACTTGCAGGAGGCGAATCGATCGCGCTGGTCAGCGATGCCGGCACGCCGCTGGTGAGCGATCCCGGATTCGACCTGGTCGCGGCCGCGCGCCGCGCAGGGATCGCCGTCGTTGCAATTCCCGGCGCGTGCGCGGCGATTGCCGCGTTGTCCGTCGCCGGCCTGCCCAGCGACCGCTTCGTTTTCGAAGGTTTTTTGCCGGCGAAAACTGCAGCGCGCAGCGAGCGTCTCGAACAACTCGCGCGCGAACAACGCACGCTGATCTTCTACGAAGCTCCGCATCGCCTCGCGGACGTGTTGCGCGACATGACGCGAATCCTTGGCGCAGAGCGCAACGCGTCGATCAGCCGCGAGCTGACAAAACGCTTCGAAACCACATACAGCGGCACGCTCGCGCAGCTGAGCGAAGCCGCCGCGCTGGACAGCGACATGTCGCGCGGCGAGCTCGTGATCGTCGTCAGCGGCGCGCCCGCCGCGAGCACCGCGCTCGAGCTCGACAGCGATGCACTGCTGCGCGCGTTGCTGCAGGAGTTGTCGCCATCACAAGCTGCAAAGGTCGCCGCCCACGTCACGGGCGGGAAGCGCAGCGACCTATACGAAGCTGCGCTGCGGCTCAGCAAATGACTTGCGTCGAACGGCTATCGACTCCACCATCGCGGCCGGAGTCGGCCAGGCAATCGCTGCGCGCAAGCGTGGAGGAAAGTCCGGGCTCCCAGGGCAAGGCGCCAGGTAACGCCTGGGGGGCGTGAGCCCACGGAAAGTGCAACAGAAAGTAAACCGCCAACCCCCGCAAGGGGGCGGTAAGGGTGAAATGGTGCGGTAAGAGCGCACCGCGCCGGTGGCAACACTCGGTGGCACGGCAAACCCCGCCCGGAGCAAGACCAAATAGGGGAGCAAGCAGTCCCATCTTCGGATGGGGCAGCACGTGTGGCCCACACAGGCTCCCGGGTAGGTCGCTGGAGGTACGCGGCGACGCGTATCGCAGATGAATGATTGTCCTCGACAGAACCCGGCTTATCGGCCGACTCCTTTTTATTAACGATCGCGCGCCGACGACCCAGTAAATAGGTCGGCGCGTATACAAAAAGTGTCCGGTGTGCAGGGATTGCGCCGACTTACGCGCGGCTGCCTCAATTCATCCTGATTCATCGTCCGGTTGCCATTGTGGCGCGCTTCCGCTGCGCAAATCCGCGCGCAGGGTAGCGCTAGGCGGCGCAGAGGGCCTGTTCGGCCGGCACCGCGCGCGTATGTGCTTCCACGTCAAGAAGTTTTCCTAAGCTTTTGATTTACGTCAGGGCGCTCAGAGCGCATTTGTTACACGGACTGGATATCCATCCTAAGTGCCTGTCGCAAAACAGGAAACTTCCGAGATTTTTTTGACTTGCAGCTTTCGCGGTACCTATAGTGCAAATCGGTGGGAGAAAGTGGGAATTAATGGGGACAGGGGGCATAAGAACCCTCTGTGCCTGGCCATTTTGAGCAGGGGTTCGGTCCGACATGTTCCGCGGTGCAAACAAGGTGACGCTCGATGCGAAAGGCCGGCTGGCAATGCCGACCCGCTATCGCGAGCGCATCGTCGAGCGCTCGAACGGGCGCTTGATCGCCACCGTCGATCGCGCCGACCGCTGCCTGCTCATCTACCCGCTGCCGGAATGGGAAGAGATCGAGCTGAAGCTGCGGCGCCTGCCGACTTTGAATCCGCTCGCGCGGCGTTTGCAGCGGCTGATGATCGGCCACGCAACCGACCTCGACCTCGACGGCAGTGGCCGGATCCTGCTCCCACCGAGTCTGCGCGAATACGCGGGGCTGTCGCGTGCCGCAATGCTGATCGGCCAGGGCAATCGCTTCGAGCTCTGGGACGAAACGCAGTGGAACCAGAGCTGCCAGCAGTGGCTGAAGGCCGACGAAAGCGCCGAGCCGCTGCCGCCGGAGCTCGAATCGCTGTCGTTGTAGGCGCGCGCGATGGGGCGACACACGCCGGTGCTTCTGCGCGAAGTGCTGGAGGCACTCGCGATTCGCGCCGACGGTCGCTACGTGGATGCGACGTTCGGCCGCGGCGGCCACACGGCCGCAGTGCTGGAACGGCTGAACGCGCAGGGCAGGGTGGTCGCGCTCGATCGCGATCCGGAAGCGCTGCGCGCAGGGCGCGAGCGCTTCGCGGGCGAAGCGCGGTTGACGTTGAGGGCCAGTCCATTTTCGCGCCTCGCGGCGCTGATGCAGGAGATGGAGCTGGTCGGGAGAATTGACGGCGTGTTGCTCGATCTCGGTGTGTCTTCTCCGCAGCTGGATGATGCCGCGCGCGGCTTCAGCTTCGCGCACGACGGCCCCCTCGATATGCGCATGGACCCGCAGCAGGGTGCGAGCGCTGCAGATTTCCTCGCGCGCGCGCCGGAGCACGAGCTGGCACGCGTGATCCGCGAATACGGTGAAGAAAAATTCGCGAAGCGGATCGCGCGCGACATCGTCGCGGCGCGGCGCGAGGGACCGCTCGAACGCACGAGTCAGCTCGCCGAGCTGGTGTCGCGGGCCGTGAGGACGCGCGAGCCCGGCAAACATCCGGCGACGCGCACGTTCCAGGCAATCCGCATCCACGTCAACGACGAACTCGGCGAGCTGCAAGCCGCGCTCGATGGAGCTCTGCAAGCGCTGGCGCCAGGCGGCCGCCTTGCCGCGATCTCCTTTCACTCGCTCGAGGACGGTCTGGTGAAAGGCTTCATCCAAAAGCATTCGCAGGACGATCCGGTGTTCGCCGGCCTGCCGCAGATTCCTGCGCATGCGCGCGCCAAGCTGCGACGCATCGGTCGCGCGATCCATCCGTCCGCAGAGGAAGTTGCCGCCAATCCGCGTGCCCGCAGCGCCGTGCTGCGCGTTGCCGAGAGGGTCGCAGCATGAGCAT
>Ga0070689_100000450_pt1 | contig 24317 bp, 16 predicted proteins | sample KBSS23HmetaG_FD_64669 | JGI IMG/M metagenome (GOLD analysis project Ga0070689, IMG submission 64669) | Switchgrass rhizosphere microbial communities from Kellogg Biological Station, Michigan, USA - KBS S2-3H metaG | ecosystem: Host-associated > Plants > Roots > Rhizosphere ...
TCATCTTGCTTCACGTTCCAAGGGTAATTCCGAAAAGACGATAGATCCGCCGAAATAGCGCGATGGCGTGGCCGAGTCGAACTTCGCGAGAAAGTTGCCCTTTTCAAAGGCGACACCGTCCTCGTTGTAAACCTCGCACCAAAGGCGCCGCCCGTTGGGCTTGCATGCAATCCACACGCCGCCATCAGCGCCACCCGCCCAACGGGCGTGGGGTGGAACGGCAGCCACTCTCTCCGGTGGCGAGGGCACGTAATACATCGCCTTCCTCAACAAAATGCTTCCCACATGTCCAATGATCACGCCAGCCAATAGGGCGCTCGACCATTTCAGGAAACCCTTCGCGCTCATTTGGAAAGCCTCTTCTCCAGACGTTTCGAGTCAAGTCGATGCTTCACGGCGAAATTGGCAAACCACATCTGAGTGCGCCATTGCAATCTCGTCGGGTCTGCAGGAATTTCTTCCCGGCGAGAACAACCCCTGCGTCATGGCTTCCTCAATCCACGACGACGATCTTTACCTTCCTGGACTCGGCATAGCCCATTTCCCTGGAGACGAAATGCGTTCGATCGGCGGCGAGCGCCACCGGAACGGGGCTCCTGTAACTCACCCAGATCGTGTAGGCCCCACGAGCCGGAAACCATTCCTTCCCTACAGCAACTCGACGCACCCAGAGGCTATGCCCTCTCGCAATGATGCGTAATAGGAGGGATCGTCCAGAGTGGACGGCACGATCATGTCGTCGTCGTAGGACGCAGCTTCTACGCTCTTGCCGTTCGCGTCTTCTATGTGCAGAACGAAACCGGCAAGCTCGCCCAGCCAAGATCGCCATACACACGGACGATATCCCTGGATGAGTTCTCTATGCCGGCGAGCAGTTCGATGGGTTCATCTCGTTTGCACGTTGAGCACGATACCGAGAGTCGGGCGTGGACGCTTGTTGCCTCGCTTGCGGCAACAAGGCCCGAAAACCCCATGAAGAGCACGGCGAAAAGAACTCGTCTCATCACGGCGAGGCAAACGCAGGCTTCATTCGCAATCCCCTGTTGCTTTCCATGTCACCAGGAAGCCGTCCCCACAGCTTCTGGGTTGCCATGCGGCGCGACGCTATGCGCTGAGCCGGGCCCCAATTACTTGCGACCGCGAGAAGCTAACAGCTCCTTTGAGAGCCGTCCATGGGTCAGGGGTGGCGATCTTCAATGCATCCCGTCATTGGCCACAGATGAGGCGCCCAATGGTTGACCTGCAACCGGATGCCATCTCCATCCCGGCAACGGCTTGGGCCCATTTGTCGAACTCAACTTCAAGTTTGGCCTTCCTTGACCACGTAGGTATAGAACCTCACCCTGCCACCTTCGGGCACCTGGTAGACACCCTGCACTTCATAGGAAAAGCCCGGGAACCGGTTGCAGCTTTCCTCGAAGGCCAGGAAGTAGTCGATCATCGGCTGGGCGCGGTCGTCGTAGCGCTCGCCCGGTATGACGATGCCAATGCCCGGCGGATAGATCAGGGCGAGCGTGGCCGCAATGCGGCCCTTGACCTCGTCCATCGGCACGAAGTCCACCCGGCCGCTGACCAGGGCTTCGTTCGCTTCGCGTGCCGACATGGCCTGTTCCGGGAACGACTCGTAGCGGAAACTCAGGCGTTGCAACTCCTTGACGTTCTTCGACGCATAGAACTCGTGCATTTCCTGCGCGACCTGGCGCACGGTGTAGCCGCGGTATCGCTCCTGATACTTGCGGGAGAGGCCCGGCAGGACCTGATCCAGTGGGCTGTCTTCGTCATAGTGGTCGCGGAAGCGCTCCAGTGCCGCGAGCAGCATCGCCATCTTGCCCTCACCTACCGCGGGCGTCATGAGGAAGAGAATGCTGTTGAGGTCGTTCTTCTCCGGGATGACATGATTCTCCCGCAGATAGTTGGCGATGACCGTAGCGGGAATGCCGCTGCTGGCGTACGCGCCGGTTCTTGGATCGATGCCTGGCGTCGTGAGCATGAGCTTGGTCGGATCGACCATGGCGGCATCGGCACCGAGATGCCGATAGCCGTGCCACTTTTCCTGCGGATCGAGCTGCCAATACGCCTGCTCGGTGGCCAGCACATCGGTGGGCACGTCTTCCCACTTGATGCGTTCGCCCTGGTACGTCACCGTGTCCGGAACGAACGGGTTGAGGAAGCCGGCGAACCGCTTGCGTATCGCCTTCCTGGCCTCGATCCCCAGCCGAACCATGTCATCCCACAGTACGCGTCCGGCCTTGTCGGCATGCATTTGCGCATTGACGTCCAGGCTGGAAAACAACGGATAGAACGGTGACGTCGACGCCTGCAGCATGAACATCTCGTTGAATCGCTTGTGATTCACGCGAAATGCCTGCTGGCGGATATGCGCATCGCGCACATGGATCTGCGAGGCCTGCGAAAAACCCGCCAGCTGCTTGTGCGTCGACTGGGTCGCAATGATGCCGGGGTCCTTGTCCGTCAGCGACAGGCTCATGCCGAAGTGATCCTTCATCAACGGATGAAACGCGCCAAATCCCGCCCATGCCTCGTCGAAGTGGATGTACTCGCAAAGATGGCCGATCTTTTCCAGTACCTTCTTCGCGTTGTACACGGTGCCGTCATACGTGCACTGCTCGATGATGGCGACCCGGATAGGCCGCTCGCGCTTCCAGGCATCGGTGTCCTTGAGACGCGGATGATGCCTGATCTTGTCGCGGATCGACTGCTCGTCGAACGCGGACCAGTCGATCGGACCCACCATGCCGAATCCATTGCGGTCGGCTTGGAGATAGACGGGAATGGCACCGGCGAAAATCAGCGCACCGTGATGGTTGGACTTGTGGTTGTTCCTGTCGAACAAGACGATGTCGCGGCTGGTCAACAGCGCCGTGTTCACCACCTTGTTCGATGCCGAGGTGCCATTGAGGACGAAGTACGTCCGGTCGGCCAGGAATACGCGTGCCGCGGCTTGTTGCGCCGCCAGTGCGGGGCCTTCGTGGATCAGCAGGTCGCCCAGCGACACCATGGCGTTGCAGATGTCATCGCGGAATACGTTCTCGCCCATGTGCTCGTAGAACAACCGGCCGGCCGGATGGCGCATGAACATTTGTCCACCCTGGTGACCCGGGCATGCCCAGGTGCGATTGGCGTCGAAATCGTATTGCATCAGGGTGCCGAAGAACGGCGTGAGTAGGCTCGACACATACTGCTCTACGGAGGCCATCAGGCGCTTCTCGTAGAAATCGCGGCTTTCAAGATCGGCGATGACGACACCGTCCAGGGACTTCAGGAACGGATCGTGGAATGTTTCATCGTGGCGATCGCTCATCATGAAGATGGGCATGCGCAGGCCACGTGCCTCGCGCGTTTCGATGGCGACCGGCGCCAGTTCACGCGACACCACGATCGCCCCCAGGTCGGCACCGGATCGAATGGCTTCAGCCATGCCCTTCGTCGACACCACCACCGTGCGGAAATGCAGGTCCTGCTCGATGATGCTGCTGACTTCCTCGCTGCGATCGCCTGCAACGAGGATGCGGAAATATTGGATGAACGGGATGCTCATGACGACCACTCCCTGGAGAGGGCATAAAGGTCGAACGGCGACTACGGTGACGGCAGTTTCTGGAGCATGCAGAGGGCGTTGTTCCAACCCTTACTGCGCTGGTCATTGTCGATGCGTCGGCGTGAATCGATCGCGAAATCACTTCTTCGCACGTCAAGCACGCGCATGCCTTCGACCGATACCGACTTCGATGTCGTGCCGGAATTCTGCGCATTCGACATATGAAGGATGGAAAGAAAAATCTACTGCATGAAAACCCAGCATAACTACATAGGTAGCTGCGCTCATGATCAATCCAGAGCGCGTGCTTCGTCCCTAAGCCGGAGACCGACTTCTTCAGGCTGCGAACCAACTCAAGGAAGCGTCCATTCCGGTTCCGACTTCTGCTCATGCGTCGCCGTGCCAACCAATCATCATCGCCGTACCGCAACTCCTGAAACGGACACCTCTTGTCACAACAAGCCGACCTTTCGTCCCGCTTGTGCCGACACGGCGGCGTCAGGTTGCTAGCGTGCAACGCGCCAACGCAACCAAGCGAGCAAACCATGAGTTCCTCACTTCCATCAGCTTTAATCATGCCCTTGCGGGATCTTCCACGCCTTGATCGCCCCGTCGGTGCGTTTTCCCCTGGACGCACTTAGACTCCAGCCGAGACTCTTCACGGAGCGATGCGATGGTCAGGGCTTCTGGTTTCGCTGTGCCTGCTCGTGGCTCTCCCTATCGAAAGCGCACAGGCAACGTCCGGTCCTGCGCCAGACGCAAGCATCGTCCTCGGGCATTCGACCGTTCCATTGAATGGACCCTGGCGATTTCGCGTCGGCGACGATGATCGCTGGGCCTCGCCGGACTTCGATGATGGCGAATGGGAAACCGTCGATCTCACGCCCGCACCGGGTGCGCATGACGGTGACGTCGGATTACCGGGCTACGTCACGGGATGGAGTCAACGCGGCCACGCAGGCTACACCGGCTACGCGTGGTACCGCACGAAAGTTACCGTGCATAGCGATAGCGGCAGAGCGCTCGCGTTGGCGGGACCGATCCTGGTCGATTCGACGTATCAACTCTATGTCAATGGAAAAATGCTTGGCGGACCGGGCGGGTTCTCACGTTCGCCACCCACCGTGTTCGCGGTGCGCCCAAGCGTGTTTCCACTTCCCTCGTCGCCTTCTACAGACACGCAGACCTACGTCATTGCCTTCCGCGTCTGGCTGGATCCGCTTGAAGCGGGTGGGGAAAGCGGCGGCATGCATATCGCGCCGGTGATTGGCGACGCCGAAGCCATCCAGCAGCTGCACCAGTTGCAGTGGTTGCAAACGTTCAAGGGTTATGTGGTGGATGCGGCGGAACCGCTGGCCTTTGTGATGCTCGCGATCATGGTTCTTGCATTGATGGCAGGCAGAACTGGCGATGGCTATCGGTGGCTTGTCGTTGCACTGCTCTGCCTTGCACTACTTCGCGCGCAGCAGGTCCTGTTCTTCTGGACGCCCTATGTGAGCCTGCGCGGTTACGACATCGCGGTCACGGTGATCCTGAAGCCACTCACCCTGGCGGCATGGCTGCTGGCATGGCGCGATTGGTTTCGTTTGAACAGACACCCGTGGCTTGGGTACGCCATCAGCGTGCTGACGTTGGCTTATATTGCTTTTGCATGCATCGGCCGTCCGTGGTTCGCGCCGGACGCGACGCAAGGATTCAAGGCCGTTGCCCATGTCGTCGTCATGGGCTTGCGCCTGGCATTGGCCGCGCTTTACCTCTGGATCGTTGGCCTTGGCGTGGCCCGATCGGCAAAGCTTTCCACTTGGCTGGCAGCACTCGCAGCCATCTTCGTGGGTGTTGGCCTGTTCGCGACGGAACTCAACGCCCTGGGAATCCCGGGAATCTGGTTTCCGTTTGGAACGGGGGTGTCGCGGAGCCAATATGCCTACGGCGTATTCACGGCGCTGTTGTTCGCACTGATCCTTATGCGGTCAGCCGGTGACGTGCGAAGCAAAGGGTCTTCAACGGCTTCTGCCTGAAGCTGGATCGATGAGGCCAACCCTCGGAGCGCGGGAAGTCGAAGCTTCCCAGCCCTCCGGCTCTCCCGTCTGAAGCCGGCTGCCTTCGCCGGCCGGCTGTGGCCTGGGCCAGACCGGGGCAGCAGCCCATCACCAAAACAGTGGAATAAGAAAGCACCCCACCATGATGCGGGCCGACCGGGTGGTCACGTGCCCCAGCGAATCCTGTCGCGAGTACACTGCGGCGATACTGGCCTGCCAGCGCTTCCGGAGTGCACCGCCATGAATGCCCAAAGCGCCGTCGAAACCACCACCGCTTCCGTGAAGCCCGGGTCCTCGAAGGCTTCTTCACGGCTGGTTTACCGGCACACGCTGCCGATACGGATCATGCACTGGATCAACGTGATTGCGTTGACGTTGATGCTGTTCAGCGGTCTGCAGATCTTCAACGCGCACCCGAATCTTTATTGGGGCAATCGATCCGATCAGGGCAAGGAATGGCTATCCCTCGGTGCGCAGGAGGATGCTGCAGGAAACCTGGTCGGCATCACGCGCATCGGGCAGCATCAGGTCACCACTACCGGCGTACTCGGCGTTTCCAAAGGTAGCGACGGCACGCCGGTGGCGCGCGGCTTTCCTTCCTGGCTGACGGTTCCCAGCGCAGGCTGGTTGGCCATGGGCCGGCGGTGGCACTTCTTTTTTGCGTGGGTGTTTGTACTCAACGGACTTTGCTATATCGGCTACTCGCTTGCCAGAAAGCATCTGCAACGCGACATGTGGCCGACGCGTGCCGATTGGCGTGGCATAGGCCGCTCGATTCTCGATCATGTCCGTTTCAAGCACCCCCATGGGGCCGAGGCGCTGCGCTACAACATCCTGCAACGGCTCGCTTATCTGTGCGTGATTTTCGTTTTCGGCATCGGCATTGTGCTGATGGGCGTGGCGATGTCCCCGCGCATGGATGCCGTACTCTCGCCGTTGGTGGAGGCCGTGGGCGGCCGCCAGTCGGCCAGGTCGATTCATTTCATCATTGCCTGGGCATTTGTGGCCTTCGTGGTGATTCATCTCTTCGAAGTATTGGTCAGTGGCGTCTTCAATCAGCTGCGCGGGATGGTCAGCGGCTACTACAAAGTCGATTCGGTCAAGCCCGAGCCGGCGATGCCCGTCGCTGCAGTACCGGAAACCGTAGTGCCTGCCGAATTGGCTCCCGGCCGCACCGTCACCGCACAAACGCCCATCGTGGAGGACCCTCGCCATGAGTGATCGCCGATCGTTTCTTCGCATGGCCGGCATGGGGGCCGTAGGTGTGCTCCTCGCCGGTTGCGACCGCATTTCCCAGAGCGGCCTGGGCGCCCGGGTGTTGGGCAGTGCCGAAGGGTTGAACCGTCGCGTGCAGGCACTGCTTTCACCTTCCAGCGCCATGGCGAAGGAGTATTCCGAGGCCGATATCTCGCCGGTGTTCCATCCCAATGGCACCACCATGCCAGACACCCCCGCCTACCAGGCCTTGATGGCGAACCAGTTTCGCGACTACCAGTTGCAAGTGGACGGACTGGTCAGCCGACCGGCGAAGCTATCGATCGACGACCTGAAAAAGCTGGACGACCGCACCCAGATCACCCGGCACGATTGCGTGGAAGGCTGGAGTGCGATCGGCAAGTGGCGGGGCACCCAGCTCTCGGCCGTACTCGACCATGTGGGCGTAAGCGAGCAGGCTAAATTCGTCGTGTTCCATTGCTTCGACGAAATGGACGTCGATACGCCCTACTACGAGAGCGTGGACATCCTGGAAGCGAGACACCCACAGACCCTGCTTGCCTTCGCATTGAACGACCAGCCGCTGCCGATACCGAACGGTGCGCCATTGCGCCTCCGCCTTGGTCGCCAGCTTGGCTACAAACAGGCCAAGTACATCAGCCGCATCGAGCTGGTGAGTTCTTTCAAGGACATTGGTGACGGCAATGGCGGCTACTGGGAAGACCAGGGCTACGAGTGGTACGCCGGCATCTGATCCGCGGCCGGCGATCTCACGCTGCAGAAAGGCGATCCGAACTTGTCCATAGTGCATGGACAAAGTTCGGATCGCCGCGACGGCTCGACCGCGTCGAGCGTTACATCGGTGGCGCGGTACCGTTCAGCCCGACCGCCACAAAGCCGGCAGCCACCGGGTTACCCGGTTTGCCCGCCACGAACACACGCGCACCTTTGACGATGGCGCTCTTATCCGCGGGCGCGAACGTCACTATCGGCGTAGTCGCCGATACAACGATCGTCTTCTCGCCCGAACCGTAATCGACCACCAGCGTGCGTGCCCCGCTTCCGCTGGCCGTCTTCACCGTGCCGTTGGTCATCGCCGAGTTCGCGGCCGCACCACCGGCCTTGCTGCTCTTCACGGTCCCATTGGTCATCGCCGATGAGGTGACGCTGCCGTTGGTCATGGCCGATCCACCGCCGCCATGGGCAGGCAGATCCCAGGCGTAATCGCCCAGGCCCGTGCCCTTCATCGCCGGTGGAAACACCACCACTTCCAGTGCGTTGGCAGAAGCACCGCGCGGCACGTTGGCCGAACCGATGTACGAACCCGGCTGGATCGCATCCAGGTTGCTCGGCACGACACCTGCGATATGCGTGTCCGCTGCCATCGCGACGTTCTGCGTGCCCGTCGCCGTTTGTACCGTAAAGCCGGTGGCCGTTACATCCGTCACGGTTCCGCGCACATGCACCGCTGGATCCGCGGCCATGGCAGGCAGGGCGACCGACATGGCGACGGCCACGCCGGCAAAGAGCAGTTTCTGCTTCAAATAGCTGACTTTCATGATGAACAACCTCCAGTAGCGCTAACGGATCAGGTAACGATCACAGTTATTTCGCCTGAGAACGCCTGATGGTTACTCAAAGGGTGTTGGAACAGCATGAAGATGGATGGCGGCTCACTTGCCGCTCATGAAATCCGGCTCGCCCTTGTCGCTCCACGAGAACGGCATGATGTACGGCGCCCTGCGCGCCGTGCATTTCCAGTCCGGTCCGCCGTTGGCATGGAAGATGATCCAGTCCTGCTTGCCATCGGGCGACTTGAAGAAGCCGTTGTGGCCCGGCGCGTAGAAGCCGTGCGCGGGTGAACTGGCCAGCGCCTGCGTGGGCGATTTGCGCCACGAGGCGGGATCGAGCAGGTTGGCGTTCGCCTTCGCGCTCAGCAGGCCGAGGGAATAACCATCGGACCAGCAGGCGCTGGCGGAATAGGTGAGGAACACTTCACCCTTGGGCCCCTCGATGAATTCCGGCGCTTCGAGAATCTTGCGGCCGCCCTGCATCTCCCATGAGTAGGTGGGATGGGCAATGTCCACCTGCGGTTCGCCCAGCGTCCAGGGGTTGCTCATCGGCGCGATGATCAGGTCGCTGTGATCGTCGACATAGGCGGAATAGACGAAGTAGCGTTTGCCTGCGTGATCGAACACCGTGCCGTCGATGCCGGTGAGATGGGTCTTCAGCATGCCTTTGTCGACCCACTCGCCTTGGGTGGGATCGGCCGAGGCATTCTCCAGCACCCAGACGTGGCGATGCGCGTCGTCGTCATGTGCCTTGTCGGAGGCCGAGTAGTACAGGTACCACTTGCCGTCGAGGAAATGCAGCTCCGGCGCCCAGATCGAATGGGAGTTTGCGCCCTCGGCCGGTGGACGCCACACCACCACGGGCGTGGCATCGGCCAGGCGCGTCATGTCCGTGGTCTTGCGCAGCGAGATGCGGCTGCCTTCGGTGCTCGTGTAGTAATACACACCATCGCGCTGCGTCACCCACGGGTCGGGGCCCGTTGGCATCAGCGGACGCATCGTCGCCGGTGTTTGCGCCTGCGCCGCCATGGCAAAGAGGACGCCTGCCACCGCGGCGAACATTGGCTTGACGCGATCACGCTTCATCACGGCTGACCCGCCGTGGCGGCATCGCCGTCGATCTGCAGATAGTCGACATCGACCGCGTGCGCGCCACCGTCCACGTCGATGGTATTGAAGCCCGGCAACAGCGAGGCGGAGACGTTCTCCAATTGCCAGCCATCGTCGGTCTTGGTCACGTTGACGTTCCCGAGTCGCGAACCGTTGACCACGATGGATGGCTGCGAGGCCAATCCAAGATCGCTGAAGCGCACGACCAGGGCATGCTGGCCGCCGGTGCTGTTCACCACGAAACGCAAGCGTCCTTCCGGACCGGCAGCGAGTCGCGCCCTGCGCAGGTTGGAGGACTGACGATTCGGCACGGCCACGGCATTGCTGAACTGCGCATCCTCCGCTTCGTAGCGATGGAAATTCAAAGTCGCCGAGTTGTAGAGCACCTCGTTGTGCTTCACGCTGGTCGGCGCATCGGGCGACGACGAGGTCGTGATGTGCAACATGCGGCCGTCGTCGCGCAGCAGCAGCGCCTGTGTCCAGCCTGCATGGATGTTGCCGGTGCGCTTCTGCACCGGTGCCCGCACCTCCCACCACGGGCCACGGCCGGAAGCATTGTTCCAGTACAGATCGCGGCCACCCTCTTCCGCGCCGCCGCCGCCACGCTCGGCGGAGATCACGATCACGCCCTCGGGACCGCCCAGCGGGAACCACGTCACCACCGGACACGCTGCAGGCCAGAAGCCGGAGAGCGTCATCACCGGTTCGCCGTGGCGTTGCGGATCGCCCCAGTCCAAACCATCGCGGCTGAACTTGATGAACACCTGGCCGTTGTTCGGGCCATCGATATTCTCGTAGGTCATCGCGTAGCGGCCATCGCCCAGGCGCGTGACCACGGCCATGCCGGGCCGCTGCACACCGCCGAGGATGGCGACGTCCAGCACTTCCTTGCCCCAGTGCTTGCCGCCGTCGTCGGAGACCTTGTGTCCCAGCGCCTGGTTGTAGCCTTCGGCCTTGTGCTGCTCGGTGGAGTAATAGGCCACCAGGCGGCCGTCATCGAGCACGTGGATGTTGGTTTCCCACACGCCCTTGTTGTCCTTGTCCTCCGGCCGGCCGCCGCCCTTGATGATCGAGCTGCGGTAATGCCAGGTCTTGCCGGCATCGGTGGAGGTGTACATCTGCAGGTCTTCCTCGTTCACCCTGCCCTTCGCGTCATTGCCGGTGGCGTTGGCCGAGAGCACCAGCGTGCCGGCGGGTAGATCGCCGCTCGAGCGCTGCAGTTCGGTGATGTGCGGCTGCCAGCGCAGCTGCCAGTTATTGTCCTTCGTATGCGTCTGGTCGGTGACGTTCATCAGGTAACGCCAGTGGTCGCCACCGTCGCGACTTTCCCATAGCGGCACGCCAGCCATGCCGTCCTGTTCGAACGCCATCAGCAGGCGCCCTTTGTCTTCCGGCGAACCGTGCTCGATGCGCGTCACCGATACATAGCCGGAGCCGTCGACCAGATGCGTGCCGACCACGGGATCTGGAGTCTCTTGCGCCAGCGTCGGGCTGGACATCGCCGAGGCGATGCACACGGCAAGAGTGGACAAAGCGAAGGTCAAGCGAGTCATGCACGAATTCCCTGTTCACGCCGGCCACGGCGCACTGTCGAAGATGCTTCCCAAAAAATGGCGGGAACGGCATGTCACTACCGCTCCCGCCCAGTGGGAGAGGGTTACAGCTTGAAGCGCACGCCCAGGCCGTAGGTACGGTCCTGGTAACGGATGTCACGCGGGCGGGTATCGCCATCGCCCCAGTACTGGTGCAGGTTCGCACCGAGGATATTGGTCGCGTTGAACACCACGGTGAAGTATTTGTTGATGTCGTAACCGAGCGAGAAGTCGACCTGGTTGGCCGGCTTGATCTCGTCGTTCACGCCCGCCACGGTGGGCTGGTTGAAACCGTCGATGAAGCGGCTGCGGTAGTTGTACGCCAGTCGAGCGGACCAGCCGAACTTTTCATACATCAGCACGGCGTTGCCGTTGTTCTTGGACACGTTCTGCAGCGGCGAGGTGACCACCGGGCCGCCGATGAACTGCGGCGAACGCGTGGAGCCTTCGATATAGGTGTAGTTGAGCTGCACGCCCAGGCCGTTCAACGGTTCGGGCAGGAAGTCGAAGAACTGCTGGTACGCGACTTCCGCACCGTCCAGGTGACCCGAGCCCGCGCTCTGCGGCGAGTTGAGCTGGTACGGCTGGCCACCGATGGTCACGTCCGTCACGTAGTTCTGGATGTAGCCGTTGATGTCGCGATAGAACACGCTGCCACTCACGTAGCTGGCCGGCGCGAAGTAGTACTCCAGCGAGGCGTCGTAGTTGTTCGAGCGAATCGGCTTCAGGTCCGGGTTGCCGCTGCTGGCCACGCCCGCGCGGTTGATCGTGCCGGGGTTGAGCGACAGCGACGGGTTGAGCTGGCCGAAGTCCGGATACGTCAGCGTCTTCGCCGCTACAAGGCGCAACTGCAGGTTGTCCTTGATGTGCAGGTTGAAGCTGAGGTTCGGCAGATACACCGGTGCGTTGGTGCCGTCAGATAGCGGCGTGTACGTGTTGGTGGAAGCGTCATAGGAGAACGCATCGAGGTTGCGCTTCACGCGTTCCACGCGCATGCCCATCAAGCCATCGAACGGCATGCCCCACAAGTCGTTGCCGTAGCCGATCTGGAAGTAGCCCGCATAGGACTTCTCGTCGATGTGATAGAAACGGCCCGGGTTCTCCGCGGCCAGGCCCGTCGGCACGCCGTACAGCGAGCGAATGGCATCGGCATTGTTGGTCAGGTAATTGAAGCAACCGCTGAGCCACGGCACCGGAATCGCGTTGGTGGTCGGCTGGCTGCAGAAGTAGCCGTTCGGGAAGCGCGCAATGACCTGGTTGGCCGGATTGGGGTTGAGCGAGATATCGCCTGTGCCACCCGGCGGCGGCGTGGAGATTTCGACGCTACCGTTGTACTGCGCCTTGTGATCGGAGTAGCGCAGGCCGAAGTCGATGTACTGGAAGAAGCTGCCGTTGAGATCGTAGTTGCCGTCGCCGCGCCACGCGGTCTGCTCGCCGCGCTGGTTGTTCCAGGTCTGGAACAGGCCGTTGAGGTAGTAGTTCGACGGATTGTTGGCCGGATTGCCGAGCAACTGCCAGTTCTGCGCGCCATTCCACACGGTGGTGATCGGCGCCTTCAGGAAGGTGTCGACGATGAAGGTCTGCTCATGGAACGAGGTGGAGTTGAACGACAGGTCGGTCGACAGGTTCAGGCGATCGCCATGCCACTTGGCACCGATCGAGTTCTGGATGTCGTGGCCCCATTCCTGATGCGCCTGCGTGCTGGTGGCCGCATAGGTGTTGCCGGTCCAGGTGCCGCTGGCCGCATCGCAGATGGTCTGGCCGTAGTAGGTCGAACCGGTCAACTGGTTGGCGTAGCAGTTGTTGGTGACCTTGATGTTCTGCGGATCGACCGAGCCGACCGGGAAGCTGAAGAAGAACGGCTGGTTGTAGTTGTCCGAGTCCCAGTCGTACAGGCCTTCGACGTAGATCTCGGTGCTGTCGTTGGGCTTCCACTGCAGCGCGTAGTTGAATTCCTGGCGCGTGCGGTCGCCGATGTTGTAGTCGGCACCGAAACCGTTCGGGGCGGAGATGAGATTGCCGCTGGACGTGCGCACGGGATCGCCGGCACCGGTGGTCAACACTTTCGGGAAGTCGTCCCACACAGCGTTGTAGGCGTAATGCTGCCGGTCGTAACCGACGTTCATCAGGGCGCCGAACTCGCCGAGGTCGGTCTTCCAGCGATCGCTGAGCAGCAAGCTGCCGGTCGGGTCGGTGTGATCGCCGTACTTGCTGTGCGTCTCGTTGACCGACGCGGCCACCTTGGCGCCGTCGAAGTCGAACGGACGGAACAGCTGCATGTCGACCATGCCGGCAATGCCGCCATCAGGCAGGCTCGCTTCGCTGGTCTTGTAGACCTGCACGGTTTTCACCGCCGTGGCCGGCAGGTTCTGGAAGGCGAACGCGCGGCCCACGCCGCTGAAGATTTCGCGGCCGTTGAGCGTGGTGATCACATTGGGCAGGCCGCGAATCACCACCGAGCTGGTTTCGCCCTGGAAGCCCTGCGCCACCTGCACGCCGGTGATGCGCTGCAGTGCATCGGCCACGCTGTTGTCGGGCAGCTTGCCGATGTCCTCGGCCACGATCGAGTCGGTGATCATGCGCGAGTCCTGCTTGAGCGTTTGCGCGCTCTGCAAGCTTTCGCGCAGTGGCGTCACCACCACGCCCGACAGGTTCACGGCATCTTTCTGTTGCGCGTCGGAGGCGGTGGCCGCCTTCTTGGGTGCATTGGCGGGCGGCGTGGTGGTGTCCGTCGACTGTTGCGGATCGGCAGGCGCTGCCGGTGCATCGGCAGCGTGCGCGACGCCGAACGAGGCGGCGATAGCGGCTGCCAACAAGGTTCTGTGGATCTGTGTGCGAATCATGGAAAGCCTCCCCTCAGAGGTCATAGCTCACCGGCTGACGCCGGCGTTGTCGTGATCAGGGCACTGTCTTCACTCCCCAGCGGTGCCTGTTCGTTTGGAAATCCGGTGTTGCTTGCGCGATGTCGACGCGTGGCCGGCCTGGCATCCCAACCAGGCCAACGGAACCGCCTGGGCCATGGCGCGATAGCCCTCGTCGTTCGGATGAATGTGGTCGCCGCTGTCGAAGCGCGTCTGCATGCGTGCGGGTTGCGCGGGATCGCGCAACGCCGCGTCGAAATCGGCCACGCCTTGGTAAACCGTGGTCTGCCGCACCCATGCGTTGATGGCTTGGCGCGCCGCTTCACCTTGCGGCGTAAACGCGTTCTCGGTGCCGCCGAAGGGTGGCAAGGTGGCGCCGTAAACGGTCAGGCCATGTTGCTTCGCGCGCTCGGCGATACGCTGCAGTACCGCGATCACCGGTGTCGCCATGGCGTTGGCATCGGGCTGCGCAAGGCCGGCCGCGTGCGCCGCCATGGTCGGCTCGCCGATGTCGTTGATGCCGCCCAGCAACAGCAGGAATTTGGCGCCGCTCACCGACAACACGTCCGGCGACAGCCGTTCCAGCATGGGCTCGCCCTGGCCGAAATTGCCGAGGGCACCAGCCACCTGGTTGCCGTCGATACCCATGTTGATCACCGGCGTCACGCAGCCCGCATTCGCCAGTCGGGCAGCCAATTGCTCGGGATAGCTGTTTCCCACGCTGGCGCGGAACCCGTTGGTGATGGAATCACCCAGGGCCACCAGCACCGGCATGGGCGTCGCCGTCATCACATCGACTCGCGTCAGCCAGTCATAGCCCGGCGCCGTAGTGGCGTCGGTGAAGGAGACGTCGCCGGTATGGTCGCCGGCGCCGGACAACGACTGCCTCATGCGTGAGTCCGTATGCCAGGACGCCGGCTCCGCGCGACCTGGCACGTAGAGACTCACCGCCAGCCGCTGGCCCGCGTGCAGTTCGAACGGCAGCGCATCGGTGTCGATGGCGCTTTTCGCCGGTAGCGTGAAGGCACGTTTGCCCTGCACCGTGAGGTGCATCAGCGTCGATACCTCGATGCTTTCTCCGTGCGCTGCGGCGCGGGCTACGGTGATGGCGCCGATGTCGACGGGCGTCGCACCATAGCGATTGTCCAGATGCAGACGAACATGGCCGCCGCCGACACCGACGGTCAGCACCTCGCGCACGGTCTGCCCTGCGATGGGCAGATTCTTCGGCGGCTGCGTCAATTGGATGTTGGGTTCGATCGGATTGCGAAGGGGCGCCACGCCCCAGGCGGTGGTCCACGTTCCTTCGGCGCCCATGGCCGTCGGTGCAGCCAGTGCGCTGGCAACGATCAGCGAGAGAGCGAACAAAAAGTTGACCGGGGCGCGCACGCGGATTGCGCGGGAGGAGGTTGCGCAGCCAGCGGCGCGCCCGGTCAGGGGGGAACCATCGATCGGTGGCGGTCGGCGCGGAAACGCGTTCATCGCGTCGCCGCCGCGTCGTCGCCCGAAGGCTTTTCAATCGCCACGCCCGGATCCACCGGCGTGCCGAGCAAAGGCGCGCCCAGCGCATCGAAGCGCATGGGCTGCATGCGGATATCGCGGCAGGCGTAAGCAGGCGAACAGTCCAGGCGCTCGATGGCGTGATACACGTTCCACGCCTGCTTGCCGTCCGGCGAAGGCACGAACACCACCGAACCCGGACCGTAGACCTTGCCGTGGTGGTCGAAGATCGGGCCGGACTTGTGCCACGCCGACGCATCGAGCGGCGAGCCGCCCTTACCCAGCGTCAGCAGACCCACCGCATAGTCATTGGGGATCCAGCTGGCGCTGCCTGAGTACGTGATATAGGTGCGACCCTCGCGGGCATAACCCACGGGGCCTTCCTGGATCGGTTTATCACGCGTTTCCCACGCTTCCGTCGGCGTCGACAGAAACACCGTGGGCCCGTCCACGTGCACGGCGTCGCGCATCGGTGCCAGGCAGATGCGTTGCGGAAATGCCGAGTCGCCTTGATTGGTGCAGGACCAGGTGAGATACAGCTTGCCGTCCGCTGCCGTAAACACATTGGGATCGATGCCCCAGTGGTCGGTGGAAGCATCGAGCTGGCCGTGCGGCAAGCCGGTATCCGCTTCGGTGAATTGGCCCAGGCCGTTGCCCTTGCCATCCGAGGTCAAGGCAAACAGGCGGTGGTGATTGTTGTCGCCATCGTCTGCCGCGTAGTAGATCACCCAGCGGCCATTCACGCGGTGCAGCTCGGGCGCCCAGATTTCTTTGCCATTCGGATCGCTGCCACGATGGGGCGTCCAGAGCCCTTGCCATGGCGCGGTGGCCAGACCCGTCAGGGTGCGCGACTGCTTGACGCAGATCTCCGCCACGCCGCAATGGGAGCTGCTGTAGTAGTACACCCCGTCCTCATAGGTGACCCACGGGTCCTGTCCCACGAACACGGGATTGGTGAACGTTTCGGCCACGCACGGCGAGGCGAGCAGCCATAAGCCGCCCAGCAAAGCCCACCCACGCGACATGCCAGCTTTCACCCTACGTTGCTCCCTGATGTTGGCCCCGTGCTTCAGTGCGTGAAGCACGGGGCGTGGTTTGCTTACAGCTTGAAGCGCACGCCCAGGCCGACCGAGCGGTCCTGGTAACGAAGATCCTGCGGCATCGACTTGCCCGGACCGGCATAGGAATGGAAATCCTTGCCGAGCAGGTTGGTGGCGTTGAACACCACGGTGAAGTACTTGTTGATGTCGTAGCCGATCGAAAGATCGAGTTCGCTGGCCGGCACGTCGTACATCTGCGCGTTGTTGCCCAGCACGCTGCTCGCCGCGAGGAAGAACTCCGGATAGCGGCTGCGATAGCTGTACGCCAGTCGTGCCGATACGCCGTACTTCTCGTACATCAGCACGAGGTTGTAGTTGTTCTTGGAGACGTTCTGGAACGGCGCGCTGATGAAACCGTCGCCGGTCATCGAGGGCGTCTTCAGCTTGCTGTCGATATAGGTGTAGTTGGCCTGGAAGCCCAGGCCGCTGAGCGCCCCCGGCAGCGAGGTGAAGAACTGCGTGTAGCCCAGTTCCGCGCCTTCCAGATGGCCCGAACCCGCACTCTGCGGACCGGAGATCAGATAGGTGATGCCGCCGATGTTCTGCTCGAACGTGTAGTTTTCGATGTAGCCGGTGATGTCGTGATAGAACACGCCGCCGGTGAGCGAGCCCACATCGCTGAAATACCATTCCAGCGTGGCGTCGTAGTTGGTCGACTTGGTCGGCTTCAGGTACGCGTTGCCACCTGCGCCGGTGGCGATGGTGTTGGCGGTCGGCGGGCTGAGCGAGAGCGACGGATTGAGCTGGGTGAAGTCCGGATACTGCAGCGTCTTGCCGGCCGACAGGCGCATCTGCAGGTTGTCGCGCAGATGCAGGTTGAAGGTCGCATTCGGCAGCGCGGTGCGCTGGCTGGTGTTCAAGCCGATCGGCGAATACAGCTGGGTGGAGCTGTCATACGTGAAGGCATTGAGATCGCGATTGATCTTTTCCAGACGCACACCGATCACGCCGTCGTACGGCAGGCCGAACATCTCGTTGCCGTAGTTGAGCTGGCCGTAGAGCGAGTAGGTCTTCTCGGTGATGTCGAAGTACTGGCCATCCTGTGCCGGCAGGTTGCCTGGCGCCAGACCATAGAACTGGCGCAGCGCATCGGCATTGTTCAACAGATAGTTGTAGCACCCGGTGAGCGCACTGCCAGGCACCGCCGCCGTGCGCGGCACGTTGCAGAAGTACTGCTGACCGAACAGGCCGAGCACGTTGTTGGCCGGATTGGGCGAACTATCGGGCAGGTAGGCGCCGCCCGGAGGACCCTGGTCGAACTGCGCGCCGGTCGCCTGCGCGTTGGTATTGGCATAGCGCGCGCCGAAGTTGATCGAGTTGAAGAAGCTGCTATCGAAGCTGTAGTCGCCATCGAAGCGCCAGGCCGTCTGCGTCGCCCGGTTGTTGTTCCACTGCTGGTACAGACCGTTGAGGTAGTAATTGGCCGGGTTCATCTGCGGTGTGCCGGCCAGGCCCCAGGTGTTCGGATAGTTGTAGTACGTGGTCAGTGGCGACGAGGAGGCATCGAGGAAGGTATCGATGACGAAACGCTGGTTCTGGTAGCTCGAGGCGTTGCGCGTGAGGTCGGTCGACAGATTGAGCTTGTCGCCATGCCACTTCAGGCCAATCGCGTTCTGGATGTTGTGGCCCCAGTCCTGATGCGCCTGCGTACTGGTGGCAGCGTAGTAGTTGCCGGTATACGACGCGCTGGTGGTCGGGCAGATGGTCTGGCCGTAGTACGGCGAACCGGGCGTGCCGACCGGGAAGCACGAGCCGCTCACCGTATACGCCGACGGCGCCACCACATTCTGCGGACCGGAGAAGTAATACGGCTGGTTGTACTGATCGGAAAGCCAGGTGTAGAGGCCTTCCACGTAGACTTCGGTGTTGTCGTTGGGTTTCCACTGCAGCGCGTAGTTCATTTCCGGGCGCTTGCGCCAACCCACGTTGTAGTTCGCGCCGAACTGGTTCTGCGCCACCACCAGATCGCCGTTGGGCGTACGGATGGGGTTGTTCGAACCATCGGTCGCCACGCGCGTGAGGTTGTTGTCCACGTACGACACGTTGTAGTCGTAGTGCATGGTGGTGATGCCGGTGTTGAGCAGCGCACCGAATTCGCCGGCATCGGTATGCCAACGGTTGCTGATCAGGAAGCTCGCGGTGGGATCGGTATGCGCGCCATATTCCTGATTGGTCTCGGTCAGCGTGGCAGCGACCTTCAAGCCCGGGAAGTCGAACGGGCGGAAGGTGCGAATGTCCACCGTGCCCGCGATGCCGCCGGTCACCATGGTGGCATCGGTGGATTTGTACACGTCCAGACCGCTCACCGCCGTGGCGGGCAGATCCTGGAAGGAGAATTCGCGGCCGCCCGAGCTGAAGATTTCGCGGCCGTTGAGCGTGGTGACCGCATTGGGCAGACCGCGGATCACCACCGAGGTGGTCTCACCCTGGAAACCCTGCGCCACCTGCACGCCGGTCACGCGCTGCAGCGCATCAGCCACGCTGTTGTCCGGCAGCTTGCCAATGTCCTCGGCCACGATCGAATCGACGATCAGCGGGGAATCCTGCTTGATCGACTGCGCGGTCTTCAGACTGTCGCGCAGCGGCGTCACCGTCACGCCGGCGAGGTTCTGGGCATTCTGCGTCGAGGCCTCGGTTTGCGCCGCAATGCCGGCCGCCGTGCTGGGCTTCTTGGCCGGCTTGGCGTCGGTGGCGGTCTGCGTCGTCGTGGCTGTGTCGTTCTGCTGCGCTTCGTCGCTGTTCGCTGCGGTGGTATCGGCGGCATGCGCCACGCTGAAGACGGCGGCGATGGCGGCGGCGAGCAGGCTGCGTTGAATGTGGGTGCGAATCATCTCTTCACTCGGGGGCATGCAGCGTCAGTCGTGCCGACGCTGTCGTTATGGGTATCGCCAGCGTGGGGTTTCGCGGCGCGTGGGTAGGTCCTTCGTTGGTCAGCGCGATGTCGCTCCCGCCGACAAGGGGTAGCTCAACGCATCCGCCGGCACGACACCGCGAGGCGCGTGCGACAGCGAGCGCAGAATGTCGATCTCGCGCTGGCGATAAGGCTTGCCGTCGGCATGGAAAAGGTCGTGGAACCACAGCGTCGGCGGCGTCATGGTGTACGGGCGCTGCCACGAATCCCACGGCATGTTGGTCTGCGATTTGCCGACGACGAAGCCCCAGTTGACCATGCCCACGTCGGCCTTCTTGGCGATCGGAAGAATGCCGTCGATGGTCGAACCATTGCCTCGCGCCATGTACTCGGTGCAGATCAACGGACGTCCATACGTCTGCAGCTGCTTCACGCGGCCGGCAAAGGTTTCCGGCCAGCTGTAGTCGTGGAAGCTGATCACGTCGGACTGCTCGATCTGCGTGCGCTCGACAGCATTGAGCTTGGCCGGATCGGACCAGTCGTCGTGATGCCAGACACCGCTGGTGAGCGGCTGCACCGGCGCCGCGCTACGCGCCCAGGCAAACACCTGCGGGAGCAACTTGGCGACGTGGCCTTCCTTGTCCTTGGGTTCCCTGGCGTCGTAGTTGCCGCCGCCCGGGTTATCCGGTTCGTTCCACACGTCCCATGCCAGGATGCGCTGATCCTTGGCGAAGCTGCCGACGATGTCCTTCACGTACTGCTCGAGGCGCGGGTACTGACTGGGATCGGTCATCGCCACACCCGGGCTCTGCACCCAGCCGGAGTTGTGCACGCCGGGAATCGGCGGGTGCTGCGGGCCGAGCTTCGGCTCCGGATCCCAGCACGAATCGAACAGCACGAAGATCGGCTTGATGCCGTGCTTGTTGGCGATGGTGAGGAAGCTGTCGATGCGCTTCTTGAAGCCCGCCGCATCCTGCTGCCACAACAAGTCGTGCAGGAACACGCGCATGGTGGTCATGCCGGCCTGTTGTGCCCAGCCGAACTCCTGGTCGATGCGCGCGGGATCGAACGTGTCGGCCTGCCACATCTCCAGCTGGTTGATGGCGTTCGCCGGCAGGTAGTTGCTGCCCAGCGGCCACTGCTGCTTGGCATACCAGGCCTTGGCTTCCGCGGGCGTCCAGCGTTGCGACGCGTCGCGCGCATGGGACGGCGCGGCGAACGTTGCCGCCAGACCCATGGCCACTGCCAACAATGCGTACTTCATCTGCTCTCCCTCAGGTGGCGTCGCGACGGACTCGAGCGACGCATTGGTTATGCGCGGCCGCCTTGTTTTGGAGACAAAGCGACCCTACGGACGCCCTCGCGAGCGTCCTTGCAGCGACTGTTCGTTGGGTCAGTGCGCTCCGCGCGCCGACTCGGTGGTGAACTCGTACACGATCAGGTTTCGGTACTCATGGCCCGGCTCCAGCCGTGCCGAACCGAACGACGCCTGGTTGGGCGTGTCCGGGTAGAGCTGCGGTTCCAGCACGAAGGCATCGCCCTGGCGGTAGACGTGACCGCCGGTACCCACGGTGGTGCCGTCGAGGAAATTCCCCGAGTAGAACTGCAAACCGGGCTTGCTCGACTTGAGCGTCAGCACGCGGCCGGAGGCCGGATCTTCCACTCGCGCTACGACGCGCAGCGCGGGCGCTTCGTCCTTGCTGATCACCCAGTTGTGGTCGTAGCCGTGGCCGTTGAGCAACTGGACGTCGTTGGTACGGATGTCGCGACCGATCGGCTTGGCCTGGCGGAAATCGAACGGTGTGCCGGCGACCTTGCGGATCTCGCCAGTCGGAATCGAACCCGCATCCACCGGCAGGTAGGCTTCGCCAGGAATGGTGAGGCGATGCTCCATCACACTGCCCGAACCCTCGCCGGAGAGGTTCCAGTAGGCGTGGTTGCTGAGATTGACGATGGTGGTCTTGTCGGTGCTGGCGCGATAGTCGATGGAGAGATGGTTCGCTTCGTCGAGCGTGTAGGTCACCGTGGCGGTGAGCTTGCCCGGATACCCCATGTCGCCGTCGGGACTGACATAGCTGAGCGTCACGCTGGCCTTGTCGGCGTCGTGCTTGACCTCGCCCACCGTCCACAGCACCTTGTCGAAACCCTTGCTGCCGCCGTGCAACGAATTGACGCCGTTGTTGACCGGCACGCTATAGGCATGCCCGTCCAGGGTGAATTTGCCCTTGGCAATGCGGTTGGCATAGCGGCCCACGGTGGCGCCGAAATACTGGGGATTGCCGAGGTAGTCGGCGAGCGTCGCATAACCCAGCGCGATGTTCGCGCTCTTGCCGTTGCGGTCCGGCGTGGCCAGCGACTGGATGCTCGCGCCCAGCGCGATGATGCGCGCCGTCATGCCGTGCGCATTGCTCAGCACCACCGCATCCACCTTTCGGCCGTCGGGCATGCTGCCGAAGTTCTCGCGCTTGGCGTCAGCCGCATGCGCGGCCATCGACAACGTCGCCAGGCCAAGAATCGAAGCCATCAAACCTGCACGCTGCATGTCCCTGGTGTCCCCTTCGGCGTATCACGATGGACCGCATGCAATCACATTGTATGATTATCGTGCAAGTGTTCATCGGCACCGAAATTTTTCTTGGTGCGATGCGGCATTGCGCGAAGTGGCCTGCTCGAAAAAACGCAAAGCGGCGCTTTCATGCGATGTTCGGAGGCGACCACGTTGGCGCGGGCGGCGTCATGCGGATGAGAACTTTCTGCATTGCGTCATCGCATGTTCCTACCCGCGATGACCCATCCAGCACCGGCGCATGAAAAAATCGATGCAAAACACCTTGGCATCCGCCACCCAAGTTGCTTATAGTCGGTTTGTATGACAATCGAATCGGGCGCTTCCAATATGCCTGCACGCGCACGGATCACCCTTCGTCAGGGCCAGGGGTCAGAGGATTTCATGAAGAAGCCGATCGCAGTTCGCAGCCTGTACGGGCATGTCATGCACGAGATCGGGCTGCGCATCGTCAGCGGCAAGGTGAAGCCGGGCGAGATCCTGCCGCGCGAGGAAACCCTCGCCGAAAGCCTGCAGGTGAGCCGCACCGCCTTGCGCGAGGCGTTGAAGGTGCTCTCGGCGAAGGGCCTGATCGAATCGCGCACCGGCGTGGGCGCCCGCGTGCTGGAAGAGCGCTCGTGGAACCAGCTGGACGCCGACGTACTGGCCTGGCGCTGCGCCTCCATGCCGACGGACGACTTCGTCGACAAGCTGGTGGAGATGCGCGAGATCATCGAGCCGGCCGCCGCCGCTGCCGCCGCGCGTCGTCGCACGACCGCGCAGCTGGCGCACATCGAAGAGGCGTACAACGCCATGGATGCCGCGCAGACGCTGGACGAGTGGTCCACCGCCGACCTGATGTTCCACGACGCGGTGCTGCACGCCACCGGCAACGAATTGATGCAGTCGCTGTTCTCGGTGATCGAAACGGCGCTGGGCACGTTCTTCACCCTGTCGGCGCGCAGTGCCAGCGACTTCAAGTATTCGCTGCCGTACCACCAGAAGGTGCTCGAAGCGATCAAGCGCAAGCAGCCGGAAGTCGCGCGCAAGACCATGCAGGCGATGATCGCCGATTCGCAGACCAACCTGCATCGCAGCCGAGGCAAGGCGCGCAAGAAGGCTAGCGCGTGACCACCTGTCTTATCGGCCTGGACTGGGGTAGCACGCACCTGCGTGCTTACCGTTATGACGGTCAGGGCCAGGTGCTGGAAAAGCGCGCGCTTCCCTATGGCATACGGCAGCTGCCCGAAGGCGGCTTTCCCGCGGCGTTCGAACAGGCGGTCGCGCAATGGGGCGATGTCCCCGTGCTTGCCTGCGGCATGGTGGGCAGTCGCAATGGTTGGCTCGAAGTGCCTTATCTGGACACGCCCACCAGTGTCGATCGCCTCGCGGGCGCATTGACCACGTTGAACGCTGCGGGACGCACGCTGCATCTGGTGCCGGGGTTGCGCGATCCGTCGCGTCCGGATGTGATGCGCGGCGAGGAAACGCAAGTCGTCGGCATGCTGGTGCAATCGCCCGAGATCGCCCGCCACGGCTGCCTGCTGTTGCCGGGCACGCACAGCAAGTGGGTGTCGCTGCGCGACGGCGAAGTGACGGGTTTTGCCACGGTGATGACGGGCGAGCTGTTTGCGTTGCTGACCCAGCATTCGATCCTCGGCGCTTCGCTGCCGCCAGCCGTCGATGACGAGCACGCGTTTCGTCGCGGCGTCGGCACGGCACGCGACAGCGGTGCGGCCGGCGCGTTGTCGCGGGTGTTTTCCGCGCGCACCTTGATGCTCGATGGATCGCTGGCAGCAACTTCCGTCGCCGACTATCTCTCCGGACTGCTGATTGGCGACGAGCTGCGCATCGCAGTCGCCGCCGGCTGGGCCGACGCCTCGTCGAGCGTACAAATGGTTGGCGAAGGCGCCCTTTGTGATCGCTACCTCAAGGCGGCGGACATCTTCGGGCTCACTATCCGGCAAGCCCCCGACGCCACCACCTCGCACGGCCTTTGGCGCATCGCCGCGGCGGCCGGCCTGATCCCCACGCAAGCAACGGCATGAACCCATGAAGGCTTGGCTCGATCCCCTCCCCCTCGTCGCCATCCTGCGCGGCCTGACGCCCGACGAATCGGTCGAGATCGGTCGCGTGTTGGTGGACGCCGGCTTTCGCATGCTGGAAGTGCCGCTCAATTCGCCGCAGCCGTTCGAGAGCATCCGGCGCATGAGCGAGGCATTGGGTGATGAATACCTGGTTGGCGCGGGCACCGTGCTCGATCCGGCCAACGTCAAGAAAGTCGCCGATGCCGGTGGCCGCCTGATCGTGATGCCGCATGCCGACGTCGCCGTGATTCGCGCTGCCAAGGATGCGGGTCTCTACTGCGTGCCGG
>Ga0070689_100000451_pt1 | contig 24315 bp, 21 predicted proteins | sample KBSS23HmetaG_FD_64669 | JGI IMG/M metagenome (GOLD analysis project Ga0070689, IMG submission 64669) | Switchgrass rhizosphere microbial communities from Kellogg Biological Station, Michigan, USA - KBS S2-3H metaG | ecosystem: Host-associated > Plants > Roots > Rhizosphere ...
CAAGTTTGGGGGTCGCGCGGCGGCGGGCGTTCCGTTCGCGCCGGAGCCGGTGGACGCGACGTCTGTTCGACCGCCTCGCGCACGCCTCGCGACAGGTCCGTGCGCCGATCGGGCGTTCGCACGAACCGCGCATCGGCCGCCGGCGGATTGCGCTTCACGATGACCTGGCGCTCCGCGATGGCCTGGGGTGGCGGCCGCACGTAGGTGCGCGTGCCGCCGAGACGACTCTCGCGTACCGGCGCGATTTGCGGCGCCGACGCGCTGACGCGCGAGCGCAGGATCTCTTCCTGGGTGACGCGAACACGATTGCGATCGACGCGCTCCGAGTTGGTGAACGCATTGCGCGACACGACCGTCACGGCACCGGGGACCGCTCGATTGCGATAGTTCACGTCGTGGACGACATTCCCGATGACGTCCTTGATGTGCGCGCGGCTCACGTACGTATTTGTGACGTTCACGCGCTCGACGTAGCGTGGGCTGTAGCGGCGCGCCGGCACGTAGACTTCACGCGGTGCCAGCGGGAACCAGGCGAGGCCACCGCCGCCCAGCGACACATTCACGCTGCCGGGTGAGCCGACCCAGCCCACGAGCGCGGGCGCGTACACCGCGCGCACCGCTCGCGGCCCCGGCACCCAGCACCAGCGATTGCGGATGCTGGCCCAGCGGCCATAGTGAAAGGGCGCGTAGCCCCACGGCGAATCGTCGATCCAGGTCCAGCCCCAGGGCGAGACCCACACCCATCGTCCGAACTGGTAGGGAGCCCAGCCCGCCACGACATGCGTCGGCGTCCAGACGTAGCCGTATTCGGCCTCGGAACTCCAGGTGCCGTTATCCTCGAGATCTTCGTAACCCGTGACGTCGGGCGACACGTATTCGGAGGTGCGCGAGGACGCCATGCGGTCGGAGCGCCGGTCGCGCTCCAGGCTCCACGCATCGAATTCATCCGGCGCGCCCAGCGTACCGAACTGCGCCGAGAGTTGATCGTAGCCCCTGAACGTGACGACCTGCTGGTTGTGCACGATGACGTCGTTGCCGGGCGCGTTGGCTTCGGCCTCGCCTTCGCTGATCTTGAGCACGGTGGTGTCGCCGCGGTCGTCGACCTCGACACGATAGGTGCCGGGACGCAGCAGAGTCACCGCGACATTCGGCGTGTCGACCTCGATGTGGTCGTTGCCCTCCAGCCAGTGGACGCTGACGTTCATGACGCCGGCTGTCATGCGCATCTGGATCGTGTCGTCGTCGACGTTCAGGAAGGACAGACCCGTGTCGCTGTCCATCCGCACGGCGGCGGGGCCGACCTGGATTTCCGCGCGCGATCCCGACTCGGTCCACAATTTGTCGCCGGTGGTCAGCGGGCGGTTCAGGATGGCCGCGGTCCAATCCTCTTCGCCCGCCGGTTGCATCGAGACGTTCCCGTCAACATAGCTCACGCGCGCCGCGCGGTCCGGCGGGTCGGCTTCGTAGGGCTGGCTGTCCTGGGCCCGCGCAAAGCCAAACGCGAGGCTCAACGAGAGCGCTGCGAGGGCTCGCATTCCGTTACGTGACAGGGTGTTGGCCATGCTGCCGATCATAGGGCCGGCCTCTGAACTGGCCCTGAACGATCAGGCCCGAAGCTGTTGTCGGCGGCCGATTACAGCGTTGGCGACGTAAATGAACAGGCCAATCCAGATCAGCACGAATCCGGCGGCGCGCCCGGCTTCCAGCGATTCATTGAAGACCACGAGTCCGCACACCATCTGCAGACTGGGTCCGATGAACTGGATCACCCCGATCGTCGAATAGGGGACCTGGCGTGCGCCGAAGGCGAACAGCACCAGCGGCACCGAGGTAACGACACCGCTTGCGAGCAGCAGCGCATCGACGAGCCCGCCCTGGTGAAAGAAGGCGCTCGTGCCGTTCAGCTGACACCAAATGAGATATGCGACCGAGAGCGGCGTGAGCAGGATGGTCTCGACGGCAAGTCCGGGCAGGGCGTCGATGCTCACCGTCTTGCGAATCAGGCCATAGAAGGCGAACGACGAACCGACCATGAGCGCGATCCACGGTGCCCGGCCCGTGACGAAGGTCAGATAGGCGACACCGGCCGCGGCGAACGCAACCGCCAGCCACTGTGCGCGGTTCAGCCGTTCCGAGAGCACGACGATGCCCAGCATGATGTTGAGCAGCGGGCCGATGAAATAGGCGAGGCTGACTTCGAGCACCTGGTCGTGGTTGACCGCCCACGCGAAGCCGACCCAGTTCACCGCGATGAAGAATGCGCTGGCCACGAGCCGGATCAGCACGCCCTTGCGCCTCGCCGCCTCGCCCAGTTTGCCGAGCTCGCCACTGATGCCGAGCCAGGCCAGCACGAACACGCAGGACCAGACGATGCGATGCGCCGTGATCTGCATCGCGGAGACATGCCGGAGTCCGATCAGGTACAGCGGAAACAGGCCCCAGATGCCGAATGCGGAAATCGCGGCGGTGAGGCCCCGGGAGGCGGAGGCTTGAGACATTGACGCCATTCTGCAGAAAAACCTGCAGACATGGCGTCTACCGGATTAGGGAGTCGCGGGCGCCTGCTGGCCCAGGGCGGGCTTCGCTGCGGCCACGCGTGGTATGTCGGGTGCCAGCACCAGGTAATAGAAGAGTACGTCCGACACGATCAGCATCACGAAAAACGACATGACGGTGTCAGAGAAGAAGTGCGCTCCGGAGGAGATCCGGCAGAACGATACCAGTACGCCGGCCGCGAGCGCGGCCGCGAACGCGGCGCGGCGGCGGCTCAGCGCCATGGCCAGCGTGAGGGTGAAGAATGCGCCGGCGGCATCGCCGGAGGAGAACGAGCAGTTGGTATCGCATTCCCGGCTCATGACGAACGCCGGAGTGAAGTGCTTGGTCCCACCGAACTCGACGACATTCCGCGGACGCGCGCGCCCGAAGTTGTCCTTGAATCCCACGTTCACGATGAGGCCGGGACCAATTACAAGAACGAGAATTACAAAGAGCGTCCGCCTGCCATCGACGTTGAGGAGTTTGCCCTTGAAGACCCGGTTGTAGACGTACAGGCCGATGACCGCGGCCATGGACAGCCAGAGGAAGTACATCAGCGCCTTCTGCTGCAGTTCCTGCCACCACTGGCCGCGCAGGAACGAACGGCCGTCGTAGAAGAACCGCGAAACAGTGAGATCGATTACGGGAAAGGCGGTGACGAGGACCGCAAACGCCAGGAAACTGATCAGGATGAGTCGGCTACGACCCAGTTTCAGATACTGCATTCGGCTACCGCCCCCAAGGCTTGTCGCGCTCCATTAGACGTAAGGCCGCCCCGAACCCCGTCGCTACCCACGCGTATTCTTTGCGCCAAGACTAACAAGATTGGCCGGACTGATTCCAATCGCTGTAACCGATTGACCCTGCGGGATATAGTTTCGAGATGTCTCATACCCGTTTCTCGGTGGCGTTTTCGCTGGCCCTGTATGCCATCTGCAACTCGATCAACATCGGCCGGATCGCAAAGTGGTTCAAGGATGCGGAAGGCACCGACTACTCGGCCCTCGTCGCCTTCCTGGTCGCCGGCCTGTGCCTGTTCATTGCATTTTTTACGCTGCTGGCACATCGCCGGACTATCAGACCACTGGCCATCCTGCTGACGATTTCGAGCGGAATCGTTACTTATTTCATTTCCAAGTACGGTGTCGCGATCGACAGTTCGATGCTGCGAAATGCCGTTCATACCGATGTCGTGGAGGTGGGGCAGCTGCTGTCGTGGCAGATGATCCCCTACGTGCTGTTCCTGGTGATCGTGCCGACGGTGATCATCCTGCGGACCAGGATCACGTTTCAGCCGTCCGGGCGCTACCTTCTGGGCTCGCTGAAGCTGTTTGGGATCGCGATCTGTGTCGCTTTCGCATCGCTGTATGTGGAATACAACGCCATCTTTCGCGCCGGCAACGTGTCGAACAAATACATCGTGTATTCGCTGGTGCCCATCAACGTGATTTCGGCTTCGATCAACGTTTCCACCAAGGCCCTGAGGCCCTACCTGCGGCGGCAGCAGAAGGACATCCCGGTAAACGCGCGCGTGGCGAAACCCGGCAACCTGGTGGTCGTGCTGGCGGTGGGAGAGTCTTCCCGGCGCAAGAATTTCAGCCTCTACGGCTATGAGCGGCGAAAGACGAATCCGGTACTGGAGAAGATCGACGGGCTGCGCCTGCTGAATGCGGTCGCGACGCGCGCCTCGACGCTGTACGCGTTGCCCAGGATCCTGGAAAAGAACGACATCAAACTGACCACGGTGGTCTCGCGCGCCGGGGTACCCACCAGCTGCTACGTGAACTACACGCTGTACGACAACTGCGCCGCGGTGGGCGAAACCAAGGTCGGCAACTGCGGCCACGGCGGAAAATGTTACGACGAAGACGTCATACCGCTGCTCAAGCAGAACCTGGCGGGTTACTCGTCGGGCTATCGATTCCTGGTCCTGCACCTGGGCGGCGGCAGTCACGGGCCCGCCTATGCGGACCGGCATCCGCCCGAGTTCCAGAAATTCAAACCGATGTGCACGGACGCCGACGTGGCCAACAAGTGCACGCTCGAGGAGCTCTACAACTCGTACGACAACACCATCCTGTACGTCGACTTCGTGGTGGGTGAGGCCATCCACACGCTCGATGCCTCGGGCGTACCGTACGTGTTCATCTATCTATCCGATCACGGCGAGTCCCTGCTGGAAAACGGCATGATGTTCCACGGCGTGCCCCCCGGCGTGAAGCTGCCGGCTGAACAGGCGCAGATTCCCCTGATCGTGAAATCGTCGGTGCCCATCTCGATCGACCAGCGACCCGAGTATCAGCAGCCGGATGTGTTCGACTCGGTGCTGGACCTGTTCTCGATCGAGGCGGACAAGTTCGACCGGAAGGGAAGTTTCATCCGCCGGAACTGACCGGGCGTCGCGGCCGCTGTTTTGCCGACACGGCCTTGATCACGATGCGGCGTCTGCCCTTGGGATCGATGCCGCGCTTCGCCTGGGCGAGGGCGCCTTTCATCAGGCGGCGCACGGCGGGTTTATCGAGCGTCGCGGCGCTCTCGAGCACGATGTGCCGCACCTGGTTGCCCGAGCCCCGCAGGATCCCGTCCGCGTCATCGAGCGCCGCGCCGCGCAGGAAGAACAGCGTGACCCAGCGCGGATACAGGGCGATCGAGAAGATCGCTTCCGATGCGCGCTCGCCCGGTCCGAAGCCGATGGCCAGCGCGTTGTAGTTGTCGTAGACGAGTTCGATGGCGCCAGGAAGCCGGGCGCGCATCTTCGCGAGGGCCGCGACGGCAACGCGCTGCACCGGCGCGGAGAATTTTCCGATGAACCGCTTGAGACTGGCGGCGGGAGTCGGGGTTGCCATGGCGGCCGAATTCTACAGCACGCCGAAGGTCAGCCTCACTACTGTTCCGCGGCCTTCGGCGCCTTCGCCGAGACTGAGCTCCGCCGCGTGAATGCGTGCTACCTCACCGGCGATGGCGAGCCCCAAACCACTTCCCGAGGTCCGCGCGTTGCTTGCGCGATAGAAGCGGTCGAGTACCCGCGCGCGTTCGTCCGGCGGAATGCCCACTCCGGTGTCCGCAACCTCCAGGAAGGCGTGACCGCCGGCCACGCCACAACGCAGCGTCACGCTGCCGCCAGCGGACGTCGCCGCGATCGCGTTGTCCACGAGGTTGCCGAAGGCTTCCTCCAGCAGCCACGGGATGCCACGCGCCTGCGCCGGTTCGAGCTCGGCGGCGAGCTCCACGCCGGCGCGATCCGCGGCCGCCAGCCTGGTGTGCACGCTGGCGTCCACCACGGCCGTGAGCGACACCCATTCGAATTCGCTCGCTGAGCGCGCGGCCGCGTCCGAGCGGGCGAGGGCCAGCAGCTGATGCGTGGTGCGCGCCAGCCGTCGGCCGCCTTCGAGCACGGCGCGTATGCGCTTCGCGTCTGGCGCCGGGCTCTCCGCCGCGAGCAATTCAAGCTGCGCGAGCATGCCGGCCAGCGGCGTGCGCAGCTGGTGCGCGGCGTTCTCGAGAAAGGCGCGCTCGGCGCGCTCGGCGTCGCGCAGCGCGGCCATCAGGTGGTTGAGCGCATCGATGAGACTGCGGATCTCGGCGGGCGCGCCCGCGGTCGAGAACGCCTCGAGATCGCGCGTGCCGCGCGCGCCGAGTTGCCGCTCCACCGCGCGCAGCGGCGCCATCGCCAGGCCCACGCCGAACCAGATCACGATCAGCGCGGTGGCGAGCTGCGCGACGTCGACGGCCAGCGAGCTGCGCAGCACGCGCTCGCGCGCGGCATTGCGCTTGTGCAGGGTCTCGGCGACCGTGACGATGGCCGCGCCGGCGGCGCCCGACGCGCGATAACTCGCGATGCGGATGTGTTCGCCGTGAAAATGCGCGTGACCGAAGGTCGGGTTGCGCCCGCCCTGGTGCAGCACCGGCAGGTCTGCATCGCCCGCGATGAAGCGGCCGTCGCCGCCCGAAACGCGGTAGTAGATAGTGTCCATGGAATCGGTGCGCAGCATGGTGACGGCATCGGGAGTCAGCGCCAGCGTCGGTTGTCCCGCGGCGCGCGAGTCGATGTTGCTGGCGATGGCGAGCGCCGCATCCAGCAGCGCCTGGTCGTAGCCCGCCTCGAACAGGCTGCTGGCCGCGCGGAAGTCGCTCCAGGTGGCGACGGCGGCGATCGCGGCGGTGGGAATCAGCAGCAGCGCCAGCAGGCGGCGGCGAATCGACGACGTATCAGACCCCGGACTCATCGATGCGGTACCCGAGACCGCGGACCGCGCGGATCAGCGCCGCGTCGCCGAGCTTGCCGCGCAGCCGCGACACGTAGACCTCGATGGCGTTCGGCGACAACTCGTCGCTCCAGTCGCTCACCGCGCTCATGAGGCGGTCGCGCGTGACGATACGCCCGGCATTGAGCACCAGGCATTCGAGGATCGACCACTCGCGCTGCGTGAGCGCGATCGGCCGGCCGTCGGCGAACGCTTGCTTGCTCGCGGTCTCGAGCTTCAGTCGTCCGAACTCGATGCCGGGACCGGTCACGGCATGCGCGCGGCGGATGAGCGCGCGGCAACGCGCCACGAGCTCGGCCACGTGGAACGGTTTGGTGACGTAGTCGTCGGCGCCGAGATCGAGCGCCTGTACACGGTCGGAGACGTGGTCGCGCGCCGTGAGCATCATCACCGGCACCGGCAGGCGTCGCGCGCGCAGGCTGCGCAGCAGCTGCAGGCCATCTTCTTCGGGAAGCCCGATGTCGACCACGGCGAGGTCGAAATTTTCCACCTGCAGCGCGCTGCGCGCCGCGCCGGCGTTCGTGACCACGTCGGCGGCGAAGCCGGCGTGCAACAGGCCGCGACGCACGCCGTCGGCGATCAGCGGCTCGTCTTCGACGATGAGCACTCGCATGCGGGCAAGCCTACACAGGAATACACGCGTGCAAATTAAGTCAGGTTCATGTCAGCGAAGGAGAACACGCTCACGCCATGGCCATCGGGGCACACACCTGGAGACTGCGAACATGAATGCATTGCTGAAACACACCTGCACCGCATCAGTGGCGGCGCTCGCCTGCGCGGCGCCGGCATTTGCCGGAGACACGAGCGCCGCGCGGCTCGGGCTTTCGCACGAGACCGAACTGCAGCGCGGCGAGCACCTGACGCTCGTCGAACACCGCACGAGCCCGGAGAGTTACCGCATCTGCATCCGCCAGATGCCCGGTGACGTGCGGCTCAAGGTCGTGCATGACGGCGAAGTCACCGAGGTGCTCGACGGCACCTGCGAGACGATCACCGGTCGGCACATCGACGTCGCACTGGATTCGAGGCTGCCGCCCGGCGACGAACTGGATCTGAAGTTCCGCGCGGTCAAGGGGTGAGCGACATGACCACATCGACGCTGACAACTTCCGTGATCTCGGGACGCATCGTCGTCGCGATCGCCGTCGCCGGACTCGTGACCGCGGGCGTGCTCGGGTTCCTGTATTCCTTCGACGATCCGGCCGCGCAATGGCCACAGGCGCCGCCGGCGCAGGACGCGCTGACGCAGTCGCTGGACCTGAACCGCATCGACGCTTTCCGTTACGTGAGTGACACCCAGATCGAGGTGACCGACGATCTCGGGCACCAGTTCGCGATGAAGTTCACCACGGCCTGCCCGGAGTTCAAGACGGCAAAGGACTTTTCGCTGGTCACCGAGAGTTACCGCAACATGGACCGCTTCACGGCGGTGAGTGTCGCGGGCCACATCTGTACGTTCAAGGATTTTGCGCTGGAGCACTAACTAGCCGGCGAGGGCTGGCCTGTCGGTCTCGTCTGACACACCCGCGGGCGCGGGCTGTGGATTTGACGCCGCCGCTTGCAACTCTTGCACGCCGCGGCGTGCCGATCCTTCGGCCGCAGTCTTGAAACCACTACAAGTGGTATTCGTTTTGCGACATCGCACCGCATCGGCTGCGCGTGCGGGCGCCCGGATTGCCGATCACCCCAAAAGATCGCCTATGCGTGGCGCGGACGGCGCGGGTCTTGCAATTCGTGGGTGGTCTCCAAAGCCACGCGAGCAGGAATTGCAATGAAACATCCAAGAGTCCGCGGCGAATTGCTGGTAGCAATGATGTTGGGAGTGGGATTGGCCGGATGCGGCGGCGGTTCATCCGACGCACCGCCTGCGTCCGGACCCGCGCCGTCACCTGTTCCGGCGCCCGCACCAGCCCCGGCACCTGCTCCGGCGCCCGCACCGGCTCCCGCGCCAACGCCTGCACCGCCGCCCGCATCCACGGTGCCACCGCTGTCGCCGACGGTCGTCGATCTCAACGACAACCACACCGTGGGCACCGCGCACTGGCCCGAGGGCGAAACCGCCGATGGCGCGCAGGGACAGACTATCCAGGGCCTGGAGTGCCTGCCGACCATGCCGGAGACCTACCACGTGCATTCGCACCTATCTATTTTCCTCAACGGCGAGGCGCTGGCGGTGCCGGGTGAGATCGGCATCATCGATGGCGCGACGAGTTGTTATTACTCGATCCACACCCACGACATGTCGGGCAAGCTGCACGTCGAAGCCGCCGCGCCCGCCACGTTCACTCTCGGCCAGTTCTTCGCACTGTGGGGCGAACCGCTCGAGAACACCAATATCGCCGGGCTGGTAGGCATGCCCGTGGTCATCTATGTCACGGACAACGGCGTGGTCACGGAGGCTACCGGTGACTGGCATGCCATCGAGCTCAAGTCGCATCGCGAGATCACAATTCAGGTCGGCACGCCGATCACGGAGATCCCGAACTTCCATTGGAGCGCCAACTGACGGCCGAGGCATGTGATGCGTCGCCACGCGCCAACAGTGGGCGGGATTGCCGGCGATCAAGCCGCGAGCCTGTAAAACAGGAGATTCCCTACCGGCGAAGAGCAATCGAGAGTCAATCTTCCGTTTGCCCTTAGCGATTCGGCGCCCGGCTCGGCGCCCAGTGCGAACTGCGTTCAGTGATTCTTCGATTTGCGACAGCCGCGCGCGTCAGCAGTTCTACAGATTCGCGCCCCGCCGCCGCGCCCGCTCCCAACACTGGCGGGCATGCAAAAACCCACATACGTACTGCTTACGCTGTCGCTGGCCCTGCTGGGTTCCGTCGCGCAGGCGCAAACCGCGGGCACGATCAATTTCACCGCCAACCAGACCACGGCCACCGGATCGCTGACGCCGGTGCTGACCTGGTCGACCTCGCCCGTGGCGTCGAGCTGCACGGCGAGCGGCGCATGGAGCGGCACCAAGTTCGCCTCGGGCAGCGAGACGCTGCCGACGATCACCGCGAGCAAGTCATACACGCTGACTTGCTCGTGGGGCGGTGGCAGCGCCACCGTGAACTGGACCGCGCCGACCACGAATACCAACGGCACGCCGCTCACCGATCTGGCGGGATTCAAGGTGCTGTTCGGCACCAGCGCGAGTGCGCTCAACCAGAGCCAGATGGTTAACGATCCGAGCGCGACGAGCAAGACGCTGTCGTCGTTGGGCGCGGGCACCTGGTATTTCGCGGTGCGCGCGGTGAATTCGAGCCAGGCCGAATCGGACAGCTCCAACATCGGTCAGAAGACCATCAACGCTGCCACGGCCGCGAAGACCGTCAACATCACGATCAATGCGGCGACGCCGCCGCCCACAACGTCGCTCAAGACCACGGGCACGCGCGTCTTCGATGTGGTGACTCAGAACGGCATCCGCAAGCTCGGTGTGCAGGTGGGAACGATCGCGCTCGGCAAGCCCTGCGACTCCACCTACAAGGTTGGCGAACGTTATCGCGTGAACAGCGCCGACGTGAAGTTCACGAAGACTTCGCGGTCGAGCTCGGTGGTCGCGCGCTGCGCCACGAGCTGAAGCACTCCCGCTCGATGACCAGACAGCCGGCCGCCACGGCCGGCTGTCTTTTTTTCCGACAGCTTTCTTCGCGCGCCCGGCGCTGACCGCTGTCACCCGGTAACGACAGTCCTACAACGCCGCGATTTACGGTTCGCAACGCACCCGGGCCGGCCATCCCGAGTAGCTTGCCTCAGTGCCGGCATGGCGGTGGCCGCAGCAAGGAGCGTTGCGGTCGCCGTCTTTTCCCCTGCGCTGCTGAAAACCGTGATGCAGATAGCAGCCCCGGGGCAGGGCGCGGGCGGAGCATGGTGCGCATGAACCTGCGCAGTTCTCCGGGCTTCTGGGCGCTGTCCCTCGGTGTGGTCGGCGGGGCCGCTGGCTTCTTCGGTCCCATGCTGCTCAATCCCGGCGCCAACCAGGGGCCGATGCTCGGCCTGTTCATCACCGGCCCGGGCGGCGCCATCGCCGGCGCAATACTCGGTTTCCTGTTCAAGCTGCTGCCGCTCGGCGATTCGGTACGTGGGCAGGCGCTGGTGCTGGCCTGCACGGCGCTGGGTCTCGGCACGTTGTGGTTCGCGCTGCCTGAACCCGCGGTCAAGGCGCGCATCGTCGACGCCACGATCGCCACGTGTCGCCCGGCCGGCGAACTCATACCCGCGCGCATCGCGCATTGGGAAGAACGCATCGCCGCGGCGAGTTATGCGCAGCCGCGCGACGACTGGCGCGGCGACACACAGCGCATGCTGCGCGAAAGGCCGGGCGTGGTGGTGGAGCTCAACGTGGCACGCAGCAACGCAATTCTCGAACACCTCCGGCCCTGGGATCGCGGCCAGTTGAGCGCGCAGGGGTGGAAGCGCATCGACGACACGCAGCGGTACTTCGGCGGTGGCGCGTGCGCCAGCTATCCGACCGGCAAACACGTGCTGCTCACGCCGCGCGATTCCTACAGCCGCGCCTGGCCACCGTCCGACCTGCCTGACTTCCTTGGCGTGCAGGTGCTCGAGGCGGTCCCGCCGAACTACCTGCGGCTGATGAAGTAAGGGGGCAGCCCCCATTTCCCAGCAAAAGGGGTCAGTCCTCGAGGGCTGACCCCTTTTGCCAGGAAACGGGGGCTGCCCCCTTTACTACTCAATAGTGAACCACTGGACTTCGACCCGCCGGTTCTGAGCTGGATCGGTCGAGTTGGTCGGTTCCTCCCAGCCGCGGCCGACGGCTTCGATGCGCGACTTGTCGATCTCGGGGTATTTGGCATGCAGCGCGTCGCTGACTGCCTTGGCACGCTGCTGGGACAGCTCCATGGCCTTGAGTGCCATGTTCTTCACAAGCGCCTCGCCGCCCGACTGGCGGAATTCGGCGATACGCGCGTTGTCGACGTGACCGCGCAGCACCACGGTCGAACCCGGGCTCACCTGCAGGAAGCGCTTGATGGTCGCGAGGTACTCCTGGTTCTTCTGCTCGTTGCGGTCGAGGTTCGAAGAGTTGGGCTCGAAGAAGAAGCGGATGTCCTTCGACAGCAGCGGATCGCCTTCGAGCGAGGCGCCCGAACTGCTGCGAATCGGCGCGATGGCGATCTTCTGGTCCGCATACAGGCCGCGCTTGGCGAGCGCGTCGAGGAAGCTGGTGTCGACGAAGCGCTCCGGATCGGTGGGATTGCGAATCACGCTGCCGTACGCCAGCACCGATGACTGGAAGATGCCGCCGAAGGATCCGGCCGAGTCGATGGTGCCGGCAAAGAACGCATTGTTCTCCGGCAGGTTCGACAGGTGCACGTGCGCGAGCTCGTCGCGCGCTTCCTCTTCGGTCCACTTGAAGGCCTTGGCGACCACGCCGATGTTCTCCGCCTGGTGATCGCGCAGTCGACGATTGCCTTCGAGAATGCCGTGCACCAGGCCCTTCACCATTTCGGGATGCGCCTTGGCGAATCCCTTGTTGACCGCGAGGATGTCGGCGACCACCAGCAGATTGCGGTTCGACACCAGCATCTTCGCCGCGCCGTTGGAGGCCGCGATCACTTCGTCGGTCTTCGGCGTCCAGCCCACGCAGCCATTGAGACGGCCGGTGCCGCCGGCCAGCTCATGTTGATAGGCGTCGCAGGCGACGAAGGCGTCTTCGTAGAACACCAGGCCGAGCGAGTCCTGCGGCGGCTTCGAGTCGAGATCGCGCAGCACGACCACGGGCACGCCGGCCTCCTGCGCCAGGTAACGAATGAAGAATTCGCTCTCGTTGAATTGCGAGGCCGCGAGCGTCTTGCCCTTGAGCGCATTGATGGACGCAATGCCGTGATCCACGACCACCATGTCCGCGCCGCGCGAGTAACCGAGCTGCACGGGCACCACGGCTTCGAACTGCCGTCCGAGCACCGCGAGTGCGTCGGTGGTGGTGGCGGTGGCCGCGAGGCGGCCGTTGTTCAGCGGACTCCAGGTCTCGCTCTCGCTCATCGAGATCTGCACCTGGAAGCCGTATTCCTTGGCGAAGAACGAATCGGGATTGGGATTGAGTCCGCCGTTGGCGACGATCAGCCCGCCGTAGCCCGCGTATTCGCTGATGTCGATGCGCAGGATGTTGTCCTTCGGCACGAAGGTGTTGGCGGCTTCCAGCGTCGGTGTGCCCGTGACCGGTTCGATCGGCTCCGGCGCGTCACCATCGGGCTTGGCGACTTTACCCTGCGCCTGGGTCTGCGTTTGCGAGCCGCCGGAGGGTTTGTCGTTGCCGGACTTCTTCCCGAGCCACAACCATGCCCCGAGCCCGACGATGCCCAGCAGCAGCACGAAGGTGATGATGTTGCCCGCGGCCGAACCGCGTTGACGACGCGAAATCATGTGACTCACTCCTTCACTCGGGACATTTCATTCAGACTGGCGGGCGGTGCGTTTCGCCGCGCGTTTCGATGCGAGCAGGTCCGCCGGCGGCGGTTCGTCCGTGATCGAATCCAGACCTGCGAACAGTTCGTGCTGATCCTTGAGCCAGCGATTGGCCTCGTTCAGCGACGCCGTCAGCGCGTCGAGCGACGTACCCATGTTCTCGTTGGTGGCGAGCAGCGCCTGCTCGCGCACCAGCGACACCTGCTGGCGCAGCCGGCCGAGCTCGGCGTCGACCAGCTCGCGCCGCCGCTTGGCGTCGCGGTGGGCGTCCTGGCGCGCCTTGATGACCTCGAGCTGCTGCTCGAGGCTGCGGCGCAGCTCGTCGTCGACGTCACTGCCCGCCAGGCGGTCGCGGCAGCCGCGCTCCTGTTCCTCGAGCGACTTGCGCTCGCGTTCGGCCGCGGCGACGACTTCCGAGAAGGCGCTGCGCGCCGTCAGTAGTTTGAGATGCAGCCACGCCATCTGCCGCACGTCACCGATCTGCGAGCCGTGCGCGTCCGACTTCTGCAGCAGGCCGACGATCTCCGCGGCCTCGCGTTCGATGTCGTATTGATGGGATTGCGACGCGGAGTCGAGGTTCGCGAGCAACGCCTCGTAACGCGAGGTGCTGTCGTCGCTCACGCCGGCCGCGGCATCCACCGTGTTGCGGAAACGCGGGTTACGCGACACGCTCCACAGGTACAGGCCTTCGAGTCCGAGCCCGATGAGCCACAGTCCGGGGTTGACCAGCGCGCCGAGCAGGCCGAACGCCGCGATGCCAAACCAGTTTGGCGGTACCGGCATGCCCAGCGGCTTCGCGTTGAAAGCCGCCCACCAATATGAGGGCCGATCGCTCACTTGTCGTTCGCCAGTGCGCGAAACGCGGGCGGCACGAAGCTGAGGTCCGTGGCTTCGCGCACGGCGATGCGCATCTGGAAATCGAGCACGTCGGCGGGTACCGGGTTTTGATAGCCAACGAGACTGGCTTCGAGGGCCGCGCCACCGGCCACGTTCTGCGTGCGCGCGTGACGGTAGGCCTTGACCACCAGCGCCTCGGCGGCGCCCGGCGTCAGCAGGGTCGGCATGCGCGGTTCCAGTTTCGCGAGCTCCGCGTCGGTGATCTCGAGTCCGTACCTCTTTGACAGCAGCCCGATGAGCTGCGCGCTTTCAGCCGCCGTGCTGGTCGGCAGCAGCGGCACCTTCACGTCGATGCGGCCGGGACGCTTCAGATCCACTTCGATGAGGTCGGGCCGCGAAGAGGCGAGCAGCCACAACACGCGGCCGCGATTGCCGCTGTCCGACATTTCCTGCGCGATCATCGAGTAGATGCGCCCGGACAGGCCGCTGTCGTTGCTGCCCGAATCGCGTTTGCCCAGCGTCTGATCGGCTTCGTCGATGAACACCATGCAACGGCCGAGCGCGCGGATCAGGCGGAAAATCTTCTCCAGGTTGCCTTCGCTCGAGCCCACCCAGCGATCGCGGAAGTTCTTGAGCTTGACCACCGGCACGCCGGCTTCACCCGCCAGGCACTCGACCAGGAAGGTCTTGCCCGTGCCCACCGGGCCGCACAGCAGATAACCCATGGGCAGCGCCTTGGTATCTCCATTGCGCCACAAAACGATGTCCTGGCGCAGCCAGGTCTTCAGCGCCTCCTGGCCGTGGTAGTCGGCCAGCGAGCGTTTGCCGTCGATGAATTCCACCAGGCCCGCCGAATCGCGTTCCACCAGTTCTTTCTTGATGCGCGCGAGGTCGGCGTCGCCGAGCGGCTGGCCCTGGAAGTGCCGCGTCTTCACGAGACTCTCGAGGCTCGAAACGGTGACGCCGGCCAGTGCGCCGGCGAGGTCGCCCAACTTCGCGCCGGGCGCGAACGCCTTGGGGAATTGTTTCGCGAGGATGTTCAGCGCCGATTCGATGGCGGCGGCGTCGGGCAATGCGACCCGCACGCGTGTGGTCTGCGGCGTGTAGGTGATCGAGGTCTCGACGTCATTGATATTGTCTGCGATCAGGATGCTGGTGAAGGGCAGATCGCAGAACGGCGACTCCGCGGCCCAAGCACGCAATTGGCTGGCGATGCTGCCGTGTTCGAAGCCCGCGCCGTCGGTTGGCACGATGTCGTCCACGCCGCGCACGATGACGGCCACATTCGGTGTCTTGTCCTTGTTGCCCACCCGGCGAAGATTGTCGAGGTAACGCAGGTACCGTCCAATCCACTGCACCGCCTGTAGCGGTTCGCGCATCGCGGTCTTGAGATCTGCGCCCTGCCACTTGGCGACCAGCTCGCCGCCGCGCTCGAAACCCAGGCCGCTGCCCATGTCGTACGACAGGACCACGTCAAAGGTCTTGAGCAACGCGTCTTCGAGGTAGTCGGCCAGGTTCACCAGCCGGTTGTCCACGACCAGCCGGTCGTGCACGTTGCCGTAGAGCACGAACTGGCTGGCGGCGCCGCTCACATACGCGAGCTTGAGGTCGGCGGCCCAGGGAGGCGCCCAGGAGGAGGGTGACTGGGGGTCGGGCACCTAACTAATGACTCTGGTCATTGACCTTGGGGCTTTTCCGTGGCGCCCATCGAGCGCTCGGCCGGGGCCGGCTGCGCCGCGCCCTTGATCGAAATGCCTTCGCGCGCGGCGAAGTCGGCCAGCGCCTGGTCGGCGAGCGCGGTCATCTCGGCTTCCTTGACCTCGACGCCGGTCATGTCGACGGCATCGCGTGCCACGCGCGCGCGGCCCGCGGCCCGGTCGCGCTCCTCGGTGACCATGGACTCGAGGCGGTTCAGCGTGTCTCCGGCGCCGCCGATATTCGAGATCATGCCGGCCGACATCTCGTGCAGCTCGGCCATGGCCTGGTTCATGCGCATGTCGTTGATGGCGCCCTTGAGGCTCTCGATCTTGGCGCGCGCGGTTTGCACCGCGACGTCACGCGCCTTCACCAGGTCCTTGTAGGTTTTCTCGGCCTGTTCGAGCTGCGTGCGGTTCTCGGCGAGTTGCTGGTCGATGGTCTGCAGGCGCAGCGCGTATTGTCCGGCGGCGGCGTTGTTGCCGGCGCGGATGTGCGCCGTGGTCTTGGCGCGCAGGTCCTTCTGCTCGGCTTCCAGCTTGCGCACCTGGCTCATCAGCCGCTCGGCGAGGCCGGCATGTGAGGCCAGTCCCTGGTTGAACTGGCTGACCTGCTTGCGGAGGTTTTCCTGCTCCAGCTCGAGCAGCGCTTCGGGGTTGCGGCGTTCGACGCCGGAAATGAAAAGTGACAGGAAACCTCTGAACAGGTTGGCGATACGTCCGAACATTGATTTACCCCTCCCGGGAAACCTCCCGCGCTGTTGCGCGGCAGGGCAAGAATAATGTGGGCAGGCACTCCAATCAAAAGAGTTCGCATCCCAGGTGCCCGTCCATGGCGCGTAATATGGCGCATCCAACTTCCCGGGACTCAAATGCCAGTCAAACCAGTCGCTGCTGTTGCCCTCACGCTGGCCTGCGCGCTCCTGACGACCGCGGCCGGGGCGGCAGCAACCGGAGAACGCACCCCGTACGAGGTCAAGGCCCGCGAGTTATACGCGCATGTGATCGCCATGCCGACGTCCAAGGGCAACGACCAGGTGCCAGTCATGGCCGAATACCTGGCGGGGGAGCTGCGCGCCGCCGGCTTTCCGGCGTCGGACATCAAGATAGTCCCGTTCCAGGGCGAGGGGGATCGCACGGCGTCGCTGGTGGTGCGCTATCGTTCAAATGGCAAGGGCGGCAAGCCCATCCTGCTCCTGGCGCACATGGACGTGGTTGCGGCGCGGCGCGACGACTGGAAGCGCGATCCGTTCCAGCTGGTGGAAGAGAATGGCTACTTCTACGGCCGCGGCACCAATGACGTCAAACAGGGCGTGGTCGCGATCACCAGCACCTTCCTGCGCCTGAAGGCGGAAGGCTTCGTGCCGAGCCGGGACCTGATCCTCTATTTCTCCGGCGACGAAGAGACGGCGCAGGCCACCACCGTCGACATCGCCAAAAATCATCGCGATCTCATCGACGCGGAGTTCGCGCTGAATGCCGACGCGGGCGGCGGCGTGCTCGATGAGACCACCGGCAAGGGCCTGTACTACAAACTGCAAACCGCCGAGAAGACCTACGCGGATTTCTCGGTGACCGCGCGCAATCCCGGCGGGCACAGCTCGCTGCCGCGCGACGACAACGCCATCTACGACCTGTCGGCCGCACTGCTGCGCATCCGCGACTACAAGCCGACGGTCATGTGGAACGACACCACGCTCGCCTCACTCAAGCAGGCCGGTGCGCTGACCGACGGCAAGCTCGGCGAAGCATTGCGCGCGTTCGCGGCCAATCCGCGTGACGCCGCCGCGGCGGAGACCATTTCCCATGACCCCGCGTATGTGGGTCAGATCCGCACCACCTGCGTGGCCACCATGCTCGCCGGCGGCCATGCGCAGAATGCACTGCCGCAGTCGGCGTCGGCGAACGTCAATTGCCGTATTTTTCCCGGCGTGAAGATCGAAGACGTGCGGCTGGCGCTGCAGGCGGCGGCCGGCAGTCCGGTCGAGGTGAAGCTGCTGGGTACACCGATGTCGAGCGATGCGTCGCCATTGCGCGCCGACGTGATGAAAGCCGCCACCCGCGCCGTGCAGGCCATCCGGCCCGGCGTGACCGTGGTGCCGGCGCAGAGCCCGGGCGCCACCGATGGCCTGGTGTTCCGCTCCGCCGGAATTCCCACCTACGGTGTCGACGCCACGTTCATGAAGCAGTCCGAGGATTTCTCCCACGGCCTCGACGAGCGCATGCCGGTGCAATCCTTCTACGACGGCCTTACGTTCTGGCACGTGCTGGTCACGGAGCTGGCGGGCCGCCGCAGGTAGTTAGCCCGTGGCCGACACCGCCGCACCGCTGGGCACCCTCGAAGTCGCGCTGGGGCATGCCGCGCGGCTGCTGGAGCGCGACGCGGTGCTCGCCGCCGAGCAGGCCGCCGAGATCCTCAGGGTCCATCCCGACCAGCCCGACGCGCTGGCGCTGTCGGGCCTGGCGCTCGGCAGGCTGGGGCGGGGCGATGAGGCCATCGCGGCCTTGCGGCGCGCCGTGTCCCTGAAGCCCGAACAGCCGGACGCGTGGCGGGCGCTCGGCGATCACTACAGCGCACTCGAGATGCGCGAGGCGGCGGACGAAGCCTTCGCGCAGCACCTGCGTCATTCCACGCGCGACCCGAAATTGATGAGCCTTGCGCTGGCGTTGTCCGAGAACCGCATCCCGGAAGCCGAGGCCGGCCTGCGCGAGCACCTGAAGCGCCATCCCACCGACGTGCTGGCGATTCGCATGCTGGCCGAGGTCGCGGCGCGGATCGGCCGCACCCACGACGCGGAGACGCTGCTGGCGCGCTGCGTGCAACTCGCGCCCGGCTTTCGCATGGCGCGCCAGAACTACGCCATGGTGCTGCACCGGCAGAACAAGTGGACCGCCGCGTTGGCCGAGGTCAACCACCTGCTCGAGGACGAGCCGTCGAACCCGGGCCTGCGCAATCTCAAGGCGGCGGTGCTGGGACGCGTCGGCGACTATGAGGATTCGATCTCGCTGTATCGCGCAGTGCTGCGCGACTATCCGCGCCAGCCCAAGGTGTGGATGAGCCTGGGGCACGCGCTCAAGACGGCGAATCACAATGCCGAGGCCATCGAAGCCTACCGACGCTGCATCGAGCTCGCGCCGCACTTCGGCGAGGTATGGTGGAGTCTCGCGAACCTCAAGACCTTCCGCTTCACGGCCGACGACGTCGCCGCCATGCGTGCGCAAATCGAGCGCGAAGATCTCACCAACGACGACCGCTTCCATTTCCATTTCTCGCTCGGCAAGGCGCTCGAAGACATGCGCGAATACGCGCCGTCGTTCGATCAATACGCGCGCGGCAACGCGTTGCGCCGCAAGCTGGTGCGCTACGACGCCGAGGAGACCGCGGGCCACGTGGCGCGCTCGAAGCGGGTGTTCACACGGGAGTTCTTCGCGGAGCGGTCGGCGTCGGGATTCACGGCGCCCGATCCCATCTTCATAGTCGGCCTGCCGCGTTCCGGCTCCACGCTGGTCGAACAGATCCTGGCCTCGCACTCGCTGGTGGAGGGTACCCAGGAATTGCCGGACATCACCATGCTGGCGCGCATGGTGGCGAATCGCACGTCGCGCACCGAAGCCAGCGCCTATCCGCGTGCACTGGAAAAATATTCCGCGGAGGAGCTGGCCGCGCTGGGCGAACGCTACATGGCGCAGACGCGCATCCAGCGCAAGACCTCGCGTCCGTTCTTCATCGACAAGATGCCGAACAACTTCGCGCACACCGGCCTGATCCAGCTCATCCTGCCGAACGCGAAGATCATCGATACGCGCCGTCATCCGCTCGGCTGCTGCTTTTCGTGTTTCAAGCAGCACTTCGCGCGCGGCCAGACATTCACCTACGACCTCGACGAGCTCGGGCGTTACTACCGCGACTACGTGGAGTTGATGGCGCACTTCGATGCCGTACTTCCGGGGCGCGTACACCGGGTGTTCTACGAGGACATGGTCGACAACACCGAGGCCGAGGTGCGGCGACTGCTCGAGTACTGCGGGCTGCCGTTCGAGGAAGGGGTGCTGCGCTTCCACGAGAATCAGCGTGCCGTGCGCACCGCCAGCTCCGAACAGGTGCGTCAACCGATATTTCGGGAAGGGCTCGAGCAGTGGCGCCACTTCGAGCCGTGGCTGGGGCCCCTGCAAAAATCGCTCGGACCCGTGCTCGAACTCTATCCGGCCCCTCCCCAATATTGAAAGGCGCAGTTTTGATTCTGTAGCGGCTGGCATACACTCGCCGCATAACAAATTCGGGGAGTGTCATGACACCGAGAAACTCCAGTCTGGCCGAGGCCATCAAACGCACGTTGCCATTCGCCGGTGCGATGTTGACCGGCGCGGGCGTCGCCCACGCACAACAAGCAGAGGAGGCCGGACTCGAAGAAGTCGTGGTCTCGGCGCAGAAGCGCAATGAGAGCCTGCAGGACGTGCCGCTCTCCATCCAGGCCATCGGCCAGGAACAGCTCAAGGAACTCAAGGTCGACGACTTCAGCGACTACGTGAAGTACCTGCCGAATGTTTCCTACCAGACCTACGGTCCGGGCCTGTCCCGCCCCTACATGCGCGGCGTGGCGAGCGGCGAGAACGCCAACCACTCCGGACCCTTGCCTTCAGTGGGCGTGTATCTCGACGAGCAGCCGATCACCACCATCCAGGGCCCGCTCGACGTGCAGGTGTACGACATCGCGCGCGTCGAAGTGCTGGCGGGTCCGCAGGGCACACTGTACGGCGCCAGCTCGCAGGCCGGCACCATCCGCATCATCACCAACAAGCCGGACCCCAATGCATTCGATGCCGGCTTCGAGCTGACCGGCAGCACGCTGGAGAGCGACTTCGGTTATACGGGTCAGGGTTTCGTCAACATGCCGATCGGTGACAAGGCCGCGGTGCGCCTGGTCGGCTGGACCAAACACGAGCCCGGGTTCATCGACAACGTGCGCTCGACGCGCGTATTCCCCGTGTCGGGCATCGCGATCGACAACAGCGCGCGCGTCGAGGACAACTACAACGACTGGACCAAGACCGGCGCGCGCATCGCGCTGGGCATCGATCTCAGCGACAACTGGACGCTGACGCCCACCGTCATGGCGCAGAGGACCAAGTCGCACGGCGCGTTCGGCTTCGATCCGCTCGAGGGCGATCTCAAGGTCGCGCACGCGTTGCAGGAAGATCTCGAGGACAAGTGGACCCAGGCTGCGTTGACGCTGGAAGGCAAGCTCGGCAGCTGGGACATCACCTATGCCGGCGCGTATCTCAAGCGCACCATCGACTCGCATTCCGACTATGCGGACTACTCATTCTTCTACGACACCTGCTGCGGTTACGGCGTGTACATGTATGACAACGATTACACGCTGATCGATCCGTCGCAGTTCATCGTCGGCAACGACCGCTACACCAAGCATAGTCACGAGCTCCGTGTCAGCTCACCGGGCGAGAACCGCTGGCGCTTAACGGCGGGATTGTTCTACGAGAACCAGGGCCATGGCATCCGCCAGGCGTACAAGGTCGCGAACCTGGTCGACTTCTTCGACATCCCGGGCAACCCTGACACGTTGTGGCTCACCGACCAGCAGCGCACCGACATCGACAAGGCAGCCTTTGGCGAATTCACCTTCGACTTCACCGACAAGCTGTCCGCCACGGCGGGCGTGCGCTTCTTCCAAGCCGAGAATTCGCTCAAGGGTTTCTTCGGCTACAGCGCGGTGTTCAGCGGCATGACCGGCGAGTCGCAGTGTTTCGACCAGACCGATTTCGGCCACGCGCCCTGCATCAACCTCGACAAGACGGTGAAGGAAGACGGCAACACCAAGCGTCTCAACCTCACATACCACGCCACCGATGACGTGATGTTGTATGCCACCTGGTCTGAGGGCTTCCGTCCCGGCGGTATCAATCGCCGCGGCACCATCCCGCCGTACAAGGCGGACTTCATCACCAACTACGAGTTCGGTTTCAAGACCACCTTCGCCAACAACCGCGTGCGCATCAACGGCGCGATCTTCCAGGACGACTGGGACAACTTCCAGTATTCGTTCCTGGGCGCGAACGGCCTCACCGAGATCCGCAATGCCGGCCAGGCGCGCATCAAGGGCATCGAGACCGACATGGTCTGGGCGGTCACCGACCGCTTCACGCTGTCGAGTTCGATGTCGTGGATCGATGCGCATACCACGCTGGACTACTGCGGCGAGACCTACACCGGGACCAGTGACGCGGTCACGAACTGCAGCGACCCGGCGGCGCCGTCCGGAACCATCACGCAGGCGCCGAGCGGGCAGGACCTGCCCGTGCAGCCGAGCTTCAAGGGTAATGCCGTCGGCCGCTACGAGTTCCCGCTCGGCAGCCAGCGCGCGCACCTGCAGGGTTCGTGGGTGTACCAGAGCAGCGCCTGGTCCGACCTGCGCACTGCCGAACGTGAGTTGTTGGGCAAGCAGCCCGCGTACAACATCTTCGACATCGCCGCCGGCATCGACAACGACAGCTGGGGCGTCGAGTTGTTCGTGAAGAACGTGACGGACGAACGCGCCGAGATCGCGCGTTATGCCGAGTGCGCGACGTTCCAGCCCGGTACCGATCCGCGCAACTCCGTGCCGTTGTGCGGATTGCAGCCCTACACGGTGACCAACACCCCGCGCACCATCGGCGTGACCTTCGCCAAGCATTTCTGATCGCCGGCTCATGGCCACCGCCGCGCAAGGACGCCCGCCATTTCCCCCGTTCACGCGGGAGACGGCGGCCGTCAAGGCGCGCGCGGCCGAGGACGCCTGGAACTCGCGCGATCCCGAGCGCGTCTCGCTGGCGTACACGGTAGATAGTGCGTGGCGCAACCGCGCGGAGTTCTTCTCCGGGCGCCCCGCCATCGTCGAATTCCTGAAGCGCAAGTGGGCAAAGGAGCTCGACTACCGGCTCATCAAGGAAGTCTGGGCCTGCGAGGGCAATCGCATCGCGGTGCGCTTCGCGTACGAGTGGCACGACGATTCCGGCCACTGGTTCCGCTCCTACGGCAACGAGAACTGGGAGTTCGACGAGCTCGGCCTGATGCGCCGCCGTCACGCCAGCATCAACGACGTCGTCATTGCCGAGACGGAGCGCAAGTTTCGCTGGGCTCTGGGCCGAAGGCCTGACGATCATCCGGGACTTTCGGACCTGGGGCTGTAGATGTCCGCGCTGCGCTGCGGCTTGCTCGTGTCGGTCGCGCTGCTGCTGGCGATCGCGAGCGCCGTGGTGTGTACGCGCCCAACCGCCGGGCGCCTGACGCAAGCCGGGCCCGCGTCGAAGGAGAGTCCCGGACGGATTGCGCTGCCCACGAAGCCAGTCCAGGGCTTTGCAGCGCAGGGGGATCTCGTGGCCGAGGCATATCGCGGCGACGCCCATGCCCGATCGCAGTTGTGTACCGGCGCCATGTTAGGTGGCGAGCAGACCGGCAGTTACCAGGAAGCGGCGTATTGGTGTGCACTCGGCGCCGAGGCCGGTGACGCCGACGCGCAGGCCGCCTATGCGCGGCTCTTCCAGATCGGTGGCGGCGTGGTCCAGGACGATGCGCAGGCTGCGTCCTGGTACGAGAAAGCCATCGCCCAGCGGAATGCGCATGCGATGTACATGCGCGGGCGCATGCTCATCGCCGGCAACGATGCCGCGGACCAGTCGCTGGGCCGCATGTTGTTGCAGCAGGCGGCCGCGATGGGCGACAGCAATGCGCAATGGGCGCTGCGGAACGAGGACTTCGAACCCGAGAAGCGTCGCAACGATCAGACTCTCCTGAATTGATGACTGCCGCCGTGACGGGCGATGTCGAAACAGGCCATGTCGAAACAGACAGGGGTGATTCGACCAATACAGGAACAACCCATCGAAGGAGATCGTCATGCCCGGTACCGTGAAATTTCATCGCGTCCTGAAAGCGCCGCCGGCGCGCGTTTACAAGGCTTTTCTCGACGCCGACGGCCTGGCCAAGTGGCTGCCGCCGCACGGCTTCACCTGCAAGGTTCATCACGTGGAGCCGCGCGTGGGAGGCACCTTCCGCATGACGTTCACCAACTTCTCGGGTGGTGGCGGACATTCATTCGGCGGCGAATACCTCGAGCTCGTGCCGAACGAGAAGCTGCGTTACTCGGACAAGTTCGACGATCCGAATCTCAAAGGGGATATACAAGTCGAGGTGTTGCTGAAGAAGGTGTCGGTGGGTACGGAGATCCACATCACGCAGTCCGGATTGCCCGACGTGATCCCGGTGGAGGCGTGTTACCTCGGCTGGCAGGACTCGCTGACGCAGCTCGCGGCGCTGGTGGAACCCGACATCCCGGGCTGAGGGATATCGATGGCAGACAACGAAAATCCCTACTCGCCGCCGCGCGCGAATGTCTCCGATGAACCGCCAATCGAAAATGATCTGTGGTCCGTCATCGGGCGAATGATCGCGCGGTTTTTCTGGTCTACAGGCGTGAGTTTCGTTCTGTTCGTGATTTTGATCACGCTGGTCCTGCCTCGGAATGCGTTGAATTTGGGAGTCATGGGTTCGATGGTGTTTGCGTGGCTCG
>Ga0070689_100000454_pt1 | contig 24257 bp, 37 predicted proteins | sample KBSS23HmetaG_FD_64669 | JGI IMG/M metagenome (GOLD analysis project Ga0070689, IMG submission 64669) | Switchgrass rhizosphere microbial communities from Kellogg Biological Station, Michigan, USA - KBS S2-3H metaG | ecosystem: Host-associated > Plants > Roots > Rhizosphere ...
TACCGCTTCCGCGCTCGCCGCATCCTCAAGAGCGAGCAGCAGAACGACACGAACAACAACGCGATCAACGCGCTCAAGGAAGACAAGATCACGTTCACCACGAACGTGTATTTCACCAGCGCCACCAACTGGTGGGGCATCTCCAGCGCGAAGAACGGTCTTCGCTTCGTGTGGCGCGACAAGCCCGAGTTCCGCGAGGACAACACCAACTCGAACTACACCATCGAGTACACCTCGTACGAACGGTTCGCGGTGGGTTGGACCGATCCCCGCGGCGTCTACGGCTCGAGCATCTAAGGAGACACCATGGGCGTTTCCGTTTTCAACCAGTCTGGCCCCTTCGAGCTCCCCGGCATGTCGGTTGCGGCGACGGGGGGTGAGAAGTTCTACGTCGGGGCAACGATGCCCGTCGGGCAGATCGGCGAGAAGATCGTTCAGGACCGCTTTTACACGTCCGTGAACGCCGCTCTCGCCGCCTGCGTCTCCGGGCGTGGAGACACCATCATGGTGTTGCCGGGCTACACGGAGAACATCACGGCCGATGCGTGGTCGAACCTCGCAGCGACTGACGTGACGGTTCAGGGTTTGGGGCGCGGGACCAACCGCCCCACGTTCACCTGGACGGTGTCTGGCTCGACGATGCTGTTCGACGTCGCGAACTTCCGCCTGATGAACTGCCGCCTGTTCCTGGCGGGCCCTCACGTCAACGGCTCGGCGCTGACTGTCACGGCTCCGATCACCATCTCCACCTCGGGCTGGGAAATCTCCGATTGCGATATCTGGTGGGGCTTCGACGCCGATCAGATCGTCACCATCGGGATTACCACCACGGCGAACGCCGACGACGGGAAGTTTAACCGCAACCGCTGCTTCGCGGAGACGGCGGCTGTTCCCACCACGACGTTCCTCCGTCTGACGGGAGCTGACCAGCTCGAGATCGACGGGACTCAGATCATCGGCCCTGGCTCGACCACGGCCATCGGCCCGGTTCAGATGTTGACCACTGGCTGCCTGAAGCAGAAGTACACCAACTCGATCTTCCAGAGCACCCTGGCCGCTTCAACGATCGCCTTCACCTCGATCGCTGGCTGCACTGGTGTGGTGGATAAGTGCTCGTTCGCGGTCCTCGCGGCCGGCAACGGGATCACCACTGGCTCGGGGCTTCAGGTCACCAACTCGAAGACCGCCGTCGCTGCTGCAGCCGGCGCCGATACCACTGGGTAACCGATGGGCTGGCTAAACAACTCCGTCACACAGCCCGGGGTTACCGAGCTGGGGAACCTGTTCCTCAACGTCACTGGCGGCAAGGTCTTTTACGTCGGTACGGCGGCCATGGTCGCCAATTACACCGACGTGACCCAGGGCATCGCCAACCGGCTGTTTACGGACGTCAACACCGCTCTTGCTCAATGCGTGGCGGGCCGGGGGGACACGATCTATATCCTCCCCGGCTACACGGAGAGCATCTCGGCATCTGATGCTTGGTCGAACCTGGGTGTTGCCACCGACGTTACGATCATAGGGATGGGGCGAGGGACGAACCGTCCCACGTTCACCTGGACCGCGAACGGCGCGACCGTCCTCTTCGATACGGCCAACTTCCGCGTGTTGAACGTTCGCATGTTCATGGCGGGCCCCCAGTCTGCAGGCGCCGCGCAGACAACCGCCGCCCCCATTACCGTGTCAGCGGCGGGCTGCGAGATTTCCGGGTGTGAAATTTGGTGGGGCTTCGATGCTGACCAGATCGTCACCATCGGGATCACGACGACCGCTGCCGCCGACAACTTCACCTTCAATAGCAACTTCTGCTACGCCGAGACGGCTGCCGTACCTACGACCACCTTTCTCCGCCTGACTGGCACAGACAACCTCCGCATGGACGGAACGGTCATCATCGGGCCTGGCTCGACGACGTCGATCGGCCCGGTCCAACAGCTCACGACCGGAAGTCTCAAGGTGTGGATTCACGACTGCGTATTTCAGAGCACTCTGGCGGCCTCCACGATCGCTTTCACGGCCATCGCCGGCTGCACTGGGACGGTCGATAAGTGTTCGTTTGGCGTACTCGCGGCCGGGAACGGGTTGACCGCTGCCAGCGGTATGCAGGTCACCAACTCTAAAACGGCGGTCGGTGCTGCAGCCGGCGCGGACACGACGGGGTAACCGATGAGCAAGCACGAAAAGGCCGCTCCAGTTGCCCCCGTCAAGCCGCCAGAGCCGACTCCTTGCGCGGTCTGCGGTCAGAACGACGGGGAGCTCGTCGCTGTTGTCGGCCACATTCGGGCTCATGCGGAATGCGCGGCACGCAGCCCCGATGTCATTGCGAAGGTCAAGGCCCGCGCGTAACAGAAAGGCTGAGGGCACATGGCTAGCCCGTCAATCTACAGAAACGGGCTCAACCTCGCCGGAACGGTATTTCAAAACGGTCCGGCAAGCCTCCAGCTCGACGGCTCCACGTACTTTTCGGGAGCCATTCAGTGGCTGGATACGATCAGCGGCAATAACGCGAATGCCGGGACGCTTCCCGAGCTTCCGGTGGCTACCCTCGCCCAGGCCGTAACCAACTCGGCGGCAAACGGGATCATCGTCATCGGGGAAGGCTCGTCGGAGTCCCTTGGCAGTTCTCAGTCGCTGGCCCTGGCGAATCTGAGCATCTTCGGGTGCGGGAGCGGGTCTAGTCGCCCTCGCTATACCTGCACCGGTACCGTAGACATGTGGGCGGTCTCGGCTGCTGGCGTTTGGATTGAGGGATTCTACTTCCCGGCATCCACCGCTGTAGCTACTGACCGGATCGGGCTTGCCGCTGCGAACGCGACTATCAAGGACTGCTATTTCGAGTGCGGGGCCTCGGACACCAACCGTGCCCTGCGAATCCACACCGGAGCGAACAGCGCGCGAGTTGAAAGCTGCTCCTTCGTCACGACGGCTAGCCGGCCGGCGATGGGGCTGGAGATTTCAGCCGCCGTCACCGATCCGGTGATCGTTGGCTGCACCTTCGATGGCGGTTCGTACGGCTGGAGTGACTACGCGTTCAAGGTCTCGGCCGCTGCTACCCGGGTTCGGCAGTTCGGGAACACCTTCACGAACAGGGCCGACCTTGGGCACACCGTCACGGCTACCAGCTACCAGCTCTTTGGCGTCGAGGCTTCGGGGACCAGCAACGTATTGCTCACGGCGTAAATGGGCGAGCTCGGCACATACAAACCCTTCGATTTCCCCAGAATTTGCGACGTCTGCGGGAACCGCCGGCGTATCTCCTCCATGGTCAAGCTGCCTGGCGGTGTCTGGTGCTGCGACATCCACAAGGACGAACGCTCGGCGGTCGAACTGGACCGCCTGAACGCGAAGAAGAAGCCCTACAACATCATCCCCGTTCCGAACGCGAAGCCCGGGAGCCAGTACCCGGACGTGATGGAGGCAGAGGAGGCCGTCATCATGAACTTCGTCGATCGGATGGTGGTTGCGGGGACTCGGTACGAGCAGATCATCTCCGGTCAACCCGTCCCCGTCTCCGGAGAGGGAGTGGCGGCGATGGCATGGGCGGGGCGGTACCTCTATACGGTCATAACCGACACAAGGACGCCGGCACGAGTCGTCACCCATGCAAAGGGACTGCTGCTCTCCATCGCCTCTCAGCTCAGAGCGCGTCAGCAGGGATTCGGCCTGTCCGCAAGCTCCACGCGGGCGAATGACGCCTTCTATGGCGGGTTCTTCGACTCCGGTGGATTCGCGTGGTTTTCGGATACCGCGGCAGTGGCTGGCCTGGCGATGCTCTACGCCTATCGGGTATTCGGGACAACGAGCTATCTCGTGTCTGCCCGAGCGGCGGCGAGCTTTCTACGCAACGTCCAGGCCATCGGGTCGAACGGGACGTTTTTCACCTCCAGTGATTCAGCCGGAACGGCGCGGCTCAACACGGGCGGTCTCGTCAGCTACATCCTGAATAACGCGAACTTCGCTCCGAGCTACCAGATTTTCCCGTCGTGCCTCGTGACGCTCCAGTTCTGGAACGAGCTTACGACCACGGACGGAGACCAGAGCATCGGAGCGACCGCCGCTGTAACGGGCTTCGCCTCGATACCGGCGCAGCTCATGTCGACGTCAATGACCCAGCTTCGCGCCTGCTGGACGAACGGGATCGCCGAGGTTGGCGGAACGGTCGTCAACGGTCTCTCCGCTTCGACGCCTCGGGAATTCTTCTACTCCTACCCGTCAGGCACGGGTCAGTGGTGGTTTCAGAATGGCAATGCCATCGGCGGAACTACGGTCAGCTCCCTCAACTTCGCAACCGCCCTGATGGCTCTTTACGCCTACGAAGGCGCCACGACCCAGGTGACGGAGATCGACGACTGGATGCGGGGCTTTACCAGCAACCCATCGTTCGAGACCGCCGAGAACACCTCTGCTTACACGCTCGCTCGAGCCACCACGGGGGACTACGACGCGACGGTTTGCCCCGCGACGCTCCTCCAGGTGCGGGACGCCTCGGCCTCGTATGCTGCCAGCTCGCTCAACGGTTCCAGCGTCTACGACTGGGGTGCGTTTGGCCTTCTGTCGCCTCTCTGGTCATCCCGGCATGGTGGCACGTTCGCCAGCGCCAGGGCGAGCGCCTTCGGTAAGCGTGAACGGTTCAGCGACGGGTCTAGTACCGACGGCGATTACGTCGACTGGATTTCGCTGCTGGGCCTTTCCGGGCTCTCTTATCAGACCGCCAGCGTCAGGGCCGGGAACGCTCTCAACGACGTCGTGGGGTCTTCCATGTTCGGCGTGGCCCTGCATCAGAGGCCGGTAGCGCAGGCGGTGCCATGAGTACGTCTTTCGACTTGAATCGGACTGACATCATCCGGACGGCGGCGCAGCTCTGCGGGGTTGTTGCGGCGGGAGACGATCCGGACACCGCTCTCTTGTCGATGGGGAGCGACTTCCTCAACGTGATCATGAAGGAGATGCAGAGTTTCGGAATCATGCTCCGGAAGCTGGAGAGGACGACGATCCCGCTCATCTCCGGTACCGCCTCGTACACCCTCGACGCTTCCACTCTCGACGTCGACACGGACACCTCATACGTCTCCGACGGCAACGGAACCGACCTGCGGCTGATGATGATCCCCCGGGGCCAATACATGGCCCTCACCGACAAGACAACCCAGGGCCAACCCACCCAGATGTACGTGGAGAAGACCGCGAACATCACGGTTTCTCTCTACCCGGTTCCCGACGGCAACTGGCCGACGATGACGATTCCCAGGGTCGTAGTCATCGACGACATGACCACGGCGAGTTCTGTGACGGGACTTCAGGCGAAGTACCTCCGGGCAATCATGCTCGGAGTTGCTCACATGATCGCCTATGCGCACTCCCTCAACGACAAGGCTCGAATGCTCAAGGCCGACTACGACCAGGCGCTTGGCATCGCGAAGAACGACGACACGGAGCGCGGCGCGACCCGGCTGGTCGCCAACTACGGACTGAGGATGCGGCGATGATCGGACTGCTCGAACAGGTGCTTGCGGAGCTTGCCCGGAGACGCGAGATGCAGCCGCAGCCCCGCGACTGGCGCGAAGTAACGCCTGACTTCGTTGGCCCTCCTCAGCGCGGCCTCCCGCCCACTTCATACCGTGACCCGATGCAGGCGGGACCGGCGCCGCCTACGTCGGGCGGCTGGCAAGTCGCGCCCGACAACGTCGCCAACGACTTCCGCACGAGCGCCGCGCTCGGTGGCGGTTCCATGCCCGGACCTTCGGGGGGGACGTTTCGGAAAGAGTCACCCTACGACCGGGTGATGGAAGGTGCGGGCTCGATCGCAGATCGGCCCGACTACGCCGACTACCAGAAGTCGAAGACGACGTTCGAATACCTGATGGGGCCGGACGGTAAACTCTATCGGCGCCAAGGCGGCCCATCACAAGCCCAGACCAATCAGCTCGCCATGATGCTCCAGAGGGGCCGATGAAGAAGGCGGAGCGCAAGATTGCCCATCTGTGGTGGGCAAAGAAGCCGGGAAAACTCGGATGGGAGCAGTTGAGCAACTTCGCGTGGCTTCACATCGACGATCTGAGCAAGGAAGAACTCAACGACATCATCTTCATGATTACCGAGGCGCGCGCGAACGGCTGCCCGCCGAAAGTGTTCGAGGTGGTTAAGTGAGCAACTTCGCTGCAATCCTCGCCCCTCTCGCCATCTCGGGCTCTCGCAAGAGCGACGGGACCGCGAATGACTCAGGGAAGGTCTACGCCTATCTCCCCGGTACGCTGACGACGACAAGCATCTACGCCGATGCGTCGGCGGAGACGGTCGTCACCCAGCCGATCACCCTGGACAGCGCCGGGAGGCTTCCACGCGCGGACTTCCCCGACGGCGTTTTCATCGCTCGCCCCGTTCGCCTTCTGATCCAGGACTCCAGCGGCTCCACGGTGAGTGATTCCGTCTACGTCCCCAGCACCGCGGGAGCTACGGGCGTCGACAATGACGGATTCAGCGATTCGACGCTGGATGATGTCCTCGACGATGCCTTTACGAGCTTCGGCGGGGTGGATTGGAAGTACAAGGAGAGCGGGGGAGCGACCTCGCGGACGGTCAAGGCGAAGTTCGCGGAGCGTGGCATTGCCCCTGAGGATTTCGGCGCGGTTGGCGATGGCGTCGCCATAGATACGACGGCGGTACAAGCGGCCTTCAACCGCGCCAAGGTGCTGTCCTGTCCGGTCATCGTTGCGGGCGGTAAAAACTACAAATGCGATCAGGCGATTACCCTGACGAGTGCGACGGGCGTCAGCATTCTCGGCGCTGGCAGCGGGGCGTCTACTTTCACGTTCACGAACGGGTCTGCGGATGGTTTTACCTTCACGTCATGCACGACCCTTCAGATCAGCGGCATCAAGATTGCCCACTCGTCATCCAGCACCGGGAACGCCATCACGCTCAGCAGTTGCACGTCGCCGTCATTCACAGATGTCGTGCACAACGGCGGCAGCAGTTCGGGGTTTCGGATTGTCATATCGCTGACGAGCAGCACGTCAGCCAAGATCATCCTGTGCACGCTAACGGGAGAGGCGTCGAATGCCGCAGCCCGCGGCCTCTATGCCAGCAGCAGCGGCGCAATCACCATGGTCGGCGGCAGCGCCGGGGCTGCGGCGGGGTATGCATTCGAAGCAGCAGGGAACACCGCTAACTGCACTTTCCTGGGGACTACGCTGGGGACCGCGCGGTTCGCCGCTGGACTGTCAGGTTCAGAGTTCTACTTCGTCGGCTGCCCAGGACTTGGCCTGTCGGTTGCCACGGCGACCAACTTCCCCGTCATCGAGCAGTGGCAGTCGCCGCCGTATTCATCGAGCGTCAGCGGGGCGACAGGCACGGCTGTTACTCCGAGCCTCGTCGGGGGAAAGGTCGTTCAGGTCACCGCAACGGGCGGAGTCGGAACCCTGACCGTCAATAACCCTGCTCTCCTGCCGACCACGGCCGGGCTGGGCCGGCAATACTGGGAGTTCTGGTTCATCAACAGCACTGCCGGTGCCTGCACATGGGCCCTTGATACCAATTACCGCTTGGCAGCGTCCATCCCGACGACGTTCGCCCACACAGTCATCATCAGGTTCGAGTGGGACGGCACGTATCTGCGCGAAGTGGCGCGCACTGACACGGTGACGGCGTGAGCCTACTGCTGCTTCGTCGCGATGAACGCGATTGCGTCGCCGTCGATGAAAATCTGCCCGCTAATGACGTCCTCGTTGTCGGCCGGCGCTCGAACCTGACTGAAAGAACCGGAGGTAGTTTCGAGGTTCAGGAAGATCGTCCCGGGCGTCGTGTAGTCGGCGTGCGCCGCGCCCCCGATCAACTCGCAGCGCCAATAGCCCTCCGTGTCCTGAAGGTGCATGTAGCCCGTGCATTGGGCCGGATTGAGGGCGCCTATGCGCACGTCGTAGTTGGCGCCGGTCTCGCCGCATCCGACGAGTCCAACGAGCAGAAGCCACAGCAACGCGCCGAGTGCTATCGGGGACCAGTTGATGTCTCGCATGAGCTAAGTGTGTGGCCATGTCGGCACGCTTCGCAAGCTGCGCAGGTGATCAGTGGGTGAGCCGGCCACCATCCCGTTCGCCCAGGGCCAGGCCTCGGGCCTCGACACCCTGTCGGGGATGGCTCCCAAGCTGTGGAACTGGCTTCCAGATGCGGCGGGAGCCCTCCGCCAGCGCCCCGGTATTCGCGCGTGGTCCGATTTTACCGGCGTCACGGCCTCGGGCTCTCCCGTCATCGGGATGTTCGTCTGGCGAACCTCGGTGATTTTCGTCACCGCCGCTCGGACCATCTACGCCCTCATCGCTCCCGGCTCTGTCTTGAACCTCGGCACGCTGGGAGGAACGGGGCGGCCGATCTTCACCTACGACCAGCAGCGGGTGGTCATTACGGGCGGTGGAGTTCCGGTGAAGTGGGAAGGGGTGGGAGCGGTTTCCGATCTCGCCCCGGGGATGACCTCAATCAGCGGCGGGGCGCTCAACCTGACTCATATCGCCTACTCGGCGCAGAAATTCATTGGGAACCTCAATGACAATTCTGGCGTTCTCCAATGGTCGCAGGAGGGCCCGGGGAGTCATGCGACCTGGCCGATCGTTGGCCCGTATTACATGGAGGCGGAGGCTGCGCCCGATCCGGTCATTGCCGTTTGGGCGAACACCAATGAGGTCTTCGCCTTCGGCACTGAGACCACTCAAGTGCTCTCCCCCGATCCGGCCACTCGTTTCACGGTGTCCGCTTCGATCGCCTACGGCCTCGCGGCGCCCTACTCGGTCATCGCCACCGAGGACGGGAACCTCTACTGGCTCGAGGCGAACCGCAATTTTATCGAGTCGAACGGCCGCGGCGCAGACCTGATCTCCAGCCCCACCATGGCGGCCGATCTCAAGAGCCTCGAGACCGTCAGTGATTGCTGGGGGGCAAACATCATGATCGGCTCCCACGACCTCCTCGTTTGGGCCTTCCCAACGGAGGGGCGGACATTCTGGTACGACCGCACCACAAAGAAGTGGGGCGAATGGAATACGCTGGACTCAAATGGTGAGTCCACTGGCTGGATTGCTCAAAGTTACTTCTACTGGGCTGACCGTAATCTCCACCTCGTTGGGCTGTCGGACGGTACAATTGCGGAACTGAGCTTCAATGCACCCGACGACAATGGAACAGCGATTAGAGCCCTGTCCGAGACGGGGTTTCAGGACCGGGGGACATTCGCCCGGAAGCTCTGTCAGCGGGTACAGCTCCAATTCCGTCGGGGAGGCACCGTGCCGCCCGCTACAGCCCCGATCTGCGAACTCCGGTACCGGGATGACCTCGGGAATTGGAAGGCCGCAAAACGCTTCTCAATGGGCGCCGCGCAGTATCAGCCAGTCGTTGACGCCTGGGCATTGGGGATGTACCGCCAAAGGTCCTGGCAACTCAATTGGACGGGCGGGAGTGATTTCTTGCTTGCCGGGGCTACCGAGTCGTTCGAAACGCAGGAGGTTTGACCATGGATTTTAGCCTCAGTGATATTCCGATCGCGGGCGACATCTACAACGCCATCCGAGGCAATCCGGACGCGATCAAGGGCGCATACGACCAGCAAATCGCGGCGTCGAAGGCTGCCCAACAGCAGCTTCAGTCGTTCCTCATGGGCCAGAAGGGGAACACCCTCGCCTATTACGCCCCGGTTCAGCACATGTTCCAGAAGGCCTATGGGACCGAGGGAATCCAGGGTCCGATGATTCCCGGGGTACCGGGGTCTAAACCCGTGGGGCGGTAATGGCGTTCTATAACCCTCTAAATCCGCAGCAGCCATCAACGCCGCCGCCGGCCAATCCATACGGGCCCCCGGCTCCTGGCCTATTTGGACAGTCCACTCAGGCGTGGCGCAAGGCGCCCGATCGCGCCTACGGGTACTCGCCGTTCGGCGGCATACCGAACGCACATGGAACGAAGGCAACCGATCCTAACGCTCCTACGCCTCAGAGCACGATCAACAAGGCGATGAGCACCGTCAGCAGTGCAAGGCAGGGAGCCCAGCAGCAGGGGCAGCCCTACGGCTCCGAGTCAGGGCCAGGCATCCTCGAGAGCTGGTTCAACCAGCGCGTTAACGGGACCGACCCTGCTTACGAATACGCGATGAACCGTGGTGGAGATGCCATCGACGCCCGGATGGCGGCTGGTGGTTCGTTCAACTCGGGAGCCCGCGGTCAGCAACTCTCGGACTTCGCCGCGAACATGGCGGCTCAGCGGCTGGGCCAGCTCGACACGTTGGCGGGCGGGGCTTCGGGAGAGCACATGGGGCGCCTCGGGATGATGTTCGGCCAGGGGCTTGGACTGGCCAACGGCCAGGCTGGAGCTGGAACCGCATACGACACGGCAGCGGCCGGGAACATGGCTGCATCCGCGGCGGCGCAGCAACAGATGAACCTCGCCAAGGCCGGCGTCGATTCGAAGGCAAATCAGGGCCTGCTCAACAACGCATTCAACGCCTATTCCATTTTCAAGATGGGCCAGGGCGGAGGCGGCAACGGTGGGTACACCTCTGTCGACGGAGGAGCAGGTAATCCCTACCCGCAATACTGATGCCTGATCCGCGTTACACCATAGACTGGGAACCCCCCGACATCTCGGCGGGCGCTGGACTCTTGCTCGGAGTCCTGGAGAAGAACCGCGCCCACGACTTGGCCCAGATGAACGCCGAAACCCAACGGCAATACGCTGAGAACACCAACCGCCGAGAGAGCGCCCAAGAGAAGCGCAATCAACAGACCTACGAGCAGGGACAGGCAGACCGCCGACAGAAGGCGATCGAGTCAGCCAACGAGCTTCGCCGTCAAGGCCGGCACTCGGAAGCGGACATGCTGCTCAAGCTCCACGGCGTCGTGGCTGCCCCGATCATGGGCGAGGCGAAGACCACGGCCCCCGAGGTGGTCACCCCCATGTCGGCGGCCTCTCGTCTCACGTCGGCGGAAGTCCCCCCAATGGAGGACACGTCGTTCAAGTACGTGAGCCCGATGGCGGCAGCGGCTAACACGGTCGCCCCTCCCGAGCATCACGGCGTGGGCGTTACGGTCCCCGAAGAACCTCCCGCAATGCCCCCCGTCGCTGCCAGTGAGGTCACGCCGGCCGAAGATCACAGCGCGGCCAGCGACCTCCTGCCGTACACGATCCCGGGAGAAACCCAACCCGGAGCACCTACCGGGGCCTACCGCTATACGGGACCGAATGGGGAAGACCTGGGGAGGTTCGACCCGGCGGAGGAGAAGGCATTCCGCGAAAAGAGAGCGGCGCATGTAACCGATGCGCTGGGGCCGCTCGGCGAAAAGGTCGTGAAGATAGCCGATCTCCTGGCTGCGAACGAAATCAGTGACAAGGAAGCCGGGGCTCTGTTTGCGATGGTCCGATCGGCCGAGAGCGAGACTGAACGCGAGAAGGCACGGAACGCCGACCGCGAGGACAAGCAGCGGTTCGAAGAGTTGATGAAGAAGCTCTACAGCAACGAGCCGATCACGATCGCAGACCGCAATCGCTGGGAGGCAATGCGTGCTCATGCCCGCGCGGCGTCTTCGGGGGCCGTCACCGCTCCCCCGGCAGCAATGGACGTTCTGAGCCGGTATGCGATCGAGAACCCCGGGGACCAGCCCGGTTTGCACCGCCTCGCCGGCACCCTCGGTATCGAGAACCCGGAGAAGGCGGTTGCCGCCGTCCTCAATCAAACGAAGTCGACCGAGTCTCAGAGCAAGGACGCAAAGCAGGCAGCTATCGGTCTCCGGGCCATCGATGCGATCGGCTCAGCCGGCTATACGCCCAGCCGCGAAGATATCCAGAAGTGGCTCAACAACCAGCGCCAAGTTTACCAAGCCCAGAGGGCCGGCGAGGGCGGCGGCATCGGCGGATTGGTCGGCGGATACGTTGCCGGGAAGGCCCAGGAGCACGGCGTATTGGCGCAGAGCGAGGTCGAAGGTTTGCCGCCGAAGGCCGCCAACTACTTCGCGAACGTCCGTCGGTTCATGGAGACAATCGGCCGCGCGCAGTCAGGCGCCGCCATCTCCCCAACTGAATGGCAGAACTTTTTCAATCAGTACGGACCGAATTCCCCGGGTGGGCTTGATGCCGCGCGCCAATATATGAACGATCAACTGAGGGCGTCCGGGGTGGCAGGCAGAACACTCGCGCCGCCTACTACGCCGAAGACAACCGCGCCTGTGAGGTCAGTTCGTATGCCTGACGGGACGGTCCAGAGCTTCGATGCCAACGGAAAGAGGGTCGAGTGACCGATCTGGAAAGAGCACTCCAGGCCGGGGGCGTTGACATTACAGACCACCCGCAGCCGGCCCCGCGAACCGCACGGCCATCAGGCTATCCAGTGCCGAAAAGCATGAGCGCGAGCGACGTTGACCTGGGGATCGAATCACCGCCGCAGGAAGAGGGCGCGATGTCGCGGATCATGCGCGGGACCATGATGGGTGCGCCCCCGGAACGGCCGTCAATGTTCGACGTCAAACCCTCGCAAGAGGAGATTCAAGCGGGGCTTGATTTCACCAGGACGCACGGGCGCCCGATGGACCCCATGGAAGCCGATCCGATTGCTCAGGGAGTCGTGCTAAGTGCCACCTTGGGTCCCCTCGGGAGAGCTGCTTACAACGCCGTCGCCCCTGCAATTGGCAGCCTCCCTGCCGGCATAGGCATTGGAGCGGGGGAGGGTTACCTCGGCTCAAAGATGACCGGCGGCGACGCAACGACTGGAGCTCTATTTGGCGCAATGTTTGGTGGCCTCGGAGTTGGAGGCGCCAAGCCGTCATCGGCGGCGATCTCTAAGAACAACACCCAGGTCATCAAGGACATCAACCGGGGCACGACGAAGGCGCCAGGGAAACTCGCCAATGACGTTCGGTATCGCTCCGGCGACCTCGGCGACGTCCTGTCCGAGTTGCCCGACACGCGAAAGTCTGTCGTTACGAACGCGCGCGCGAACCCGGGAGCCGCAGGCAAGGACGTTAAAGGCGCGCTTCGGGACCTCACCGCCGAGAACGACGCAGTCTTCGATGCGATCCAGTCCCAGCACGGGGGCGTACCGCTGGACGGTATCGCGGGGCGTCTCACTCAACTCGAAAGCAAGCTGAACCAGCAGGGACGGGGCGTTGCAGCCGACGCCGCAGCGCGGTTTCGGGATGATTTGGTCAATCGATACGGAGTCGGCGGGACGGCCGGCGTCCGACTCACCTCGGAGCAAATCCGCAACATCCGGAACGACATCGGCGATTTGGCTTTTCCAGGAGGCGGAGCGCAACCGAAGGGCGCCCGCGCTGCGCTGGGAGACATCTACAACGAAGTGAATGGGGCGATCGAAGACGTCGCCGGGATGACCCAGGGAGTGGACGCCGCAGCATTCAAGGCGCGCAATCGTCAAATTTCCTCGCTGATCCCCGTCCAAAAGGCACTCGGCTCGCGCGTTGCGGCGACGGCAGACCTGGAGCCGTCGATGTTCGGTCGCATCAAGAATGCCGCTTCAAATGCCACGACCAGACTCAATCGCGCCGCCCGCTATGGAGCCGAACAGCGCGGCGCCGACAACCCTGGGCTGATGCTGTCCCCCGCGTCCGTTGCCGCTCAGTATTTGCTCAACGGAGGCAACGAGTAATGCCGTTCAAGAGCACCGCTCAGCGCGCCTACCTCGCGATCAACAACCCCAAGGTTGCCCACGAGTTCGCCTCGGCCACTCCAAAAGGCGCACAGCTCCCGCACTACGCCCCCAAAAAGGGACGGCTGCAAACCATGCACGAAAAGATGAAGGGACGTTAGGACATGGCTGATGACGACTGCAGATTTCTGATCACCCGCGGCGCTCTGCTGGGTGTTGCGAACAGCGGAACCGAAGCCCCTCCGGGGAGTTCAGCGACGATTACGATCTTCGACTCCACGGTCGCTCCGACGGAGATGAAGTCGGGCGTTCCGTGTAACCGGGTCCAGCTCAATATCTACAGCTCCCACGATTCGGGAGCTTCGGGGCTGGTGTTCTCCTCGAGCTTCGACAACGGCCTGAACTTCCGCACCCAGGCCAGCTACACCTATCTCAACGCCAACGGGGCAACGACCTACGACTACCTGATGAAGGGGCGGCACGTGAAGATCGCCTACACCAACTCCGCCAACGTCCTCACGGCGTGGGAAATGGAGCTTTGGGGCGTCTACGACCGGAACCCGGGGTCGTAACGATGAGCCTCTACGTCAATATCCCTGCGAGCAGCAGCAGCGCCGGTGGAGCGTTTTCCGACGTTCTATCAAGGGCTCAAGCACTCCTCGGGACCACGATTGTCAAGGCGTTCGGTACCGACTTCGACACGACGAGCTGGATCGCCGCCACATTGGGAGGCGCCGGAACGGCGAATCTCTCGACCACGCAGCGGGGAGGCGTGATCGAGTGCAAGGCCGGTACCGGGACGGCCAAGATCGTCTCCGCTGGCAGTGCCGGGCTCGTCGTCAACCTGACCACCGAGCTCTGGTACATGCGCACGCGGGCGAAGATCGCAACCACCGTCGATGCGAGCACGTTCGCTGCGGCTTCGATGTACTCGACGAACAACACGGCGGGGGTCGTATTTGGCGGCATCGGATCGGAGTCAACCGCCAACTTCACCTATCAGATTTTCAACAACGCCGGCGCGCTGACGACGGCTCACGGCTCCCTAGGCGTCGTCCTTGACCAGAACATGCACGTGTTCGAGACATGGGGGGATGCCACCAGCTTTTTCATCGCGATGGATGGCGTGACCAAGGTGACCGCGGCATGGCCCGCCACGGTCACGGCAGCGTCAACCTTCCGCGCCGATGCTCAGGGCGGCGGCGTAAATCGAGAGATTCACTGTGACGACGTTGTCGTCTGCACGGCTGGCTAATGCATGTTCACGATCTCGCCGGGAATAAGGCTTTGCCCCGTCGGGACCTCGCTCACGGCCGGGGGCTTGCCCAACGGCCAACCACGAGGTTGGTGGTGCGACGTCTTTGGAGTCGGCGGTAGGCTGTCAACGGGAATGGCGGCATTTACGCCAGTCACCGCGCTAGGTGTTCAGACCAGCGGATTGGCTCGCGGTTCTACCAGCCCCCCCATCGCCGTTCACCGGCCCATCATTGCCGAGATTGGTGGCGCCAAGCTCGCCGACAACATCGCCTCCTGGTCAACGCTGGTGACGGCCTATGAGCCCTTCGACGCTCTGATCGTTGAAGGAAATATCAACGACGTCATAGCCGCGACGAATCAGACCACTTTCACGAATCAGGTAAACCAGATTCTCGACCTCGGGGCAGGCTACGGCCAAATCTTCTGGATGGCTGCGATGCTGGGAGACACCGGGAACGGTGAAAACGACACGCTGTTTGGCAACGCGTTTAACACCTCAATCGACACCTACAACACCATCATTCAAACGCAGATGGCATTGCGGTCCGCGAAATACACGTTCTGCAACGTGCGGGCTTCCCTGAAGAGCTGGGAGACGGCCAACAACACCGCACACGTAGGACAGGGATTGCTCACTATCGACGGTATCCACCTGACCGAATACGGCCTTGGGATCGTCCGAAAGGCTGCGGCGTCCAGCGTTCAGTGGGGGGCGTAAGGTGACCTGGCACCACGTAGCCGCTCTGATGATTGCCGCAGCGATGGTCATGGCCTGCGGCATCTCGGAGAAGTGCAACGGAGCAAGTTTCAACGGCGTTCTACAATTGGCCACTGTCATCGTTGCTGGTGCTTTTGGCCATGCCGGGGCCGGGATGCGAAAGAAGCAAGACGAGGGAAAGGGCGATGGCAAATGAAGCCGGCACTGACCTCGATCTCGAGCGTGCAATCTGGAGAGAGTGCGCAGGAGCCTGTGACGCCCTGGCGGGAGCAATTCGCAGAGCAGAGGAAGTCGTGCCGGGACTTCCTGGCCCTTCTAGACAGCTTGCTAGAGACCAGCTCACCGGGCTCGTCAGACGAACGTGTCTCTTATTAATGTCCGTAGGTTTCCCCAACGAAGAAAGGAAATGACCCCATGCCCAAGTGGCTCTCACTGAACAATGTTCTCAAGGTCGTCGTCGGTGCCGTCGGTGTCGCCGGCGCCATCGTCACGGCGCCTGCTGGCGTCCTTCCGGCCGTGGTCGTCGCCGTCGCAATGAAGGTCGTCACCTACGGCGGCATTCTCGTCGGCATGGGAGCGGCGAAGTACCTCCCGGGCCATGGGGCGAACGCGCCTGAGAAGCCGATGGAGATGCCCGCGAAGTGAGCGAGCCCCTGTTCGTCCCTGGCGATCTGGTCGACGGGGCAATCACCGTCGCCGTTACCCAGCTCGGGCAACGGGAGACGGGCCCCAACACAGGCCCGATGGTGGACAAGTACCTTGAGTCAGTGGGGCTCGGGCCGGGGCACTCCTGGTGCGCGGCTGGGATACACTGGAGTTTCCAAGAGGCCGCGAACGCGCTCGGAATGCTCAACCCCTGTCCGAAGACGGGCGGTGTCCTGCGCCTCTGGGAGCTCGCCCCCGACGTGGCGAAGGTACGCGCGCCCGTGCGAGGCGCAGTTTTCATCATGGATCACGGTAAAGGCCACGGGCATACCGGGATAGTCGAGACGGTCAACGGCGGCGGCCTGGTGGAAACCATCGAGTTCAACACGAACCGTGGCGGCTCACGAGAGGGCGACTGCGTTTGGCGCCATATCTGGCGACCCGAAGACGGGGCCCGAGGGCTGCTCGTCGGCTACATCGACTTCGGCTTAGTGCCCCTCGTTTCGAAGAAGACCGGCGTAGCCTAGGACGCGCGCTTCGCAGCGGCATATTGCCGCATCCGAAGGCGACTGCACGTCCGACAAACGCGCGCCAGCGCGCCGTTCCGGCCCTTCCGCCATCCGGTATTGTCGACGTCGAATGGGTGGCCGTGTTTGCACGTCGGGCGACCAGCTAGCAGCGCTGGCGGCGATGAGCTTCGACGGTTGTTTTCCCGCTGCGTGACCGGTTCAAGATGGTGCGGGTTCACGCACAGCGGATTCTTACAAAGGTGGTCCAACTCTAGGCCGTCGGGGATCGGTCCAACCAGAAGCTTCCACGTCGCGCGGTACGCTGGCTCCTGATTCCCCAGCGGGTAGCCGTTCGACATGACGTAGCCCTTCCAGGCCCAGCATTCATCGGGCCTACCGACGGATTCTCGCAGGACCGCCAGGAAGCGCCTATTTTCCGGTTCGTCGCTCATCCACCTGTCGCTGGTGCCGCTCGTCAGCCGGAAGCCGGCGGCGACCTAGGCGTCTGGGAGCAAGTCCCAATCGTCGATCAATGGCCGCCAGGGATCGGACCTGGGAAGGCGATCAAGGCGGGATGAGGCGCGCGCTTCCAGTTCACCGACGCGACGAATCGCGGCGGTGAGGCCAGCGCGCTCCAGGGCCAAATCTGATTCCAACTCCGCGATTCTCGCGTTAGCGGAAGCGAGCTGGGATTGGAGGTCGGGACCGGGAGCAACGAAATGGCCGTGGCTGTCGTCTGTGCAACCCGGAACGCAGAAGCGCGTTCGCGACACGAAGAAAAACCCCGGATCAAGCGCCAGGCATGACGGGCACGCCCAGCCGGGGACATTCTTGATCTCATCCCACGTTCGTTTATGCGTTGGGCACTCCCTCCGCACCGCCCCCGGTGCCTGTGGTCCGCCGTCGGAGATGAGCGTGGCGCATGCGATGGCCTCGACGCTTACATGGTTGCCGAAGTGGCTGGGCCATCCACTGCTGGCAGCGTGAATCATCCACGTTCGTGTTCCCGGCTCATAGCGGAGCAGCGTTGCCTCGTCACCGGTCGCGAATCGGTATCGCTGACCTGGTCGAACTTCTGGCTTATCCATTTCGCGGCTCTCCTTTTTCGTAGCGGTGGACGGGGGAGGTGGTCACGGCGTAACGTCCGCCGAAATGCCGACGCGAAAAGCACTCGAACGCCTCGCCGAACAAGCAGAGAGGGACCGAGTAGCGTGGCAAGCAAGGGCAGACGCAGCGGAGAGGCAGCGAGACGAGTTCCGAAGAATGGCTGCCGAAATGGCCACGACGGAATCATTGCATTCCGGAGATGTGAAGTCTAGAGTGAATCCTAAGATGCACGCCCAGCACAAGCTCGCCATCTCCAAGGGACAGGCAAAGAGCGACAAGCGGTTCAAAGACACCATCCGGAATGCGACGCCGCAGGGCTACACACAGGCGAGCCTTGCCGCAGCCGTTGGAATGAAAGCCTCGCTTTTGAGTATGTGCCGCAGTGGTGAGCGCGCCATGTTCCTGTCCAGAGCCAGGCGCATTCAGGACCTCACCGGATGGCCCGCTGACCTCGCCCACTGGCGGGGCGGCCTCATCGAAGACGCCTGAAATACGGGCCCTTTGCTTTTCTAGAAAAAGTCCTGGACAAGGTGTGAAGACTCGGGTTAAGAGTTAATCATGAATACGGACGACGCCCCGGACTGGATGGACGAAGAGGAAGAGGGGGAGCAAATCCCCCTCGGTAGCGGGTACCTCAGGAGCCTCATTGAGGCGATCAACAGGGCGGATGCGCTGGAGAGCGTCCCCGTCCGCGCTTCGTTCGAGGTGGCTGAGGGGAAAGTGAGGGAGTTGTGACGCTTCTGGAGGACTTGAAATCTGCGGCTGGCTACATCGCCAACACACGCCGCGCATCACAGAAGGCGCTTGCTCTTGCAGGTCGCCTGCGAGACCACGCCTCGCGCCTAGCCATAGAGGCCGGGAAGGCTAACGCCAAGGCCCTGCTGCCGTGGTCGTCGGGCCGCACAAAGGACCTCGTCGAACGCATCAACGGTGGACCGGTGCAGCCGTGACCCTCTCCGATACCTGCGGGGAGTGCGGGGGAGAACTGGACGTCACCAAGCGCGTCTACCGAGGGCCCAACGGCCTCCCTCGCTGCCCTATCTGCCAGGTGCTCGCTGAGTGCCGGCTCGAGATAATTCGGATCACGACGCTGGCCGAGATGCTGGAGAAGGCCGACGGGAAGAGGGACCTCCATTGACCGACAACAAGGAGAACAAATGAGCTCGTACATCACGAAGATCGCGAAGGAGCATGGCTTGACAGTGAAGGACGCGACGGAGCCGCTTGTGCTGAACGTCGAGCCGCGCCACGTGCGCCGGGGGAAGGTCAGCGACCCAGGGGCGTGCGCGTTCGCGGAGTGCGCCAAGGACAAGCTCCACGCCGATGCAGCGTACTTCTTCCGCAGCACGGCTTACGTGCAGAAGGGAAAGCGGCTCACGCGTTACGTCCTGCCCGTGTCGATGCAGAAGGAGGTCGTTGCGTTCGATCGCGGGAAAGCTATGGAGCCCGGTGAGTACCGGCTAGCCCGGCCGGAGAAGTCGGCCACCCTCGTCTCGGCGTTGAGGCGCAGCAAGAAGCGCCCTGGGCGTCATTACCCGGCGAACACGAAGATCAAGCGCAAGGTCGTCCACCGCATGACCGGCATCCGCAAGAAGACCCTGAAGCAGATGTTGGCAGCGCAGTAGCAATGAACCTCGCAGACCTCCACCGCATCAGGGACGCGATAGCCGAGGGGCTTCGCGTGCGTCTTGGTTTCATCATCACTGACGAAGTGGTGGCGGATAGGAGCAACAACATTACGGAGTACGTCCGCCCGATTGTTGAAGACCTGATCACGGCCGCTCTCAAGGACGCAGCCCGCGGCGAGGTCGTTGTCGGAGAAATCCAAGGGAGGGAGCCATGGAACGAGAGAGGGAGCGAAGCGAAGTCAGAAAGCCCAAGCCCCGAATCATCTGGGCCTGTGCCTGCGGAAAGACTCACCAGTATCGAGATCACAAAGGTGAGTGGGCCGGGTGTGGTTTCCACTGCACCCGCCACCCGGGAGAAAAAGTAACCGATGACGCCCACCGTGACAGAGGAGTCAGCGTCGAGCACGTTGCACGGATCGTGAAATTCCAGACCAGGGCCGGGGAAGGTTTTGCTGTCGGAAGCACGGGTAGGCATCTGGAAGACGTTGGGACGGACGAAGGAGAGGAATTATGAGCCACGACTGCGGGCATGAGACGTACTCGGGCCGCTGCATTCCGTGTGACGGGGAGGGCGCGACGTGCGAGCACGGGCCCGATTGCACCTGTCCGGGGAATCCGTGCCCCGCGTGCAATGGCTCGGGCGAATGCGCATCGTGTGTCGCCGCGTTCGCACAGGAGGACGCTTATTGGAGCGCCTACTTCGGGAAGGCCATCGACAATGAGGCCCAGCAGCGGCGGCTCGAGCGAGAGGACTACGGCCGGGAACTGACCGACGGGGAACGCATGGAAGAAGCGAGGAAACTCAAATGAGCACGACGGACCTGACCATCTTTACCGACACCGGCTACGTGACGACGCTGAAGATTGCCGAGACGCTGGTAAAGAGCGGGGTTCTGCCTCGGGGCATCGACAACCCGTTCAAGGCGTTCGCGATCATCCAGAAGGGCCGGGAGATCGGCGTGGGTCCGATGCGGGCCTTGACGGGAATCGCCCTCATCGAGGGGAAGCCGACGGTTTCCCCGGAGCTCAAGCTGGAGCAGTTCCGCCAGCGAGGCGGGCGGGTGAAGTGGATCAAGTCCGACAACACGGTGGCCCATCTCCACCTCAAGGCCCCGAACGGCGACGAGCACGAAGAGATCGTCACGATGGACGACATGAAGCTGGCTGGGGTAGCCGGGAAAGACAACTGGCGGAAGTACCCCAAGAGCATGTTGCGGGCGAGGGCCGTGGGCTTCGGCCTCCGGGCTCTTGGCGAGGGGGACGGCAGCTACACCCCGGACGAGCTGGGAGCGGTGACGAACGAATCGGGGGAAGTTGTCGAGGCCGAGTTCACGGAACAAGTCCGCGCCGCCGTCAACCAGGACCCGCCCGAAAAAAAAGAAGCTGCTCCGTCTGTGGCTCCTCCGGCTATTGCTGCGACGACTTCTAAGGCCCCCCGCGCGAACACCATCAAGCACGATGGAACCTTCGCGAGCCACAAGCAGGTGGCGCTACTCCACATGCTCAAGGCCAAAGCAGGGATCGGAGACTGCGATGGCAAGTGCGCCAAGGAAGTGAAGAAGTGGAGCAAGCGGGTGAACGCCGAAGTCCCGATGATCGTCCGCTGCACCTACCACGGGCAGCTTGCCGCCTTCAAGGACTGCGACGGGAAACCCATCACGACGTCAACCGACCTCTCCGAAGCTCAGATCAGCAACCTCATCGACCGCTACGAGGCGAAGATCAAGCAGCAGGAGGCTCGACCCTCGGAGACGCCGGACATCGCAGCCATCGACAATCCTAATCAGATTTTCGACGCTGCGACCGCCCCGCAGCTCTCGGAGCTAGAAGCCGCTGTCGCCGGCGACGAGGCCCGCATTGAGGCCATCTGCGACACCCTGCGGGTGATGAGTATCAGCGACATCCGCACGAAGGAGCGAGCATCCCAGGCCATCGCTCTGGCGATTGCCTTCGGGACGGGAGCGTTCGAACCGCTGCGTAAGAAAATCATGAGCCAGGTTTCGCCATGAATGACGTCCTCTGTTCCTGTCACGCGGGAGAGGACAAGCGCAGTCGACTCCTGAGCAGCGACCCGCGTCTCTACGTCTCGATGAGGGCCGAGGATTTCAACGTCCATCGCAGCGTCTTGCTAAGCAGGGACCGCTCCACCTGGCTCGTGACCATCAGGAGGAAGATTGCCGCCGAGCTCCGAGCCGCCAACTATTCCCTGCCTGAAATCGGGAAGGCTCTGAATCGTGATCACTCGAGCATCATAAATTTGCTGCGCGGTAAGGAGCGGGCGTGACTCCCTGCCCGAAGCCCCAAAAGCGAGCGAAGGCCCGCAAGCCCCTCTCCCGGAAGACCTGGATACGCAAGCGCAGGCCTCGACGTCTCTCCCGTCCCGGCTCGGACCCCGCATACCTGGACTTCGTTCGCTCCCTGCCGTGCTACCTGTGCTCAACCTGCGACGGTATCCATGCCCATCACGCGATCCATCGAAGCCAGGGAGGCACGGACAAGGACGCAATCCCGCTATGTATGCGCCATCACCAGCAGTGGCACGACCACAACGGCGCCTTCGCCGGACTCAACAGGTTTTACCGCTTCGCCTGGAGCCGGCGGGCCATCGCAGACACCCAGGGGCGGTATAGCGAAAGGAGCGACGGGAATGGACGTTGACTACGACAAGGTGACGAAGGTGGACGAGCCGCTTACGTTGACTGACGGGTCGTTCGAAGACTGGTTTGTAATCGAGCGCCGCGTCCACGACGGCCGGGCATGGTTCGAGCGCACTGGACCGCATTCCTCGTCGCTCTGTCTGTCGTCGCGGATCGGCAACGCCGACATCGAGGGAGACGCCGAAGAGATGCTGTCCATCGCCGACGCGATCAAGACGCGCGGGGCCGCCAGGCACAAGCGCTGCGCCGCGAAGACGACGCCCGACGGCGTAGAACTGTGGTCGCCTCGGAACAGCATCGGACGGACGCTGGTCCCGCTGTCGGTGGCTGATGCCCTGGCCGAGGAAATCACCCAGAAGCTGGCGACCCCCGAGCGATCCAAGGGAGGCGAGCCGTGAGAATCCAGGCAACGTCACCGGGTAAGAAGTTCGACATCAAGGAGCGGGTGAGCGTGCTGAAGTTGTCGGCGGAAAACGTCGGCGAGGCTATCGACCTGGCGTGGGTCCTGAAGTTCATCGAGGACGAAGGGCTGGAGAAGCTGGGCGAGATGTGCATTGACCGCCCGTATTCCGAGCCGGAGCGACTCCCGACGCGGCGGCGATCCAAGGGAGGCGAGGGAGCGTGAGCGACAAACTGCAACCGTGTCCATTCTGCGGCAGTGAGAACGTCATGTTTCGCGTCGATGACGACGCCGGGGCGCGCGTCTGGTGCAACGCCTGCCTCGCGCTGGGACCACCGTTCGGGCGGATGGCACAAGAGAGCGCGATAGCGGCCTGGAATAATCGGCAGTCGGCGCACCCCCAGAAGAGAAAGAGGGACCCGCGATGACGAGGCTGGGCAAGTTCAAGCCGCTGCCACGTCGAAAGCTGGAGAGGCTTTTGAGGCAGGGCGCCAAGTCAGCGGCGGAGTTGTTCCGCATCCTCGAAGCTTCTGCCCTGCCAAGGCCAGGTGAAATGGAGGCGAGACTTCGATGAGCGCCCAGGTACCGACAGCGCGCGGGTCGCTCTGGACGACGCCCGCAGGAACATCGCCCGCGCTGACTCGGAAGCTCGCGAAGCTGGCGAAGGCGTGGGGCGCGCTCCCCGAGGCCGAGAAGCGACGGTTGATTGTCGCCAGCGCCAAGCGCGCCGAGAAGCGAGCCGCCGCATTTCGACCGCGACGGATCAACCCACTGACGCTACTCAAGGTGCTCGATCGAGGCCGACACAAGGAAGGGATAGGAACCGATGAGCTACGACCAACGATTAGCCGACGCTGAGCGCGACCTCGCCGCCCTCCGTAGCAGGCTGGATAGGGCTGAGGGGTTGCTGCGGGAAATCGATTTCGGCTGCGCTAACGAGGTGCTCGGAGAGGACGATTGCGGCGTGTGCCGGCCCTGCCGTGTTCGCACCTTCCTCGCTCCTACCCCACCCGGGCCGCCCCGGGACTACCACTTGCCTGAATGCGCGTACTTGAACAGCGACAGGACGTGTGATTGCGGGCGGGCTCCAGTTCCCGCAGCCGCCGTGCCCCTCAAGGAGCCGACGTGCGGCATGCGTCTCCCTAATGGGATGGTCTGCGACAAACCACGGTCACATCGGGAGGGCTGTCTTATTAAGGAGCCGACCGACCCGACGACCTGCGTGTGTCCATTTCCGCGCACCAAGTGCCCAGCCTGCGACAACCCGTGCCGAGCCTGCCGTTACGCGCGCACCCCCGAGGTAACCCGATGAGCTACGACCAACGACTCGCCGACGCCGAGGCGAAGGTAATCGAACACGACAAGGCCATCGCGGAACTGCACGAGAAAGCCGAGGCCACCATCATCGCCCTCAAGGCGCGCATCACCGCCCTGGAAGCAGAGAGGGACGGCTGGGCGACGGCGGGCGTGCGAATCGAAGGCATGCTGCGCAAGGCGGAAGCAGAGAGAGACGAGGCCAAACGACACGCCGCAGGCCAACACCGCCGCGTGACCGAGCTGGAAGCGGAGAGGGACGCCGCCGCGAGAAACCGCGATTCCTGGGAGCGAGACGCAACCGACAAGTGGAAGCGGCTCCAGGCTGCCAGGGAAGCGCTGGAGGCGGCGAAGCGAGAAGCCGATACGATGTTCGTCCGTCCTGGCGT
>Ga0070689_100000455_pt1 | contig 24194 bp, 18 predicted proteins | sample KBSS23HmetaG_FD_64669 | JGI IMG/M metagenome (GOLD analysis project Ga0070689, IMG submission 64669) | Switchgrass rhizosphere microbial communities from Kellogg Biological Station, Michigan, USA - KBS S2-3H metaG | ecosystem: Host-associated > Plants > Roots > Rhizosphere ...
GGTTATTCGAGAGCGACAAACCTTAATGAATTCGCGCGTACAGAGTTTCTGGTAGCGACAGCCGCGCATGGGTCAGCTTCCCAGGCTAGAAACGCGAGAGGGTGCGCACCAAGCCGAACGCAATGAAGTACGCGACTTTAAAGAAGTGATGCCACCACCGTTCGTGTAGGTCGAGGGCCACATCAAGTGACGCGATAGCTCAATTCGTCACCGTCATCAGCCCGGCGATGTCCGCGTCGCGGTCCACGAGAAATCCGAGATTCGGGGCCATCATCTCTTCCCAGCTCTGGTAGCCCTGATAGACCCACCGGTTCGGGTCGGGGTTGTTCTTGTTGCTCGTCGAGTTGTCGTAGCGGAACTCGATCCGCAGCCTGGAACCCTTTGGCAGATGCACGGCCATGTCGTAGGCAACCTGCCAGTTGAAGTCGTAGTGCGGGACGTTGAGCAGGACCTCCTCGCGTCCGTCCGGATACGTCAGCTTGTACTCCGCGCTCTTCCCGCGCACGTGGGCGTGGGGCCGCAAACGCACCAGCTCGACGTCCTTGAGGATCTCAATTCCCATGGGAGGAGCGAGGTAGTTCCCGTCGTTCGGCGGAATTGCGAAGTCGGGGTTGTATGCGGTGGAGAACACGGCCCGTGAGTTGGCCGCGCTCGGCGCAATGACGGGCGTATCCTCGCCCGCGCCCTGAACCAGGAATCTCTTCGCCGGCGGCGTCTTCGCCACCGTGAAACCGATTCTCGTCCGGTCAACCGTTGCCTTGCCGTTCGCCGTGTAATGCATGCTGAAGATGATGTCCGAGCCAGCGGGTACGAACTTTCCGGCCTTCCACCCCCGGTAATCGTCCAGGTTGTTCCCCGGAATGAAGCAGAAGTCGTTGGTCTGCTTGAGCGTGGGGCGTCCGGGCGAGAGCTTCACCTCGGTACTGCCGACGGTGCGCGAGGCCGTCATCATGTTCGGCAGGTCCCCGAATCCGCTGTTGCCGGATGTGGGGTTGCCGGCGGCGTCGCGCGGAACGTGCACCCACTCGTAGCGGTTGTACACGGTTGACGGTTTGTGCTTTTCGAAACTGAAGCAGATGTGGTGCACCACCTCGGCGGCGCCCGGCAGAATCTCCATCGACGTGAGCCACGCGTCGCCCTTGAACGGCGCCGGGAACGCGATCAGCTCCCATTCGAGCACGCCCTTCGCCGGCACGTCATGCGGGGGCAGCTCCATGACGACTTCCGGCTGGATGGTCCATCCGTCCTTGGGCCACTCGATCGCCGGAGGGGCGGCATGAGGATCGCCTTCCGAGGCGCCCGTGTCCGCCCATTTCGCCAGGGTCTCGATGTCGTGCTGGCTGAGCGATCGATCGTTGGTGAAGTGACCGTAGGTCGCGTCGGCAAACCACGGCGGCATCTTCTTCTGTATCACGGCGTTCTTGATCGCCCTCGCCCAGGGTCGCGCGTCCTGGTAGCTCAGGAGCGACATCGGGGCCACCTGCCCGGGCCGATGGCAGCTCTGACAGTTCTTCTGCAGGATGGGAAGAACGTCCTTCGAGAACGTCACAGGGGTGGGATCGACAGCGGCGGCAAGAGCGACCACAGCCAAGCCCACGAGGGTAAGACGCACCATATCGCGTGCCTCCTCTCCCGAGATTTCTTGCGGCGAGGATGCATTGTAGCGTATAGGACTGGCGTCCTCGCGATACCACCGCGAACCTTGGCGATCGTCTGCTTACGTCCATCACGATGTCTGTTGAGACGGTTATCACCACGGGCTGGAACGCAGGCGAGCCGGCTTTCGGGGCGCGTGCGGCCGGCAACTCGGGCTACTGAGAACTTCGAACGTATTGCGACGATTGAGGTTGCCAGCATTCTCCGATAGTGCGGGCATAGCGAGGCTATCGGAGAACGTCCGTAACCTCAATCGTCGCAACGTGTACAGTGTTTTCAATAGGCACAACTCAAAGAATCGGCGGCCATGCAGGGGCAAGAATCGCACGGAGCGCGGACGCGTTCCACAGCTTTCTCCCGAGGCATCTGACACCTGACCCCCATTCGCGGTACAACAGAACGCTGTGTCCGTCTCCCTCGTCGACCTGCTTCCCGACGCGAAATGGGATCCGTCGAGCGACGTGCTGCTCGAGCGCTTCCTCCAGTACACCTCCGGCAAGCACCTCGCCCTCTATCCGGCCCAGGAGGAAGCCATCCTCGAGCTCCTCGACGGCAAGAACGTCGTCCTCAACACGCCGACCGGATCCGGCAAGTCGCTCGTCGCCTCCGCGATGCTCTTCGCCTCGCTCGCGCGCGGGCAGCGCGCGGTCTACACCTGCCCGATCAAGGCACTCGTCAACGAGAAGTGGATGGCCCTCTGCCGCGAGTTCGGACCGGATCACGTGGGCCTCTCGACCGGCGACGCCTCCGTCAATCGCGATGCGCCGATTCTCTGCTGCACTGCGGAGGTGCTCGCCAACATCGCACTGCGCAGCGGGAGCGACGCCGGCTTCAGCGACGTGGTGATGGACGAATTTCACTACTACGCCGATCGCGACCGCGGCGTCGCCTGGCAGGTGCCGCTGCTGACGATGCCCGACGCGCGATTCCTGCTGATGTCGGCTACCCTCGGCGACACGCGATTCTTCGAGGAGGCCATCACGCGCCTCAACGGGCGCGCGACGGTGACGGTGAAGTCCGGCGATCGCCCCGTGCCCCTCGAGTACTCCTACGCGGAGATCCCGCTCGCGCACACGATCGAGAAGCTCGTAGACGAAAGCAAGACGCCGGTCTACGTCGTCCACTTCACGCAGGCCGAAGCCGCCGAGAGCGCGCAGGATTTCACCAGCCTCAAGATCTGCACGAAGGAACAGAAGGCTGAGATCGCCGCGCGCATCGCCGACTTCAAGTTCAGCAGCCCGTATGGCGACGACATTCGCAAATGGCTCAGGCACGGCATCGGCCTTCACCATGCCGGGCTGCTCCCGAAGTACCGCGTGCTAGTCGAGCAACTGGCACAGGCGGGACTGCTGAAGGTGATCTGCGGAACGGACACGCTCGGCGCCGGCATCAACGTGCCCATCCGCACGGTCCTCTTCACGCGGTTGTGCAAGTTCGACGGCCAGAAGACGGCGCACCTGAGCGTCCGCGACTTCCACCAGATCGCCGGCCGCGCCGGGCGCAAGGGCTTCGACGACCTCGGCTTCGTCGTCGTCCAGGCGCCGGAGCACGTCATCGAGAATCTCCGGCTGAGTGAGAAGGCCGCGCGCGACGGCAAGAAGATCGTCAAGCGCAAGCCGCCCGAGCACAACTTCGTCAACTGGGACCTGAACACGTTCAGGCGGCTGATCGGTGCGCCGCCAGAGCAGCTCGTCTCGAGGTTCCAGGTGTCACACGGGATGCTGCTCAACGTGTTGAGCCGGAAGGGCGACGGCTGTCGCGCGATGCAGCGGCTGCTCCGGGACAGTCACGAAACGGACGCGGCGAAGTCCGCGCTGCGGAAGCGCGCGTGGCAGCTCTTTCGATCGCTCGTCGCGCGCGGCGTCGTTGAGTTCGTCCCGAGGACCGAAGAGGGCGCCAGGCTGCGCGTCAACGTGGACCTGCAGGACGACTTCTCGATGGACCAGACGCTGTCGCTGTACCTGATCGAGACGCTGCCTCAGCTCGACGCCGCCTCGCCGGAGTACGCGCTCGACGTGCTGACGCTGGTCGAGTCGATCCTCGAGAACCCCGAGTTGATCTTGCGCCGGCAGCTCGATCGCATCAAGGACCGCGCCGTGGCGCAGATGAAGGCCGATGGCGTCGAGTACGAGCAGCGCATGGAGGAGCTCGAGAAGCTCGAATACCCCAAGCCTCTCCGCGACTTCGTCTACCAGACGTTCAACGCATTCGCCGACACGCATCCGTGGGTCGGCGAAGAGAACATCCGCCCCAAGTCGATCGCGCGCGAGATGTTCGAGAACTTCCGCTCCTTCGACGAGTACGTGCTGGAATACGAGCTGCAGCGCTCGGAGGGGCTGCTGCTGCGGCACTTGAACAGCGTGTACAAGGTGCTCAGTCAGACCGTGCCTGACGGCGTCAAGACCAGCGAGGTGATCGACGTGGAGCTGTACCTCCGCACCCTCCTCAGCCAGGTCGACTCGAGCCTCGCGGACGAGTGGGAGCGAATGCGCGATCCCAACTACCAGCCCCTCGCCGCGGGACTTACAGCGCCAAGGCCGCCCGGCGCCAAGACCGTGGCTCCGGATGTCACGCGCGACGCGAAGGCCTTCACCGCCGCAATCCGGGTGCTCGTGTTCACCTTCCTGCGCGCGTGGAGCACCGGCCGTCACGCCGCCGCCCTCGAGGCGCTCGACGCGCCTCCACCTGTCCAGCCCGACGCGGGCGCATGGTCGGCGGAGCGACTGCGATCAGCACTCGAGGACTACCGCGTCGACCACGAAGGTGTCCGTCTCGATCCCGAGGCGCGAAACATCCGGCACACCCACGTCAACGCGTCTGAGGACAGACGTACGTGGCGCGTGCAGCAGGTGCTGGTCGACCCCGAACAGCACAATGACTGGATGGTGGAGTGTGAGGTGGACCTGCCCGCCTCACGCGAGGCGAACCGGCCAGTGTTGTCGTTGCGTGAGATCGGGCCGATCGGGTAGGCGATCGCGTCGATCCAGTTGTGGGACATTACGGGTGCAGCAGCGGCTGGTCTCCATGCCCACGTCAGTACATCGGAGCTCCTAACGCTCGCCAGAGCCTATAATCAAGGCCATATAGCCCCAGCAAATCTAACGTTCTCGATGCTTTGAGCGAACAATCTAGGGTCGGTTTGAGAAGGAACGGACGCTATTCTCTTAAGACCTTTGCTCAGTTTTCGGACAGTACGAGGGCGCCGAACGTTGCGGGATATCCTTCTCACGTGTACTCGCACGCGCTTCTGATCGGCATCGTCGCTGGTCTCCGTACCTTCACCGCGCCGACGGCGATCAGCTTGGCCGCCTGGTCGGGACGGCTGGCCTTGAAAGGCAGCTGGCTCGCCTTCCTCGGCCATTCTTGGACTCCTTGGATCTTCGTGCTCCTCGCCCTCGGCGAGTTCGTCGGCGATCAGCTACCGTCGACGCCGAGTCGCACGGTGCCGATGCAATTCGGCGCCAGGCTGCTGAGCGGCGCGATCTGCGGTGCGGCGATCGGGTCGCACGACGCAATGCTTGGCGGGCTCCTCGCGGGCATGGTGGGCGCGGTCATCGGCACGCTCGGCGGGCATACATTCCGTATGCGCCTAGCCGCAGCATTCAAGAAGGATCCGCCAGCCGCTTTGATTGAAGACGCTATCGCCATCGGTGGCGCGTGGCTGATCGTCCAGACCTTGTCGTGAGCGCGATCTACGAATCTCCACACAGGGATCCGCTCAAGTTTTCGGACACTGCGGCCGGGTGTGGTGACTGAAAAATCGGTACGCGTTGTGACAGTTGATGTTACGGCCGTCGCCGGATAGGCTGCCGCGATGTCGGTCGTCTTCGCATTCATTCACGCATTGCGGGTGTCGTTCCGGTCCCGAGCCGTGTTGCAGGCGGAAATCATCGCCTTGCGTCATCAGCTCCACGTCCTCCAACGCTCACGGCCGCAACCGCGGCGTCTGGCATGTGCCGACCGTGCCTTGTGGGTCTGGCTGTCGCGCACCTGGTCCGGCTGGCGTACGGCGACCGTGCTCGCAAAGCCCGCAACGGTAGTCGCCTGGCATCGGCAAGGCTTTCGACTGTTCTGAACGTGGAAGTCGCGGCGTCGTGCAGGCCGCCCGGGCGCGTCAGCCGAAACACGGTTGCTGATTCGAGGGATGTCGGAAGCCAATCCGTTGTGGGGCGCGCCAAGGATCCACGGCGAACTCCTGAAGCTCGGTATCGACGTCAGTCAGGCGACCGTGGCGAAATACATGTCGCGTCGACGACGGCCGCCGTCACCACACTGGCGGACGTTTCTCGCCACGCATGCCTCCCAGATCGTCGCCGCCGACTTCTTCGTCGTGCCAACGGTGACGTATCGCCTCCTCTTCGTGCTCGTCATGCTCGCGCACGAGCGACGACGCCTCGTGCATGTCGCGGTCACCGCGCATCCCACGGCAGCCTGGACGGCCCAGCAACTCCGCGAGGCGTTCCCCGACAACGACGTACCGCGGTTCCTCCTCCACGATCGGGACAGCGCCTTCGCCGCGGTGTCCACCACGATCAACGGCATGGGCATACAGGACGTGCGTACGGCACCCCGCGCCCCCTGGCAGAACGGGTACGTCGAGCGCGTGATCGGATCGCTGCGACGTGACTGTCTCGACCACGTCATTGTGCTCAACGAAACCGGACTCCGGCGCGTGCTCCGGCAGTACGTCGACTACTTCAATCATTCCCGGACGCACCTGGGCCTCGCGAAGGACACGCCGGTATCGCGACTGGTCTCCTCTGGCCCAGGACGCATCGTCGTGATTCCACAGGTCGGCGGACTCCACCACCGCTACGACCGCCTCGCCGCATAGCGTTCTGGACGACTGAACGCCCACCTCGCTGACGCTCGACGTGTCACGTAAGCCCGCGCCGTACCGCCCAAGACCGCGGCGTCACGATGGCGGACACCAATGCGATCACCGTCAGCGGCCGGGCACCATCGGCTTTGCCCCTCACTTTTCACGCTGCACCAACGTCGGTCGAGTTTTCAGCAGGGACAGGTGTCCGCATTTCGCCTTTTCAGTAGGCACAGGTTCCCCGAAACAGCGGCCCCGCTCGAATCGCTTATCGCGGCGAAATAGCTACGTCGTCGGATTCTTGCCCTTCGACGCGTGCGCGGGTGGATGGGCGTCGCCGCTCGTGGTGGACGGCAGGACGCCGTCGCCAGAGACGTGTCCGGCTGCCCGCATCGACTCGATAAGCTCGCTGATCTTGACCCCGGTGAGCGACTCGACCACCGTCGGCATGGTCGCGATGACTTTGGCCACTTCACCGGTGATGCGGGACATGCCGGGGTCCTGGCCATTTCCTGTGTTCACCATCGTGATCCGATCGATCCGCGACAGCGGCTCGGCCACGGCACGGGCGATCTCCGGCAGGATCGGCGCCAGGATCTGCATGACGGCCGCCTCGTTGTACTTCTGCCAGGCTTCGGCTTTCTTCTCCATAGCAGTGGCATCCGCGATGCCCTGCGCCTTCCTGGCCTCGGCTTCAGCGAGGCCCTGAGCTTCTCGAACCTGCGCTTCTGCCAGGCCCCGTGCACGTTGGGATTCGGCTTCGGCAAGGCCCTGCGCCTTCACGACATCGGCGGCCGCGATGCCACGGGCACGCTCGCCGTCGGCAACGGTTGTCAGCTTCGACTTCTCGGCGGCGGCGGCCATCTCGATGCGCCGGCGCTCGGCCTCGGCGAGCGTCTCGATCTCGTATCGCTTGGCGTCGGCAGCGCGCTTGATGGTGGCGTCGAGCTCCCGCTCGCGCCGCTGGATTTCCTGCTGCTGGACCTGAATCTCCATGGTCTTCTTTTGCAGCTCGTACGCCATCTCGGCCTCGGCCTTCTTAATGTTGGCAAGGCGCTGTTGCTCGGCAATGGCTTCGGCTGCCAAGAAGTTCGCCACTTCGGCGGCCTTGTGGGCACCGGCACCGGCTTCGGCCTCTCGCCGCGTCTTTGCGGCGTTGGCTTCGGCCACCGCGGCGTCGCGCGATGCCTCCGCCTCTTTCGCAAGGCGCTGCGCTTCGGCCTGCCGTTGCCGGGTTTCGCGCTCCGCGTCGGCCTGGGCGATGGCGGCCTCTTTCAGCGCCACGGCTTCTGCGATAGCCGCGTCGCGCTTGACCTCGGCGATGCGCGGCTTGCCAAGCGCCTCCAGGTACCCGTGCTTGTCGCGTATGTCGCGGATGGTGAACGAGTCGATGCCCAGGCCCATGTTCGCAAGGTCGCCCGCCGAGATCTCCTGGACTTTCTGTGCGAACTGATCGCGGTTCTTGTAAATGTCTTCGACCGAGAGCGTGCCGAGGATCGCTCGCAGGTGGCCCTGCACAGTCTCCAGCGCAATCCGCGCGATTTCGTCGGGCGGTTTGCCGAGGAAGCGCTCGGCCGCCGAGTGGAGCGACGCCTCGTCCTTCTTGATCTTGATCTGGGCCACGCCGTCCACGATGACCGGCACACCTTGCGACGTATAGACCTCCGGCGTCGTGACGTCGAGAGTCATGACCTCCAGCGACAACCGGTTCCAGGTGTGGAAGAGGGGAACCACCATGTCTGCGCCGCCGGTGATGAACTTCACCTTACCGCGTCCGGACACGACCAGCACCTCGTTCGGGCCGGCCTTGCGCAGGAACATCACGTAGGCGAGCACGTACCCAGTAGCGGCGACAACGACGACACCGAGGCCCGCGATCGCGAGTACCACACCTACCCCGAGATCAGAAAACATCACACGTCCTCTGGTGCGTTACGGCGCATCACGACCATCGTCGTACCCGCCATGCTCAACACGGTTACCGCCGAGCCGCGTGGAATGCTCTTGCCATGGCCGTCCCGCGCGGGCGCCGCGAACCGCTCGGCGCCGACCATTACCGTGGCCTCGCCTACCCCATTTTCCGGAATCGGCACGGTCACTTCGCCGGAGGCGCCGACAATCTGGTTTATACGAATCTGGCTCGACCCTCGTGAGGTCGCGACGATGCGGTGAGCCAGGTAGGTCACACCATAGGCGGTGGCCACGGCTGCCGGGCCGGCGATGGCCACGCTGGCGCCGTCGTTGACCCGCAGGCCGAAGAGTGCCGCCAGACCGTAGCCTCCGAACGAGGCGAAGAGCGTGGCGAGCGCGAGCGGTGAAAAGAACGGAAAGTGGAAGTCCGAGCCACTCTGTGAGTCGGCAGACGAGTGCCCGTGCCCCGATTGGTCGATGCCGTATCCACCGTCGGCGCCGCCTGCGTGGCCGATTGCGGCGTCGTGGCCGCTGTCGCCACCGAAGTGTCCCAAGGCTGTCGCTACCACGATGTAGCCGACGCCGAGCACTGCAAGGGTCAGGTAGGCAAGGGTCAGCATGGCAACCGGACGAGAGTGTAGTTCAAGTCGTGCCTACCAAGAACGCGTACGCCTTGCGACGATTGAAGCCCACAGCGAACCCGCTGTGGGGCGGATCCACGGCGAGCTCCAGAAGTTGGGAATTTCGGTGAGTCAGTGGACCGTAGTCACATTCATGCGCAGGCCGAGACGGCCACCGTCGCAGACGTCGCGCACGTTCCTGACCAGCGAGCCAGATCCTGGCCGCCGATCTCTTCGTCGTGCCCACGGTGACCTTCCGGCTGCTCTTTGTCCTCGTGATCCTCGCGCACGACCGCCGACAAATCGTTCACGTAGGAGCACAACCGCGATCAGATGATAGTCACACCGCGTGCAGAAGACGATGATCATCAGGAAATCCCGGGGCGAGCATACGAGTCATACATGTGGGGTTTTTGATACCCTGTTCGGCCATCCACTGCGCGGCCAGTTGCTGAAGGTCACGACCGCGCTCATCTTTTTGCAGTGAGCCGATTCGACGTCTCGTGACGGCGAGGTACAACTGCATATCGGCGCGCTCGAAACGATCAGCAGCGGCGTGCAGATGTGCGACCGCAGACCGCGCGTCGCCTTCGACGTAAGCGACTCCGGCCTGTAGCAGCAACGCAATCGGGTCGGACCATGGCATCCGCTCGCGAGCGATACGACGGGCTCCTAGCCGGGCGGCGGCAAGGAATCGGGAATCGCCGTCCTTCGCCGCGATCGCCAGTGCACTGCGTGCGCGAAGGTAGAGCCACTCGATGCGTATCACTTGAACTCGTGTCATCAACGAGCGACGGACCATCGATTGATGTTCATCGAGTAATTGCCACGCAGCTTCAGGACGACCGCGATAGAGCTCCGTTTGTACGCGGGCCAGCATGGCGCTGTAGTGCTGCCGATGGAACCCATTCTGGGACCAACGCTCGATGCTCTCGACCGCCTCGCGCTCGCCTTCATCCGGCTCGTCTGCGGTCAGCCACACGTAGTTGCTGCGCGTGCACAATTCAGTGGCGATGTACAAATTGCCGCGCCTGCGTGCTTCACTCAGTAACGCCGGAACCCGCCGACACACCTCACCGAGTTCGCCTAGGTACATCAGGTTCCAGATCACGAGATTCTGTGCGATGTTCAATTCCCACGTGACGCCGACGCATTGATCGCGCAGGATGGCCAATGCCTGCTCGGAGAGTGCCAGCGCTCTTTTCCACTCACCGAGAGCCGTCGCAAGAATTCCGTTGGCCAGGATCGACAACGCGATCGCGTGCGGGTTTCCCGTGCTCTCGGCAAGTGTCTTCGCCTGTTGAACGAGTCTGGCACTGAGCCGGCGCCCCGCAGGGAAGCCGCCTTGCGCCGCTGATTCGATGGCCATCCCACGAGCGACTCGGGACGGTTCACCGGCGGCGAGCGCCATCAGCAGATGACGTGCGCTGAAATCGGACGCGCTGATGAAATCTACCAGCAACAATCCGGTGGTCGCGGACCAGCAGGTATCGATGCGCAGAAGTGTCTCCTGGTCGATGTCCTCCACGCGCCGTGGATTGAAACGCAGTCCACGCCATCGTAATCGCGCACGTCTCGACAATAGCGATAACATGGCGCCTCGAGGACTGCGTGGCGCCCGCACTCCCATACTCTCCAGCATGGTACGAATGAGGTCCAGCCCACGGTCGATGTGGCCGCCGATCAGCCACTGCTCCGCGCCGCGACGTTGAAGTTCCACTCGGCGGTCCACCTGTCCGCCGGCGGCAACGAGATACTCATCGGCCGCCTCGGCCGGGCGACCGGCATTGGCCAGCGCGGAGGCAAGCTCCTCCTGCCATGCGCGGGCGGCAGGTCCTTTCGGCGCCAGCGTCAGCGCATGTCGGTAGAAGTAGGCTGCACGATCGAACGCGAGCGACGCTGCCGCCTTTGCGGCTGCACGACCAGCCTGGATGGACGCGTTCTCCGTGTCATCGGCGCCGACATAATGCGCGAACAACGCTTCACAGTCATCACTGTGGCGATCCATCAGTGCTTGCGCCATTCGTTGGTGAGCTCGCCGCACGGCGACAGGCCCCATCCTCCCCAGAAGAACCTCGCGGATGCGATCGTGATAGGTTTCGACGCGTTCAGAGGAACCGCTGCTGCGAATGAGATGGAGCGAACGCAGCGTCGCCAAGAGAGACTGTCTCGAGCCCATAATCGCGCACGATGCGCAAATGAGGTCAGGCACAACAGGGCGACCACAGATCGCCAGTGTTTCCAGAAAGTGCTGACCATCGGCTGAGAGGGCGCCAAGCCGCGCATCGAGCATTTCAGCAAACGTCGGTTGGCGAACCGGCTGTGTGTTCTCGACATTGATATAGCGCGCCAACTGTTCGAGGACAAACGGACTGCCCTGTCCCTCGCGCGTCATCATGAATTTCTCGCTGTTCGTGAGAGAGCGGCTCACGAGCAGCGCGTCGAGAAGCTCTCCGGCTTCCAGCTCGGACATACGCTCCAGCGTGAGGTGCGTCCAGTGGCTGGGCTCTCCGCCTTCGAGGAGGCGACGAAGAAACGGCTTGCCAGCGATCTCTTCGCTCCTGAACGACACGATCGTCAGCAGGGGCGGCGGGGCCGGCTGTCGCAACAACTGCTCGAGTAACAATACGCCGTCTACATCCGCCCATTGCAAGTCGTCGATGAAAATGACGACCCGCCACTGTTTGGCCAGGCGGACCAAAAGCTCGCGTAAGACCTCGGATGCCAGACGTTTCAACGAAACCGGATCCGTGAGCAGTGGTTCCCGTCCCTCACACGCCCTAGCGATAGCGGGCACGCGCAGCATTACCGGGAATAATCGTGGTAAGGCCACAACATCATTCGGTAAAAGGGCCTCCCCTTCCGCGGCCGGGAGCGCCAGCAGAAAACCGGACAGGTTATCGATCACCCCATCTAACGCTTCGTAGGGCACGGACTCGTGCTCATAGCAGCGCCCGACGAGAACAGCGACATCGTTGCGTGCGCGCAGTCGGCCGAGAAAGCATCGCAGTAAGGCAGTCTTGCCGATTCCGGAAGGGCCGCACACGGAGACACTCGCTGAACGAGCCTCACCGACCGACCGAAATGCTGCTTCCAGTGCCTTGAGCTCACGTTCGCGGCCCACGAACGGAGTCGCCGTGAGCTCCATCGATGGTGCCTGGACAGCGTACGGTCGCTGCTGGTCGTAACCGAGCCTACCAAGGGCGTCACTCCCCGACAGCCGGCGTGCCGGATCCCGGCACAACAGATCCATACAGACCGAGCTCACATCGGCAGGTACGCTTGGCGCGATCTCCCTGGGCGACGGCGGATCGCGGTGTCGTTTGCAGAGGAGCACCTCAACTGTGGACCCGCTGAATGGAACATTTCCGGTAAGTGCCTCGTACAGCGTGGCGCCAACGCCGTACCAGTCGCCAGCCTCAGATGGTGGCAGACCTGCCACTTCCTCGGGCGATACGTAGGCAGGAGTTCCACCTGCATGGTGCTCCGTTATTCCGAGAACCGCCGGCACACTCTCCGCAATCAGACCGAAATCGAGAATGACAAGGCGGCCCTCTGGCGAAACCAGAACGTTTGAGGGCTTGATGTCGCGGTGAAGTTTTCCCAGACGGTGCAGCGTCGCAATCCCGTCGATGAGTTGTCGAAGTGCTGATCTCAGGCGGTCGACCGATAAAGACGTGTTCGCCTCTTGCCTCACGTATTGAACGAAATTGACGCCCTTCACGAGCTCCATCGTGAAGAAGCAACGCTCCTGTTCGACGATAAGCTCGTACAAGCAGACCAGGTTCGGATGCGATATACCGGCGAGGCTTCGAAACTCCTGTTTCAGCCAGTAGACGGCGGCGGGAGTGGCGCGTCGCATGGTCTTGAGCGCGACGATCTCGCCACGAACGAGATCCTCGACCTCGTAGACCACTCCCATTCCGCCGGCCCCGAGGCGCCGCAACACGGCGAAACGGTCGGTCGTGGAAAAGTCGTCAGTGGCGATCCCATCGGACGCTAACGATCCGATAGGCCGCTCGAGAAAGGAACTCGCTTCTTCGTGGGCCACCAGCAAACGGATGAGCTCACGATAAAGCGCCGGGTCCTCATCGCAGATCTGATTCAGGCAGGTTTGGCGTGCGAGAGGAGGTTTCTGGACGACGTCGTCAAACAGAATCCGCAGCCGGCGATACAGCTCAGCGTTCTGATCCATTCACGCCCATCTTCGTCATCGCGAATGGCCGGTCAAACGGTCACATCAATCGTATACTGTGCGCGTTCCAGTAATTGGCAATCTCACCCTGATGTCCAAGCCCGCGCCGAGCTATCTCACGGCGCTCCTTGCGGAGCTGCGCGAAGGCGACGTAAGCGCCCGCGAAGAATTCGTGACGCTTGTCTATCCGGAGCTACGACGCATCGCCGCCGGTTTCCTGCGGAAGGAACGACACGGTCACACGTCCCGACCCACCGGCCTGGCCCACGAGGTGTACCTGCGACTCTTCGGCCGCGGAGACATCGAGTGGCAAAACCGCGCTCACTTTTTTGCCGCTGTAGCGCGTGAGATGCGCCACCTCCTCGTGGACCATGCGCGCGCGCGCAACGCCATAAAACGCGGTGAGGGGAATATCCGTATTCCTCTGACCGAGCTACATACCACTTCTGATGTTCCCGACGACGATCTACTGGCACTGGACGAAGCGCTGGCGCGGCTCGAAGCGATCGATCCCCGGGCCAGCCGAGTGGTCGAGTTGCGATTCTTCACCGGCCTGAGTGAACGCGAGACGGCCGAGGCACTGAACATCTCCATCTCCACGCTGAAGCGCGACTGGAACTTTGCGAAAGCGTGGCTCTTCGATCAGATCGGCCCTCTCGGCGTCAACTAGGGCGTCCTGAAGGACGGAGCGCCCATGACCCACGCATATGCGCAAACCTTGTGGACTCTTTGGATCCGGAATTACGCCTGTAGCTTCAGAACAAAGAGAGCGGCTAGCGCGAACATTCCGCCGCGATTCGGCGGCCCAAATCGGAAATTTCGAATGAACAGCCTCATAGGCCGCGTAAAGGGGAAGCTATCAGCTCCAGCTGTGTCGTTCCTCATCACGAGTGAGGGACAGACCCCGATGGCCGATGTGCGCCTGAGAAGCATGGGAGGTGTCGCATGGTCTCTGCTGCTGTGAATCGTTGTGTCCGTCACACGTCGGCGATTGTCGTGCTTTGGGCGGCAGCGACCGTTGTGCCCGCAACGGCGCGAGCCGACGAGGTCACCGATTGGAACCGGGCGATGTTTCGGGCAGGGCTCATCGCTGGTACCAGTAACCAAGCAATGACGCGGGTCGCGGCGATGGTGCAAGTCGCCGTCTTCGATGCTGTGAACGGTATCGCGCGACGCTACACGCCGATCCATGTGACGCCAAGCGGGCCCGCCGGCGCTTCAGAGCGGGCCGCGGCTGTCGAGGCCGCCTATGTCATCCTGAGCAGAACCTTCGGAACGCAAGCCGTCGTTCCTCCAGCCATTCCAACAGCCGCGCAGTTCGCGCAGCAGGCGAACTTGGATGCAAGGCGAATCATTTTTCAGCAAGCCATCCTCGACCGTGAAAGCGCGGCCTCCATCGACGCCGGGGCGGCTTGGGGACAAAGTGTTGCAGACGAGATTTGGGCATGGCGGGCGACAGATGGCATCCAAATCACCACGCCGGTCTGGACCGGTTCGACGGACTCCGGTCAGTGGCGTCCCACGCCAAATGCTCCTGTCAGCGAAACAGTGTTTTCGGGGAATGGCGCCGGTTATCCGCAATTCGCCAACATGACGCCGTGGGCCATCTTGGACAAGGCGCAGTTCCGACCCGGGCCGCCCCCGGAATTGACGAGCGCTGAGTACCTCGCCGACCTGGCGGAAGTGCAGGCGATGGGCAGTTTTTCCAGCCCCTCTCGGACGACCGATCAGACGACGTACTCGTTGTTCTTTGCTGCCGGCAGCGCGACATATGTGTGGAACAACGTTGCCGATGGGCTGATGGAGCCCGCAGCGCGAGACGGTAGAGAGCAGAACGAGCGTAGCAATGGACGTCGCCGCGGTCGCAACGCGTTGCTCGAACATGCTCGCATTCTCGCCGAGCTCACCGTGGCCATGGCCGACGCCGCCATCGGCTGCTGGGATGCGAAGTACGCGTACAACTTCTGGCGGCCGATCACTGCGATTCGAGAGACAACGGGCGACACAACCTGGTCACCGCTCTTCGCCACACCGTCGCACCCGGATTACCCGTCGGGTCACTCGTGCGCCAGCGGCGCCGCCGGCTTCGTGCTCGCACATGAGTTCGGCGAGCACACGCGCCTCACGATGTCTTCCGACGTGCTGCTCGATGTCACCCGCTCGTTCCGCAGCTTTGACGAGGCGCTCGAAGAAATCAAGAATGCGCGCATCTTTTCCGGCATTCATTTCCGTACGGCGACCGACGTCGGTCAGGTGCTCGGACGGTCGGTCGCCGACTTCATTCTGGAGAACAGGTTTCAACGATTGAACTGAGGGCGGACTTATCGCTGAGGACGTTGAGGACCTCGAGAACAAGACGGTCTTTTCCTCAGCGCCCTCTGCGCTCTCTGCGTTTCTTCAGACAAATACTGCTGTCGATACCTTCGGCGTGAGACGTCTATCAATCGCGGGGGACGGTCCTCCGGTCGCAATAGTCCTGGGCGACCGGACGGCCGTCAACTTCCAACAGGTTGATGCGATCCAGAGGAGGGAATTGGCGCGGGGAAGATGAGCACCGAATTTCGAGATCAGATCTCGAGCGCGTTTTGTCCCACGCTCGGGCGAGAGGCTCCCGGACAAGTCAAAATGCCGAACGTCCCTGACTGGACATCACATACCGGCCGCGCATCGTGTCGTCGGCAGCGCGCGTCTCGGCGGTCTGCATCATCACTACAAGCTGGAGCCTATCGCGGCATAGATTTTCTGAGCAGTACAACAGGCTCTGTGAACCTGGGCGAGATGGAATAGCTCGGCGGAGCCAAAACGTTATACTGTCGCTCGCGGCCGTAATCCCGAGCTCCGTTGCTTGACCGATCAGCGGCGGGTGGCGCTGCCGCTGCGACGTCAGAACCAACAACACAAGCAAGCGCCCTGAAAGAAACTGCTTCAACGGACGATGCGCGCATTCGTAACCGGCGGGGCCGGTTTCATTGGAAGCAATCTCGTCGATCGCCTGCTGGCGGCCAATCACTCGGTTGTCGCCTATGACAACTTCTCGACGGGTCAGGATGCATTCCTCGAAATCGCTCGGTCACATCCGCAATTCACCATCATTCGCGGCGATACGCTGGACCTGCCTGCGCTGGTCGAGGCCATGGCTGGCTCGGAGATGGTGTTCCATCTCGCCGCCAATGCCGACGTCCGGTTCGGCCTCGAGCATCCACGGAAGGACCTCGATCAGAACACTATCGCGACCTTCAACGTGCTCGAGGCCATGCGCGCTACCGGCGCGCAAAGAATTGTGTTCGCGTCGACTGGGTCGATCTACGGTGAAGCGTCGGTCATTCCGACTCCCGAGCGTGCGCCTTTCACCGTGCAGACATCCCTCTACGGCGCGTCGAAGCTGGCGGGCGAGGGACTGATTCAGGCCTACTGCGAAGGATTCGGTTTTCAGTCGTGGATTTTTCGCTTCGTTTCGATTCTGGGCGAGCGTTATACGCACGGACACGTGGTCGACTTCTACCGAAGCTTGCGTGCCGACCCGTCGCGCCTGCGCGTGCTCGGTAACGGCAGGCAGCGAAAGTCATACCTCTATGTGCAGGACTGCATCGATGCGATCCTCGTCGCGCTGGATCGAGCGACGGAGAAGGTGAACGTGTTGAACCTCGGGACCGAAGAGTGCTGTGAGGTGAACGACTCGATCGAGTGGATCATCCGTGCTCTCGGAGTGTCGCCGATCCTCGACTACACGGGCGGTGACCGAGGCTGGATCGGCGACAACCCTTTCATCTTTCTGGACACGACCAGGATTCGCGCGCTGGGCTGGAAGCCGAAGCTCACGATTCGCGAAGGGATTCTGCGCACGCTGGACTACCTGCGGTCGAACGAGTGGGTGCTGTCGGGGCGATGAGCCTCGAGTGTCGCGTGTGCCGCGGACAGGATCTCGAGCCTGCCGGTCGCATCGACGGCCGGATTGCGGGGCGGGCGTTCGAGCTCGCGCATTGCACGGCGTGCCGGTTCTCGTTCGTGGTCGATCCCTGGACCGACTACGCGACGATCTACTCGGAGGCGTACTATGACGGTCGCGGCGCCGACCCGTATATCGACTACGTGTTCGAGCTGGAGCACTTCGATCGTACGGTCCGCCGCTACGAGTGGGCCGGTCTGCTACGTGCGGCTTCGGCGCTGGTGCCGATGACAGCCGCGGTCCGGTGGCTCGATTTCGGTTGCGGCAACGGCGGCCTGCTCCGCTGGGCGCGCGAGCGCGCCGGAATCAGGGCTGTCGGCTACGAGACCGGGTGGATTGCCGGCCGTGTCCGTGAAACAGGCTGTCCTCTTCTGTCTGAGGATGAACTCGCCAACGCTGCCGGCACGTTCGATCTCGTCACTGCCATCGAGGTGATTGAGCACATCGTGGATCCGATTGACACGCTGCGGACCCTGGCGCGCCTGCTGAAGCCCGGCGGCGTGCTGATGCTGACGACCGGCAACGCCCAACCGTTTCGCGGACGACTCGCCGCCTGGCGTTACGTCATCCCGGAGATCCACGTCAGCTTCTTCGAGCCGCAGACGCTGGCACGCGCGTACGCCGAGGCCGGGTTAGAGGCCTCGTTTCACGGCTTCGTGCCCGGCTACGATCAAATCATCCGATTCAAGGTGCTCAAGGCGCTGCGTGTCCGCGAGCCGCGCGCGTGGGAGCGCCTCATTCCGTGGGGTCTCGCCGCGCGCGCCATCGATGCGCGATGGAAGGTAACCGGGCATCCCGTGGGAAGACGAGGCCAATTGTGAAGGCTGCCTGCCTGACGAATCGCTCGGCGCTCATCACGGGTGCTTCGCGCGGGCTCGGCCTCGCAACCGCGGTGGCATTCGCCCGCGAGGGGGCCGACCTCTGGCTGGTCGGACGGGAGCGCACAGCGCTCGTTGAAGCGGCCGCCCGCGTGGCGGCGGCGCGATCGTCGCCAAGGCAGACAATCTCGGAGCATGTGGTCGACGTGACGGATAGCACCAGCATGGACGCCGTCGTCCACGGCTGGCTGGCCGCCGAGGCCTCGGTGCACGTGCTGGTCAACAACGCCGCTGTGCAGGGGCCGATCGGTGAGGTCGGCGCCACCGACTGGCATGCATGGCGCGTCGCGCTCGAAATCGACCTCATCGCTCCCGTCCGACTGTGTCATGTAGTCGTGCCGCACATGCGTGCCGTGGGTAGAGGCAAGATCATCAGTGTGTCGGGCGGCGGGGGAACGGCGGCTCGCCCGCGGTTCTCCGCTTATGCGACGGCCAAATGCGGGCTCGTCCGCTTCAGCGAGACGCTCGCCGCCGAGCTGGTGGGCACTGGTGTAGACGTCAACACGGTCGCGCCAGGTGCGATGAACACGAGGATGCTCGACGCGGTGCTGGCGGCCGGGGAGGCGGCGGGCGCCGAGCACTCGAGGGCGCTGTCGCAACTGCAGACCGGAGGTGTGGCACCCGAGCGCAGTGCCGAGCTCATCGTGTTCCTGGCATCCGCCGAGAGCGACGGCATCACCGGCCGCTTGATCAGCGCCGAGTGGGATCCGTGGTCCAATCTGCCGTCGCGGCGCGAGGATCTGGATCGGTCCGACGTCTACACCCTCCGGCGCATCGTTCCCAAAGACCGCGGCATGACGTGGGGCGACACTTGAGCGGGCGAGGAGTCGCCATCGTCGGGTCTGGCCTCGTCGGTCGAAAACGCGCCGCCGCGCTCGCCGGGGCGCGGCTGGTCGCCTGCGCCGACACCGTGTCCAATCGAGCCGTCGAACTCGCACGGAGCGTTCGCGGCGCAATCGCCGTGGACGTCGAGACAGCAATCAGCCATCCCGATGTCGATATTGTCATTGTCGCGACGACCAACGAAGCTTTGACGCCGGTGGCGATTGCTGCTCTGCACGCCGGCAAGCACGTGCTCGTCGAAAAGCCCGCTGCGCGCAACGTGAAAGAGCTCGACACGCTGATCGAGGCAGCCCGCGGCGCGAATCGAAGAGTGCGCGTCGGCTTCAATCACCGCTACCATCCTTCGCTCCTCGAGGCGCGGAAGATCGTCGACTCGGGGGCGTTGGGGTCTCTGATGTTCATGCGAGGTCGCTACGGGCACGGGGGCCGCGTAGGATACGAGCATGAGTGGCGGTCGGATCCGGCGATGTCCGGAGGCGGCGAGTTGATCGATCAAGGCGTCCACCTGATCGATCTCGCCGGATGGTTTTTTGGTGACTTCGTCGACGTACACGGTGTGGCGACAACATACTTCTGGAGGATGCCCGTCGATGACAACGCGTTCATGACGCTGAGGACGGCGCAAGGGCAGACCGCGTTCCTGCACGTCAGCTGCACCGAGTGGAAGAACCTCTTCTCGCTGGAGATCTACGGTCTCGACGGAAAGATTGCGATTGACGGCCTTGGTGGAAGCTACGGGCTGGAACGCCTCGCCCACTACCACATGCTGCCGGAAATGGGCCCGCCCGAGACGTTCATTCGCGAGTATCCGGGCGACGATTCGTCATGGCAGGTCGAATTCGCCGAGTTCCTAGCCGACATTGAGCAGCATCGCGAACCATCGGCCGGCCTCGAGGCCGCCCGCCGCGCGCTCGTGGTGGCGGAAGAAATCTATCTTCGCTCCGGGTTTCGATTTGCTGCGACGGCGAAACTCGAGCTCGAGCGAACCCCCAAGCCCGAATGATCATCACGCGCAGCCCTCTTCGCATCACGCTCGGTGGCGGTGGCACGGACCTGCCCTCCTACTACCGTGAGCATGGCGGATTTCTCGTAGCGGCGGCGATCGACAAGTACGTTTACGTGACGGTGATGCGTCCGTTCACCGAAGGCATTTACCTGAAATACTCGAAGCTCGAGCACGTCGAGGCGACCACCGACGTGCAGCATCCGATCATTCGCGAAGCGATCAAACTGCTCGACTTCCGTACGCCGCAGCTCGAAATCACGACGCTCGCGGACATTCCTGCCGGAACGGGCCTCGGCTCGTCCGGCAGCTTTACCACGGCACTCCTGAAGGCGCTCTATGCGCATCGTCGTCGCTTGCTGCATCCGGGCGAGCTCGCAGAGCTCGCATGCGAGATCGAGATCGGGAAACTCGGCGAGCCCATCGGCAAACAGGATCAGTACATCGCCGCGTTCGGTGGCGTGACGTGCTTCACGTTCCACCCCGACGACACCGTGGATGCTCGGCCCCTTGGTCTTCCAGTCGACGCCTTGTTCAACCTCGAGGACAACCTGCTGCTGTTCTTTACGGGGTTCTCGCGCAACGCCGGCCATATCCTTGCAGATCAGAAGCATCGAACCGACGCCCGCGACGACGACATGCTGCGAAACCTTCACTACGTCAAGGAGCTCGGCCACCGCAGTTGCGAGGCATTGAGAAAGAGCGACACGGCATTATTCGGCGAGCTCATGCACGAGCACTGGGAGCACAAGCGGCGGCGCTCGGGCAGCATGAGCAACCCACAGATCGATGAGTGGTACGAACTCGGGCGCAGGAACGGCGCGATCGGCGGTAAGCTGGTCGGCGCCGGCGGCGGCGGGTTCTTGATGTTCTACGCCGAAGATCACCGGCGCCTTCGCGCCGCGATGAGAAAAGCGGCTCTGGAGGAAGTGCGCTTCCGCTTCGACTTCGAGGGCACGAAGGTGTTGCTGGGGTGATGCTGCCGGTGGCGATCCTCGCCGGTGGCCTCGCGACCCGGCTGCGGCCCATTACGGAAGCCATTCCCAAAGCGCTCGTGGAGGTCGCCGGTCGGCCTTTCGCCGAGCACCAGGTGGAATGGCTGCGCGGTCAGGGGATCGAGCGCATCGTGTTCCTCGTCGGGTATCGAGGCGAGATGGTCAGCGAGGCGCTAGGGGACGGGGCGCGGTGGGGTCTACTGATCGAGTATCTGTTCGACGGGCCGACCCTCCTGGGCACGGGAGGCGCATTGCGGCGCGCGCGCGACGTTCTCGGTCACGCCTTCTTTGTGATGTACGGCGATTCGTACCTGGATTGTGACTTGCCGGCGATCGAAAAAGCGTTTCATGCGAGCGGCCAACCAGCCTTGATGACGGTGATCGGCAACGCGAATCGCTGGGATGCGAGCAACGTGGTCTTCGAGAACGGGCGGATCGTTCGCTATGACAAGCGACATCGCACGTCCAACATGCAGCATATCGACTACGGCCTCGGCGTCCTGTCGGCAATGGCGCTCGAGCCGTATTCGCCAGGCGAGCCGTTCGAGCTGGCGACAGTGTACCGGGACATCGCGAATCAGGGCCGCCTGGCCGCCTACGAAGTGACCTCGCGGTTCTACGAAATAGGATCACTGGACGGTCTGGAAAAGACGCGCGAGTACCTCCAGTCTCGGCGGCCTGAATCCGAATGACGTACACACAACAGCATCTGAACGAAGCCGCTCAGGTGCTCGCCAGGCTCGACATCGAGAACATCGAACAGATGGCTCAGAGGCTCGCGGACGTGCGCGCGCGTGGCGGCCGGCTGTTCTTTCTCGGCGTCGGGGGCAGCGCCGGCAACTGCGGCCACGCGGTCAACGATTTCCGCAAGCTCGCCGGCTTCGAAGCGTACGCGCCTACCGACAACGTGTCCGAGCTCACGGCTCGCACGAACGACGAAGGGTGGGAGACCGTGTTTGTCGGGTGGCTCAAAGGCAGCCGTCTGCGCGCTGCGGACGGGCTCGTCGTGTTTTCAGTTGGCGGTGGCAGCGTCGAGAAGAACGTCAGTCCAAATCTCGTCCGTGCTCTACAGTACGCGAGGGAGGTTGGTGCGACCATCGTCGGCGTGGTCGGCCGTGATGGCGGCTACACCGCGCAAGTGGCGGATGCCTGCGTGATCGTGCCGACAGTAAACGCATCGACCATCACTCCCCACACGGAGGCGTTCCAGGGCGTGATCTGGCACCTGCTCGTATCGCACCCCCTCCTCAAAGTGGCGGCGACCAAATGGGAGTCGACGCGGTGAGGCCAGCGGTGTTTCTCGATCGCGACGGCGTCATTAATCGCGCGCTGGTCCGGGACCACAAGCCCTTCCCTCCCGTGCGCCTCGACCAGGTCGAGGTGCTGCCAGGCGTGCCGGAGGCGCTCACGCGGCTTCGTGCGGCGGGCTACGCTCTGATCGTGGTAACGAACCAGCCGGATGTCGCCCGCGGAACGCAGACGAAGGAGGGGGTCCAGGCCATCCACGATTACCTCGCGACGCTAATCGACGTGGACGAGTTTCGAGTGTGCTTCCACGACGATGCCGATGGATGCTCGTGCCGGAAGCCGAAGCCCGGTCTGCTGACCGCAGCGCCCGCCCACGCGCTCGAACGCAGCATTGTGGTCGGCGATCGCTGGCGGGACATCGAGGCAGCGCGCCGTGCGGGTTGCCGAGCTGCGGTGTTCGTCGACTACGAGTACGATGAGCCAACGCGGGTGGAAGCCGACGCGCGCGTACGATCGCTGGCCGAAGCAGCCGACTGGATTTTGAAGCAGGAGAACGAGACGTGAATCTCGGCACTCTTCGAACGAAAATCTTCGCCGATGGCGCCGACCTCGAGGGCATGTTGGCGCTCTACCGCCAGCCCTGCATCAAAGGTTTCACGACCAACCCGACGCTCATGCGGAAGGCGGGCATCACTGATTACCGCGCGTATGCGCGGCAAGTGGTCACCTCCATTCCGGATCGCCCCATCTCATTCGGAGTCTTTGCGGACGATTTTTACGAGATGGAGCGCCAGGCGCTCGAGATCGCCACGTGGGGCGAGCACGTCTACGTGAAGATTCCGGTTACGAACACCAAACGCGAGACCGCTAAAGCGTTGATCCACCGCTTGTCGCACCGCGGGGTCAAGCTGAACGTCACCGCCGTCATGACGCTCGATCAGGTGCGCGACGTGGTGGACGCGCTGACAGGCAGCGCTCCTTCGTACATCTCCGTATTCGCCGGTCGCATCGCCGATACCGGACTAGATCCGGTACCTCTGATGACAGAAGCGGTGAGAATTCTTGAATCCGAGCCCAGGGCGGAGCTGATGTGGGCGAGCCCTCGCGAGCTGTTGAACATCTTCCAGGCCGACGCGATCGGCTGTCACATCATCACGGTGACGCAAGACATCCTGAAGAAGCTCCCGCTCGTAGGCAAGGATCTCGACGAGTATTCGCTCGAAACCGTGAAGATGTTCCACGACGATGGGGAGGCCGCCGGGTTTTCGCTGGAGCTTGCGGCAAGGCGTTGACGCCGAGAGCCAGAGTCCCGAAATCAAGACATGGTGCGCAGCCCTCGAACGCCGATCCTCGACCGAGCCCAATTTGTGCGCGAAGCCGGGGGCACTTCCGACCAGGAGTCAGCGAGTCGTCCACACCTCGATCGTTGCCCGCTCTGTAGCGCGGAGGGCCTGCGTTATCAGTTCACGCAGGGTGCCACACCTATCGTCCAGTGCTCCGGGTGCGGGCTGTTGATGCGTAACCCGCAACCCTCTGACGCGGAGTTGGATGCGATCTACACCGAGCACTACTTTCTCGGCAGCGATGACCCGCAGACGTTAGCGGACGAAACGAGCAGGTTGAAACGGCAGACTGCCGCTATGTACCTCGACGAGGTCGAAGCGAGGCTCGGTGTCGACCGCCAGCGGACGCGGGCGTTGCGCCTGCTCGAGTTGGGATCGGGGCTGGGCGACCTTCTCGTCGAAGCCACGTCACGCGGCTACGAGGTGACTGGCGTCGAGTACTCCGCCAGCTCGGTTCGAACGGCGAACGAGCGGCTAGGGGCCGCGCGCGTGCTGCGGGGCGGCATCGGCGATGTCTCGCTACGGGCCGAGCACTTCGACGTGGCGGTTCTTGCAGACCTGATCGAGCACACACGGGATCCGCTGACCGACCTCCGCCACGTCTGGCGCGTGCTTCGACCGGGCGCGGTGCTCTTCATCGCGGTGCCGAGCCTCGACAGCTGGTCGGCACGACTGATGCGTGAACACTGGATGGAGTTCAAGGACGAACATCTGTTCTATTTCGACAGCCTGAACAT
>Ga0070689_100000457_pt1 | contig 24136 bp, 43 predicted proteins | sample KBSS23HmetaG_FD_64669 | JGI IMG/M metagenome (GOLD analysis project Ga0070689, IMG submission 64669) | Switchgrass rhizosphere microbial communities from Kellogg Biological Station, Michigan, USA - KBS S2-3H metaG | ecosystem: Host-associated > Plants > Roots > Rhizosphere ...
CGTCGTCTCATGCCGCGATTTTACTCTGATTTGGACGGATTGTCACTTTTCAGCAGCACCCATCGGCATACCTGTGTCCTGTTAGTCAGCCCGGTTTTAGCGAATATCTCGCCGACGTAGACCTTTACCGTACCTTCGGTTAAGCTTAATTTTTCACCGATTTCCTTATTCAAATACCCTTCGGCGATCATGCCAGCGATCTGCAATTCCCTTAACGAAAGCGGCTTACCTAGAAGGCCAGATATCGCCGGCCGCCCGGTATTGCTCCTCGGCTTCCTGCAAGGCTGGCATATCTTGGCATCGCGGTTATTGTATTCGTACATCTGGAAATCGTGCCCACATCGGCAGCAATTTTTCCTATATGACGCCGAATAGATCGAGTCCGTCGAATTTAGCGCGCCCATATTGTTCGACCAGTTTATGGCACTCCGCTTCCTGCCAAGGCTCCGCATCCACATTAAGATACTGCATCAGATCGGCGTACCCTTCCCACCATTCGGGCGGAACTGCCGTCAAATCAAATGCAGGATCTCCCTGTGATGGCTTCTGTGGGGAACCGTACACTGACCAATTATAGCGCTCGTTGATAACTGCCAGCGTATCTCGCCCATGCCATCGGATTACCTCCGTCATCTTGTAAAGCGCCTGCTTAGCGAGCAACCGCCGTCGGCTGGAATACTGCAAGTGTAGTATTCCGCCGCCGATATGCTTTACCGGCTGGAATGGCCGCTCCGGTAGACCCATCGGCGCGCGCTGGTGGAAGTCGTACCCGTTGCGCTGCTGCCAGTGAAACCGCGGATCGTCCTGAAACGCCGCGCTGGCGTGCTGCATCGCCCAGATACCGCTTCGGTGCTGCTGGTAGATGGAATCCCGGCAAGTGATCCAAGGAAGCTGCAGGACGTGCCCTGGCGGGATGTCTGCCACGATGTCGCGCATATGCGGCACGAGGTTCGCCGAGACCACTTCGTCAGCGTCGATTGTTACGACGTGGGTAGATTGCCGCATTCGGGCGAAATCAAGCAACCTTTGACGGTGCGCCATCTCCCGCCAGACCGGCTCCCGCTCGTAGATGACGGTCACTCCCTCGTCTATATTTTCATCTATAAGGACTTGGCATATTCGCCGCGTGCCGTCCGTCGAACAGTGATCCAGGATCACCAGATGATCCACCCATCGAAGCAGCGCACGCGCCGACAGGCCGAGTACCCAGTCTTCGTTACGCGCTGGCATGATTGCGACTATCTTCATATCGATCTCCCGACATTCTCGACTACCGCGCTGAATTCCGGCAGCACTCTCCCATCGCCCTCCATGCATGCCCACAGGTGCAAGCAATGCGCGTGGATGTTGACGTACTGCGAACTGGGTGGCATCACCGCATAGGCATATCGCTCTCCAATGAAGTCGGCCTTTACCATGACGGTATCGGCGTGCGATGGCGTCCAATCCTTGCGCGAATAGCTAACGTGGAGCCAAGGTTTCCCGTCATCCTTGAATTCGCAATCAACCAAGACGCGAAGTCCGCCGCCATTTTGCCGAATCTGGAATCCGTCACCCCATCTGCCGATTACCGTCCACCCCTTGGGGCAGATGAATTCCCATCGAAACTCCGTCATAACCGCCCCTCGATCATGTTGGGATTCAGAAGCAGCACGTTGTCGCCGAAGTCTTGCATCAACGTCCACCCGGGCAGCATTTTAATCAGATCGTCGCGCAGCGCCTGGCCGCGGTACAGCTCGACATCCTCGACTTCCATGAACAGATACCGCGTGCGCTCTAATGCCCTGCGGCCGCCGACGATCATATCCCCCTCGGCGCCCTGGATGTCTACCCACAGCAAATCGATTTTGGTCAGCCAGTCCTTCGCGAAAATGGCATCCAGCGTCCAGGATGGAACGTGCGCGACTCCGGTAAACTGGACGTCTGGGTATCTGTCGTAATGGCCGGTCGGCCGACGGATCGATCCCGATGTGTGCGACCCGTCCGGAGACTCGCTGATAAAGAACGCCGATTCGCCGATGAATTCGGACACTACGCCCAGGATTAGCTTTCGGTTCTGGTCCAAACCCCGCGGGTGATCTAGAATCTTCTGCGCGTTCCACATGTCCGGCTCGACCATGATGTAATGCGGATCTTCGCCGCATGCCGCGCGGAGCCATTCTTCGTCTTCGCCGGTGCGCGCCCCGAGTTCCACGATACATGGACTCTCAATGGTCCGCATTACGCACCGGATTGCCGACTTCTCTGCGTCAGTTGCCATCGTGCCCACCGTGCCGCGCGAAGATCACGTTCTCGCCGTTCAAGTGCTCCATGCAGTAGCCCTGCAGCAACGCTAACTTCGTCAATTCAGCTTGCCGTCCGTCGTGCTCGACGCAGAAACATTTAGGCCGGCATTGTGGCCGAATCTGCATCATGCAGGCGAATAGCTCCGCGCTATTGCCCTCTACGTCGATATTAACGAAGTCGAAATCATGCCCAAACTGTGTGAACAGTTCCTGCAACGTGATTGCCGGCGCCCAGAATCTCCCGTCGAACTGCGCTTTATCGCGCCACTTCTGATAGTGCGCGTCATTGCTCGTCCCGACGCCGGCCTCCGAATGTTGAAAGCGTGTTAGCTTGCGATCGGTTCCAACTGCTGCGCTAACGAGCTCGACGCGATCGCAGTTGCCGTACTCGATCAGCAGATCCAGGAACGGGCCCGGCGACGCTTCGACCATCACGCCGGACCAGCCGCGCTCGTATAGCGCGCGTGTGTTGGAGAACAGCTTCGGGTTGTAGGCGCCGATGTCGAGAAATCGCCCTGACTGATCACCAACGATTCGCAGGATGTGCTGCTCTTCGGCGTTCTGTGAATAGCTCACCGGCTTACCTTCTTTTTCTTAGCGCGTAGCTTTGGCGCATTTGGACATCCTAATGCGTGGTCATATTCGCCGATCAGTTTCCTGATTCCCTTCGGCTTCATCGGTTGACCGCAATGTTTGCAGAGTTTATACATTTCTAAACCTTGATCCTTCCAGGCTTTTGCCGTTTGCGTGACAGCCGACCTGCGTGAACAATTGCGGGTACAGATCCTGATCTTCGGGCTGCGTCGCCGCGTTCTGGCAGGCTTCGCGGTATAGCTTGTGGTGATACTTATAAGACAGCAACGTCATGATAGCCTGCTCCGTACGGTGCTCGTGTAGTTCCGGATGATCCTGCCTTAAATAACTCGCATCGAACGTAGTGGCCACGGGATTCAATGAGTATGTCATCCATTCCATTAGGAACTGTTGGACATTCCACGGGCCTTTCTGGAACAGCATAAATCTCGCCACGCCATGTGGAGCATGCCCTTGGTGATGATGTTGGCCCATTACCAAAAAGCAATCGGCCTTACACCAGTTGAGATTATCGCAGCCGTACGCGTTGAACAGCATCGTGCCGCCGATCCGCGCACACTCGTCGTATAGCATGCTGAAATCGTGGATCGGGAAGGTGTCGGCGTCAGTGTAGAGCACGATGTCGCCCGGCTGGCAATAATGATCGAGCGCATGCAGGATGATAAACGGCTTCCAGCAGAACCAGCCGAACCCGCGCGGCTTGCGCTTCGGGTCCTGCGTATCAGGATAGGTCCACAGCCATTTATTCAGGCGGTAGAACTCCTGGTCCATCAGCCAAGAGTCATCGTAGACGCGGACTTCGTCGGCACCGAAGCGCGGAGCGAACTCGACGATGCGGGATGTCGTCTCATCGTACGCCGCTCCGGAAAAGGTTATGTATAGCTTTTTCAATCTGTGGCCGCCTCAAAAAAAGATACGCACCGATCAACATATCTGTCGCTTCCCATTTTCGCGATGTACTCGGACACATCGCACTTGCGAGTCACCACAAAGGGCTGATCTTTAATCATGAACGTGTCGCCGACATCGACCGGCTTCGGCGAACCGAAAATAAACGGCGGCGGCGTGCGCTGTAAGTACTCAAGCGCTATATCAGCCCCACATCCGGATGCGTCATATCCCTGGCCCCAATTTTTCATAGAATCCAAGTATCCGCTATACGGATACACTTGTCAATAGCGGATCATCTGGCATTTTCGGACTCACGCTTAACCATCAATCTGCATTTCGAGCACACGTTTCCTAAATCTTCTGGCATTTTCTTCGTATAGAAATTCTCGCCATCCACAGACAATCCGCACTTAGTCACCAAAACGCCGCAATGCCACAGCGGATTCCGTCCACGCTTTTTCTTCGTCCATCCCATGCTCATAATGGATCACTACCAGGCCAGCCCGCCGCCTTGCGTTTCACGAACAGATTCCCGGAGTCCTGCCAATGCTGGTGGGTGTTAACTGGCTGTAAAAATTCAGGACAATCTTTTATATTCGCGAATTCGTCGCCTGGCCGCCGACCCCAATGTTGGTGAAGTTGGATAAGATCCGGCCTCGCCCAATAGACGCCCAGCTTTTCAGCCACTTCCTTCAGTTCTTCGTCGGCGTACATGTGGTGATATCCGGCGAACATCGGGCCGTTGCCTTGATACGCGCGCTTCACCCACTCGCGCCCGAACCAAGGGCTACCTGCGATTCGGTCGATATACGCGCCGCGATTCTCGCCGTACTGTCGGCGCGCGGCCGGTGTATCTCCCCAGCGGTCGCCCGTGGGCTGCATGACACCGAAGGTCGTATCGTATGGCGTTGCGTTCGGTCGTCTCCATAAAATATCCGTAAAGTGGTCGAGACATTCTTCGCCGATCTCGTCCGCAGTCTTCGACCGGTCCGGTTCGTAATCATCGCCGCCGCTAACGATCCATTCCGCGTGCTGGTCATGCTCAACGACCCACTGCGCCAGAATGTTGACGCTCGGCGCCCAGCCGCGGTATTCGCCGGTCGGGATCTGCACCTCGCAGTCTATCGGCTCGCCCTGACGCAGAACCGCGACCTTGTAGCCCATCTCGCGCCATAGCGGGATCGTGCCGCCGCCCGGGCGGATGCTTGGGATTACGAACCAAACGCTCAAGATCTCACCTTATCCCTTTCCGCTATTGCTTCTGCCCTTCCGGCTTCAGACAGCCTGTCCCATTCTGCCCAGCCGTATTCAGGCTCTGGCCAGTCGGCAGCAGCCATTTCAGCAGCAGTCGCCGCATGCACCGGGCAAGACCACAGCGGCGAGCAAGCATAAGGGAAACACTCCAAAGGCACACCTTTCATAGCCTCATAGCCTCCCTGCAATGGCCGTCCCATTCCGGAACGCGCGTCCATTCCCGCGCGCCCGCTGCGATCTTCGAGCACGTGTTGCCACCGTGGATCGACGCAATCATAAGCGGTTCATCCCGAAATATCCCTGTACCATCAGGCTGCAGGGTCAGAGCTTCAACGCTCGCTATCTTCACGCCCTTATTGAACCAGTACAGATCGTCGCAGCCTTCCGACCGATCCGGAAACGGATGCCGCTCCCATGTTTCGCGCCAGTAGCACATGCTGGTGCCTATCGCGTAATTCGGGATTGACGCGCGATAGAGCCACGCTTCGGCGTCGAACGTGCATGGCGCTGATTCGTCCCAGAACAGCATCTCATGATAACCGAAGCAATCCGCGCCACTCGATTGCAGCAGCGCAACCTGCTCGGCGATGCGGTTAGGATGGCTCCAATCATCGCTGTCCCAATGGCAGATGATGTCCGGCTTAATCGCGCCGCCTGCGTTGGCTTCATTCCGCAATGCGCCTATCGATTTCTGCCCGTGATTGTCGTAACGGATCATGTATCGTTTCTCGTAAGTCTGCGTCTCGAAGCATCGTTCCGCGCGTGCTACCATTTCCGGCCGGCCGTTTGCCAGCATTACGCAGGCGACTATCGGCGCGCTCATCGGTATCCCGCCTCATACGTGCGCAGGCAGCGCCTGCAAGCGTAAACGCCGCCCATCGGCAAATAGATTGATCTGTGGAAGTGCCTGCACCACCAGCGGCAGATTCGCTCGATCATTTGTCCATCCTCACGTTCTTGGTGATCGCCGGCCCATTGCCCTTGCGCGTCGTCTTTTTGACGAGCATTTCCGGCGTACAGTATCGCCATTTGACCGTGCGGCAACCGTCTGCCGGGCAGCGCCTGGGCGACACCGGGCCCGATTGCGGCCATTCGTGACCGCACTTCTGGCACTTGTTGATCGTGATGCCCATCAGCGCGTTACCTTCGCAGTTAGGGCAACCATGCCGGCCGCACTCGTCGCCGAATCGATACCCGCAGAATTCGCATTGCATACTTCCACCATGAACCGCTTGGGAACGCGCGCCCCACCGTCGAACTTTTCGGGCAGTTGTCCGTCTTCGATGTACGCCCATTGCCGATCTGTTAGTCCGTCGATTTCGTTGCCAACGTCGCGCACCAGCCCAACCATCGCCTGCTTTCCTTGCGCACGTAAGTCCTCAGCGCGTTCTGCCGCTTTACGAAATGTGTCGTAATGAATCATGCTGATCACGTCAACTTCATTCTCGAGGTCTGTATCTTCGACCTCTTCAGTTACCCACTCGTAGCCGACGCTCATCGCGTCACCGCAATCGTGACGAGCTTCGCCACTCTGTTCTGCGCCAGTTCAAATTGCGGCAGCGCGAACACGTAGAAAACGATCAATCCGAAACAAACCGGGAAAAGTAGTCTCATATTGCTCCTAAAGAACCCGCCGCCAACTACCTCCCCCGAGATTTGCCAGCGGCGGGCCGAGTCGAACACAATGAAGTGAGATTGAGTTGTGTAGGCGTGTTTGGGATGACGCCTCGTTTTTAACTTTATCCGCGCCAAAACGTTTAGGATTGGATCTTGCCCGCATCAAGGCTAACCCCGGACAAGCTCACATTCAATCTCACATGAACAGTATCCGCCATACGGATGCTATTTGCAAGTATTATTTTAAGGGGATTTCCCAGCGAACCTTTGCAGATGCATCGGCTTCTATTCCGTTTGTATTCCAGCGATACTTTCTGCTAGTACCTGCCCGGTTTCCGCTGCGGTCTCGTACCCGCGGCTGTGAAACGTACTCTGCTGTCCATCCGGCTGCTTTATATATCGTGCCCTGATGGACAGCCGTATCTTGATAGGAAATTAGCCGTTCTCGATCCGGCGCGTTCTTCTTGAACCATCGGACCATCCAGGACAGAAACGCGGAGCATGTATTCTTGGGAACATCTGGCGCGCACGCCATCCGGCGCAGTTCAAGCCAGTGACTAGGCAAGCATCTCGCGCTTGGACTATTCCACAGAGCCACGGCATAGGTAACCCCTGCATGCTGTGCGCGAAACGCATACTCCCAAGGTCCGTCTTGGCAGTTGGGTAATCTGGAATGCCACAGACGCACTAAAGCCACAGCATGAGGCCGAGGACATCGCTCGAAAATCAATTGCTTAATTTGGAGCGTGGAGGCCGGGATTGAACCGCCTTCTTCCGTTTGGAACAACGGACACACTACCCTAGTGCTATCCACGCTCATGCTAGGCGATCTTAGAACGAACCTTTAGGATAAGGTCTTTCAGGTCAGTATAACGAGCGTTCCAGATCGGCCGTTGCTCGCCAATCTGGTATCCCCATCGTCCTGTAGTACGGTTGCAGGAACCTACGACGGCGAATACTCGCGCCAATTCCGTACCAGTGGAATCGACCCACGAATACTGCATATAGCCCTTAACCAGCTTGAGTTCGTTCATGTCTCAATACTATCCGCGTGGCGGATATTTGTCAACAACTAAATCGGGCTGATCTGGTACCAGTCGCGCTCGCGCATCAACGTCAATTCCTGCATTTCCGGGTCAACCACCAACTCAGTGACCGCCCAGACCAGCGCGTCCATGCGATCCGGCGACTTCTGATTATCCAGCCCAGGCACGAATTCGCATAGCTGCCGCTCGAGCGCAGGGAATGCGCCGACGTGATGTACCCGCCCCTGTTCGTACAGCGCTGCTACCGGCTCGGCACGCACAGCCTTCCCGCGGCTGGCGCGCAGTGCCCGGAACGGAACCTCCGGCGCCACGGTGTAGAGGTTCGCTGCCACCAGGTCGCCGCCGTTGTTTACCTCGGCCACGATCCGATCAGCGCGCCGCCGCTTGTAGAGACCGACAGCGACGCGGGCCCAGCCGAGCGGGCTTTCCTTGCAGCTTTCGTCATCCAGGATCAGCACGTGTCCCGATCGCGTCAGCCCGGCGCAGATGATGCCGGTTTCGTCGCTGTCCTCGTTCGCCGATACCGCGGGATCGATTGCCACCACCAGCCGCTCGATCATGTCCCAGCGCACCTCGTCCGGCCGGATGCGGCTCGAGTCAATCATGGCAGTCGTCCAGAGCGCGCCTGGGAAGTCCTCGAGCAATTCGCCCATGAGTTCCTGGCGCCCGATCCGGGTTCCTTCGTATTTCCTGATAACCTCGGCAAAGAACTCTTTCGCCAAGTTTCTACGATTGTCGTATGTCGAACCGCGGGTAATGGTGACAGCCGGGTTGGATATCAGGTTACGTAGTAGCTGGATTGGCCGCGGCGTGGTCGTGATTACGCCCCTTAAATGATCCCCAATCCTAAACCCGAACATGAGGTTATCCCATGTTTCGTCTGCACGCTGCCAGGCGGCGAGTTCATCCGCCCAATACCTGCAGCATTGCGGACCGCGGAGTCGTTCAGGCTCTTCGGCGCTGAACGCGTACGCGATGTTGCCATTCTTCCAGGTCAGCAGATGCCCCTTACTAGGCTCGTAGAGCGGGCCTTCGCCTGGTGGATAGCAGGACAGAATACCGCTAGGTCCTTCGATCATCACTTTACGGATGTCGGCGGCGGTCGGCGAGATCAGATGGATTGGCGCTGGCAGCTTCTCGCTTGCCCATTCCCTAACCGTTTCCGCGCCGGTCTTTGTCTTGCCCCATCCGCGGCCGGACAGAATAAGCCAGTGCACCCAGTCGCCGGGCGGCGTGACCTGGTTCGGACGCGCGATGAACCCGCGCCAATCGTACAGAATCGCTAGCGCTTCGCGATCAGTCAGACTCTGTAGCAGGCTCGTCCGTTCTGCTTCGGGCAATGAGGCTATCAATTCGAGACGTGAGCAGTTCTTTTCCATGAATGGAGATCTCTAACGGGTTTTCTTTGTCGCCGGCAATCTCGATTCTGTCGCCGTATTTCTTCGGTGCGAGCTTTGAAAGCAACCACTTCCGGGTGTCTACCCTCACTCTCCGGCTGGCCGGATCGTCGTCTTTTTCCTCTGATATCTCAATCGTCTCCTCTGCCATCGCATCCAGTCCGAGCGCTCGCGCGTGCGCGTAACGCGCAGAAATCCCGGGCGGTTTATCGTTGACAATCCAATTCCTTACAGTGGGATCTGGCGGAAGGTGTTCGGCTTTGCAGATTGCGCGGAGAGATTCTCCGGCGGATAGGCGGGTGAATATTTCTGCTTCGACTTCTGGTGTGTGGGATGTTGGTCTTCCGGCCATTGTTGACAATTGTACATCAAATCACATACGCTATCAGCGCGGGCAGCGGGGGCGATTCCAACAAAATACTATATAGTCTTTTCACTGGCTCATCGCCCCGCTCCGGTCGTCGCTACGTGGGCGAGATTATTTTCGGCCCAGGCCTCCTTTGCGCTTGGATACCGCTAGGACGTGCTTGTCGAGTTGATCGAGAAGGCTCACCAGATTGGTTCTGGCCTTGCGGATTATCTTGCGAATGAAGGCGCGTTCCTCTTCGGCGCCCACATTCTTGAAGTGGCGAATTTCTGCTGGTGTCATAGGATTATTCTGCGACGAAGTAACAGTTCAGATGAACCACTGGGCGGGTTGTCCACTGGTTAGACCCGTCTTTGGTGTCTGTCATGGGCAGCCCGGTGTCCGGGTTCAGTTTGCCGAATCGGCAACCAGCGACGAGCACTGATGCCTTGAATGCTAGCCAAGCGTTTAAGATTTCGGCAGCAGGTCGACCCATTCCACCTACCGTCACGGCTGGATTTTCTACATCCCACTCCATCCCGTATTGGTGAGTTTCTGCCGGGTCGTTCCTAACAACCCACGATGCGAATAGCGGCGATGTACCGCCAGCACCCACTTCATTGTCTGCCAATCCTCCGTTCGGCAAAGCGCCGCGGAGAATACGCGGGATTACATGGTTTGAGTTCAGATTGCTTTGTGCGAAATTTCCCATCGCAACTTTCATCATGTGGACGCCTATTTCCGTTCCATATCGGGAGTATCCGGGCTGCCCGTTTTGGTCCCAGTGCCGGTTATCTACCGGGCTGGTTAATGGCCCTGTGTTCGCGTTAGGTCGCATCGGGACAAGCGGATAACTGTTGCCGAATAAGTCGTGGTCGGAAACCTTGAGCCGGTTAAACCACCTGGTAGTTTCCAGCGCCGGATCAGTCGGCGTCATCACTGTATCAATGATCCCGCTGAAGCCAGCATTCTTGTATACGAAATTAGCGCAGGCTTCTTTTCCATCCGAAGTTAGCACGGTATTAGCGACGATCGGAGTTTTGTATGTCCCGGTCGGCCGCTGGACGGAGTCGAATATCTGGTGCGTGTGCCAATCTGTACCGGAACGCATGAGCGTAGTTACGCTGATTTCTTTACCAGGAAGCGGGATGTCGGTATAGTACGGGTAAGTAAATGGAGGTGTGTGCTGAAAGACTCGGCGAACTGCGCAGTATTGATGGCCCATCAATGCCCACGGAAGCCTGTCTGCGCCCTCGACCGGGTCCTGCGCCAGCGCCGATAAGAGAGAGAGAAGAGTGAGAGTAAGTATTCGTATTGTCATTTTGATTGTCTCCTGAAATGGTTACCAGACCGGCGGCGTCGGAAGCCCGTTCAATCCTACTACCCAGTAAGATACCGCTCCGATATATCCATCTTCATTTACTGGAACAGTAATATGTGGGTCGGTCGCGTTTGGGGTGTTTGCCCCTACATAGAAGTGAATAGCCCGGGTGTTCGTGAATGGCTTGATAGTGCTATTGAAGTCAAACGCTCCGCTGGCATTGGTGGTGCCGAGCAGGCATGCGCCATCCTTAGCGACGACGCCACCATCGTATTCAGGACAGCTAGACGATGACGTCAGGAATTCTTCTACCGGATGCTCAATTGCCCAGACCTGAGTGTTGGGCTTTGCGAAGCGGATTTGAACCTGAATCGGGTCATTGAAGTGATAGACTTTCAGCGAGTCCGGGGCTTCTCCGGTCAGCTTTAATTTCACCTTAGACATAATCACTTCTCCAGGTTCCGGCGCAACTTCAAATTCTCTGGCAATAACCATATTCTTATCCTCTCCGTAAGGTATCGACCACGTGCCGGCGTTATACCAGCCTGAGTTAAGTCCGTTGTATCCGTACATGATTCCGGCCATCGGGCGAGCTCCGGCGAATGCAGGCTTGAAGGTAATCGTCGCGAAGGACGATGCGCCGTTAGTGAATAGCGTCTTACCCGCAGTGGATAGTTGGATGCTGCCCTGTGAATTTTCGAGGACGCCGCTAGTTCCAAGAGTAAGTGGAGTGCCCCAGCTTGTTCCCGCGTCGTTAAGCAGACTCACGCGATTCAAATTCGGTTCGAATAAAAGATTGAACCCGTTCACCGTGCCGCCAAACTGAATCAACTGGTACATCACATTCGACGATCCGGCCGGATCAGTTCCGAATATCGTGAAAGTACGGGTTATTTGACTCGATTCAGATCCAGCGTAAACGGAGTTAACTACCGGCGGTCCGCTGTTCCCGGGAACGGTCCAAGGGGAAGACGCGCTCGCCCATGCCGAAGTGGTTCCGTCAACGCTGTATGCCTGCGCTGAGATTGCGCGTGGTCCAGCAAAAGCGGGAAGGAAATTCAGAGTTACATGAGCCGCAACCGAATTGCCGGAAAAGGTATAGCCCGCGCTTGCATTGGTAAAGTTGCACTGCGGGTTCGATTGCGTTCCGCCGCTGCCCATCTGAGCACCTGGCCCCCATGTTGATGCATCGCTGGAAAGCAGAAAGACTGCGTTGGTCGTGAATTGCCACAGCACATTGCAGCCGCCCGCGATGTCGCCGAATTTCAGCCATACCTGCTTCGCGTTCGACGGGCTGGTAAATGCGGCGGTAACGGAGTAGGTAACCGACGCTCCGGAACCGCCTGGCGACATCGATTGAATAACTGGAAGAGATTGTGAGAATCCCTGAACTGCCATCAGGCAGAACAGGAAGAAACTTAGCAAAAGGTGTTTACGCATCGACTAATACTAATCCGCCACGCGGATAGTGTCAAGCAATTTGTGAAGTCTTTTACTTTTTGCCCACGTGGCGCGGCGTACTGGTACGTTAGCTTCAATGCGGCATTGCTCGCAGCAGTACTTACGGCGCCTATCTGTCCCGCTGTTGCGGCCGCAATGCAAGCACCGCCGCCCGCGCTTCCGCCCGGGCTTGTGATAATCTCGTTTCCCAATCGACTCATAAGCGCGCTGGTGGTCCCGGTTGGCCTTAGTGCAGGCTTCGCAACGGCATCCACGGCCGGTATACCCGTAATATTTCCCATGCGGGATAGGACCCTTAGTGCGCTTGCGCCGTAGCCCTTTCTCGCGCCGGATCTGATGCGCCACGCGAAGGTTCAGGATATGCTGCGCCGAAAATTTCCGCTTACCTAGCATTACTTCATCCCGCGCGCCCATGCGTCGGCATAATCGTCATAGCCGAGTTCACGCGCCGCTTCGATCATTCCTGCCCATGTGAGTTCTTCCGGATGATGCGCCTTGATCGCCGCATAGAGCTTCTTTTCGCGTGCGCGGGTGAACTTCACTTTCTCGGTATCCAGCGCCTTCCAGTCAAACGGCTTCGGCGGTCCGTACGTCTGGCGCCATTGATGCTCAAGCGATGGTTCCAGCGCCTCCTGCGCCCGCTTCTGCTCGTCGCGGATTTGCTTTGCGACCGTCATCAGATCGAAATCAGTTGGGCACCATTCGCTAGTGGTGGCGCATACCATGACGATCTGCTGCGGGTTGGCACCGGTCGCTGCCGCCGCCTGGATCAATCCCTCGGCCAGTCCGACCAGTCCGGATTCGTCTTTCGGATAGTTTTTGGTGCGCGAAAGCCGCGCTATGAACTGCAAGGATTCATCGAGTTCCATTTTTAGCCTCTTTTGCCTTCCGTATCGCGCTCTCAATTGCCGTTTCCCGGCGTTCTGGGGCTCTCTGTTGCGTCGGCCACCTGGTTTTGAAGGAATCCCTCGCCATCTCGTACAGGAAGTTGTCCGGGCGGTATCCGTGGCTCGAATCTGAACCGGGTCCAGCGACGTAAGATTGCGCGCATTCCATCGCATCGGATTCCCGGGCGAGCAGCACCGTGGAGACGTACGCCTGGAACGCATGCGGCCGGTACGCGTTTCCGCGGACGCCTGCCCAGATGGCGAACCACTGCTCAAAGTTCGGCGACGTCTGCCCGTTCAAATCATCGGCGTTCGGTTTTCTCAGGCTCGGCAGAGCCGCGCGCACGCAAGGTATTTGTGTGTGTGTTTCTTTCTTTGTATCTGTCTCTGACTCTGTCTCTGACTCTGTCGCGAGCGCGCGTAGAGCTTCGTTCGTATTACGTTCGTAGCGATGATTTACTGATTCTGCTGCTTTTAGGCTCTTCAGACTTGCCAAGCTCCTCTCCGTTTCTTGTCGCAAATTGATCAACTGTTCGGGGTACAAAGTCGAATTTACAAAGCACTTTCCTACCCGAACCCATCGCTTATTTGCGGTGTCGAGACGTGTACGAAGGACGCGCGCGCGCTCCTTTGGGTCGGCTGGGAGGCTTCCGTTTATCCATGCATGATTCAGGCAGCGGATATAAAATCCGATGTCGGCATCGTCCATTGCGCGGAAGTTTTGGTCGCACTCGGCGTCAGCCGGGTACCATTTAAAATACGGTAGGGCCTTCAAGTTTTCCTCTTTTCTCGTCATGCCGGGTCGGCTGGCAGCGGAAAAGAGGTACGCCCCAGCCGAGCCCGACGATCCGTAGTGTCCAGGTAGCTAGCCCGACAACGACACCACGGATATAATACGCCGATTCCGGCGTTCTGTCTAGCCTAGATTGTACATGGTTCACGCGGTCGCCTCAGAGTTAAACATGGGCATGTCCCCGATAATTCGCCGGCGCGAAATCTCCGCGTACGTCGGGTTTAGTTCGCAGCCGATGAAGTCTCGCCCGTGCCGGAGTGCCACCACCCCGACAGTGCCGCTACCCGCGAACGGATCGAGCACCGTGCCGCCTGACGGGCTGCCTGCCATCACGCAAGGCTCGACGAGCTGCGTTGGCATGACGGCGAAGTGCGCGTCAGGGTAGGCGTGAGTACCGATCGTCCACACGTCCCGCTTGTTGCGCAGCGTGGAGCACTGCTCGGATTTCTCCATTGCATCCCATCGGTCATTGAATCCGGCGTGCCGGCGCCCGTGACCGCGCTGCTTGTCCGTCTTTCGCGTCCCCGTTTGTGGGGTCTGCCCAGGGGCAGAATATCCGGGGCCCGTCGCGTCGTGCTCGTTAATGGCGACTCCGGGTTCTTTGATGGCGTCCGCATCGTAGAAATACCGCGCGCTGCGCGTCAGCAGGAATAGATATTCATGCGCCTTCGTCGGGCGATCTGTGACGCTCTCCGGCATCGGGTTGGGCTTGTGCCAGATGATGTCGCTGCGGAGATACCAGCCGTCCGCTTGCAGCGCGAAGGCGACGCGCCAGGGGATACCAACGAGATCCTTCGGCTTGAGTCCTTCCGGTTGAGCCGCGCGCCGCGCTTCTTTGATGGCCGTGTGGGTAGCCTGCTTTGAACCTTCCGCCCATGTGCCAAATGAGGAGCGCCCGCCGCTGGTATACGAATCGCCCAGGTTAACCCAACAGGTGCCATCTGCCCGCAGCACGCGCCGCACTTCGCGGAATACGCCGACCATCGCGGCAACGTACTCCTCTGGCGTGCGCTCTAGCCCCAACTGGCCGACGACGCCATAATCGCGTAGCCCCCAATACGGCGGCGATGTAACGCAGCAGTGGACAGACTCATCAGGAAGCGAGCGTAGCCCGTCGAGCACATCGGCGCAAATTATCCTGAACGTGCTCACTGCGCCAGCGCTTCCAGCAGTGCGACCGATGGCAGAGTCGCCGCCTTGTTGCGCATGTAGATCTTATGCTGTGCCGCGCCTTGCTTCAGTTTGCGCCGCGCCACCCGGCACTCTGGGCAACGTGGCGAAGATCCGGAGCAGATCGCCGGGCAATCCTCGCACTTATGCAGCTTGTGGTGACTCTTCTTGCCGGCGGCAGTAACACCGTAACCCGGGCCCGTGCTGCTCGGCTTTCGGCGCACTTCAGTATGCTCTTTTTCAATCCCAGGCTGATCGGATAGTTCCGGCTTGGCAATCTCTGGGAGTTCCTTGCGGTACCGTCCGAAGTGAAATTCGCGCACGCTGATGCGCGCTTCGCGTTCTTCGGCCGTCTCGACGAGTTGACCGTTCGGAAGTTCAATCATTTGACCTCCGGGTGATTCGCGTCATAGGCGGCGACGATGTTGGACGCGATTGACAGCGGTCTGCCGTACGCATGTATCCGCAGCGCATCCACCGCCGCGCGGAGTTCGGCGCGAAGCTGCGAAATCTCCTTCTGCGCTTCGCATAGCTCAATTGTCAGACGGTCAATTGTAGGCTTAAGCATTTGGGTAGATCGCCTTTGCCCCGTCCAGAAATTCGCGAGCCCGGACCATGCAGAGTTCGGGAATCGTCCTCGTATTTCGGCCAGCCGAGCTTATCCATGCGGCGGAACAGCGCCGCCAGTGCATCGCTTTTCTGTATCTCGGAGTCTATCTGCGGCAAGTCCATCTATATCCTCCCTCGATTTAATCCACTCTTGCGGTAATGCTCCACAAATCCGGCGACCGATGCTGGGAAGTCTTCGCCTGCGATCCACGTAAGTGCGCCGCGTGCCCGCTCTTTCGTGTGCCATTCGGTCTGATGCTTGGCCGGTTTCTCTCCTGGTCGCTTAAACTCGATCCAGAGAACCTGAGATTGGCTGGCTCTGGCTACCGTATCGCCGGGGGTTCGTGTGGGTTCTTCTAGCCATTCCTGTGGAGTCGAAAAGCTATACCGGATGTACAAATGGTCTGCCATCCCCGGCTCGCCGAAGCCCTTGCCCCTGCCGCGGTCGCTTACTGGATCAGTGCGCAGCGCGCGCCAGCCATCCGTCTCGAGCAATCTCGTGCATTCGGCCTCGATCATGTGCTCGGGCCATTCAACGGACGCGTCGAAGGATTCTACGCCGATATGTGAATCTGGTACGGTTATTTCCCCGCGGTTGATTGCCATGCGTCGCTCCATCTCCCTGAATTCGTCTTCTGTCATAAATTAAATCCCGCCGGACTTCATCGAGCCTCCGGGCATTGGTGGCGTTAGCAGTGGAAGGTCTCCTTGTGCCCTGCTCGAACCGGCGGGAAACTGGTGGGCGCATTTGGGAATCCTGAAGATTTGAGATAGCCAGGCTCCCAGTAAGTATGCGCCCATAACTTTAAGATTGCGGAATAATCGCGCCGTTCTGAATCAGCGCGTCAATATCGTCATCGCTCACGCCCATCCCGTCGAACCGGTCCGGCAGTGGTTTCTTGCGCTCGAATGGCCCATACTCCTGCGCCAACTTCTCGCGAAGCTTCATCATCGTTTCGGAGAACGCATCCAGCGCGGCAGACAGCGCCTTGATGTACTTCTCGTCGCGCGTAACTCGCACGATGACGGCTGGCAATTCTTCCGAATAGGAAACCAGATCCCAATATTCCCGCTCGCAGATCCATAAGCATCCCTGCACCTGCGCCTTGTGTGCGTCGGACATCGCGCGCTCGATCATCGCTTGGACATGAACGCCGATTGCCTGGGGGTGCGTCTTGATCTCCAACCCGCCCGGCGCGCCCACTACGAAGCGATCCGGCGAGCAACCGAATCGACCGCAATCGGTCGTGACGAAGCCGATCTTTTCTACCGCACATTCGGCCTGGAAGCAGTATGCTTTTACCGCACGATCTTCCAGTTCCTTCCCGATCTGCATGTATTCCGTCTCGATCATCTCCTGCGCGTGGCCGGTCATCCACTCGCCCAGCAGGCGGTACATGTAGCCCGGTGCCTGCGAGCTTAACTCTAGTTTCTTAGGCGTGAGGATCTTCGAGAACTCCGAAGCAGTCGGTACGCCGCATCGCAGTTCATGCCATTCCTGGGTACCCTGTTCGCAATTATGGATAATCATTTCGCCTGCGCCCTCCGTTTGCTAGCCAGCGCCTGCATGATGTCCTTGTAGCGGCGTTGCGGAATCTCTTCGACCGTGCGAACGTCTGCGAGTTGGAAGAATGCCGCGCGGCCAGCCGCTGACATTCCGATCTCGCTGATAAGCGAGTTGATATCGTCGACCTGATCCTGTGAGATTGCGCCAGCCCGCATGCCGTCATCGTCCGCGCCAACCGTGACGATGTTCCATATCCCGATTGTCAGATACCGCTTGTTGTAGCTGTCGGCGCTGCCCTGCGCCTGCGCATCGTTGCGCCCGGGCCCACCGTCCGGTGATTGGTACCGCGTCGAGCTTCTGCTATGGCCGCCGCGATGAACCAGCGTAACTGTCATTAGGCTACCCGACTTTTCAAGCGGCGCGGTCGAGAACGTCCGACAGAATCCGTACTTCTGCTCAATCGGCCGGATGATTCGGTCAAGCTGCTCATAGGAAGCGTAAGGGATAGAACCCTTGCCGCCCATGTCTTTGGCTTTGTCCTTCCGAATCGTGGGCATCTCGGACATTGCGCCCGCAAAGTCAATATTGAACTGCCGCTCTGCTTCGCGTGCTTCGGCCCGCTCCTGCAGCCCCATGAGCGCTGCCAGTTTCTCGACGTTAACGCGCTCGTCGACTGCTAGCGCCTGGATAACCTCGATGACGCTGGGCTGATGGGCGATTGCCTTCTCTTCGCCGCGCCGGATCAGCCCGCGCACGTCGTCATCTACGGACCGCTTGAATTCTTCCTGCGTCATATCGCCATTACCTCTTGACGCTTCGTCGCCTCTTCCATGATTTCGCTGGCGAAGTCGATAATTTCATCAAGCGTGCCGTGAATAAATACGCCACCAATCACGGCAATGCATACAGATTCTTCACGGTTCGTGTCTCCCAAGAAGATACTGACACTTCCGATTGTTCTATTCATAACCCCTCCGTCGGTGCGCCATTTCCGGCGAACAGCGCGGTAGCGTCGAAGCCTTCGGGCGAAAGCGGCGAAGCGGGTTCTGACAGCGTGACCTTCCGGTTCTTGCTGCCGACCGGGCGCCCCCGCTTCGGCGTATTCGGAACAATCTCGGCAGTCGTTCCGACGTAGCGCTCTCGTTCTCGCTGAACGTGAACAATGGTCGCGTGGAACGTTCGGCGCTGCATGTCGTCAAGCTCGAAATATGCGTCAAGCGCGCGTTCGATAGGGTCAAGTTTCTTCATCATTACTCCCTTGGCGGGCAGCGATCCGCGCCCGTCTCACTCATTTGATTTTCCAGCCATTGCGCTTCGGCCTTCTCTTCGGCGTCTGCTTCGGCCTGGTTTGCTGCGGCTGCTTCGTCCGCTTCCTCTGCCGCTGTCTTATAATTTACGAAGGGGGACCCGAATCCCCCCTCGGCGCGAACATCCGACGTTTGTTCTTCGATCACCTCCTTCTGCATGAACTTCAAAACTAAATCGATAGTGGCTTGGCTGTGCGGCGGATGGCATCCAGCCGCTTCCGCTGCCATCGCCCATTGTTCCGGCGTAGCGTTGAGTACGTCCTCTTCGGTAGCGCCGCACTTCAGAAGAACTGCGGCCAGCTTCGCCGCTTTCTTTTCGCGCGCGAACAATTCGTTGGAGTTCATAACACCTTCAGATATTGCAGGATTAACCCCGCTCCAAACGTGACCAGAGCGGAGAATATGACCGCATATAGCACGCGCCCGACCGCTTCATGCCTGCGCCGCCGCTCGTAGCGCCGCGCGTTATCCGCCAGATGGTCGACGAACGCCTGCCAGCCTTTACCTTGCACGGGAGGCCTCCTCGTTGTGGTGTATTTCTCGAATGGCGGCGGTAAGCGCCAGAGTTAACGAATGCTGGATATCCGATAAAGGACGAGCCGCGTTAAGCGCCTCCATCAGATCGCCCATCAGTTCCTCCAGATTATCTTGCACGGTTCAACTCCATCTTTTTGAGTTCGTCTTTGGCGGATTCGAGGAACGATTCGGCGCGCATGATTGCAAGGACAATCTGCCTGCGGTCGGCGGCCGTCTTCGCCCGATGCCGAGTCTGCGCGAATTGCAGTTCCTCGCGCGCGTAGCACATCAGATCATCCCAGTCCGGCTCAGGTTCGGTGACGTTTGTATCCGGTCCAGCTTCGGTGGGATTTCCTGGAATTTTTTCTAACATCGCCTGCTATCTCCTGATTGAAGTATCCGTCAGGCGGATATAGATGTCAAGGATTATTTCGGGATTATTTTACGTAGTTCGGAATTGGTCGCCAAATCTGATGAGATGCCGGATCATGCGGGCCCACGTCCGCCAATACGCCCAGAATGGACAGCCCCGGAAGTTTGGCCCATAGCATCCCAGTGCAATCGGCAACGTACGTTTTGCCAGTTACCGGATCGATGTGGGAATCGCTGCCGGAGCATTGCAGAATCACGGGTTTAGTGGACTGCCCTGCAACGTTCAAGTTGCCGATTATCCCCTGATATCCGCACGCTTCCCACGTCAAAGATCCGGATGTTAATTTGCTGAGATCTCCTGGGATTTCCGCGCCGCTTACTGGGTCCTTGGACCACGCATTTAAGGCTATAACCACCGAATACGGCCCGATGAACTGCCCCGGCGTCGGGCGGGAAGTCCAACATACGGCGTTTCCGCTGCTGTCTGCCATCGGTACATCTGTGCCGGTCATTTCATTGTGATTAGTCCCAGGTCTGCCCATTGAGGCTGTGACGCGCGTCTGCCCAAGGAATCGATCAGTGATGCAAAGCTGAATCTGCTCCCAGCGCTGGCTTCCGGGCACGTTGTTCATGATCTCGATTTCCTGCGTCTGCGCCGCGGCCGTGATGTCGGTACCGACCTTGACTATTCCCGACTTACAGGAGATTCTAACGCTTGAATCCGGCGGCGTATTGCCCTCCGCGCATGCCCAGTTCTCGATCCATTGTTGATAGCTTACATAAGGCACTGCCACGCCGTTGATCGTAGTTGAAAGGGAGAGCCTGTGCGGAAAAACGACAGAGAACTGGTCACCGATGGAATAGACCAGCGGCGAAACTATCGCCATCTTGCCCGGTGGCCTGCTAAAGGTGAAATCAGCGCCCTGCCGCAGTAGCCTGCCGTTGCGAAAAACCTGGACAGCACCCGACGCGGAGCCGATCATTTGGTATTGGCACGTCTGGGAATAGGCGCATCCCACTAAAGCCAGTAGAAGTAGTCTCATGCCTTTGCCGCCTCTCTCTTCAATTTGCGTTTCTGGTGCTTCCGCTTCCTGCGCTGGTCCGGCTTGTGATGCCGCTTGCGGATGCGCTTTAATATTTCGTCGATCTCCGCGCGCGTTTCTTCTGGCATTGGCACATCGGCTGCTGTATCTTCGATTCCCATTTGTCATCCTCCCTTAAATCTCGTAGTTCAATACCGCTTTGGCCGCTTCGCTGCGTAGTTCGTGCGGGTATGGGACGCTCGGCGCCGGCCTATCCAGAAACCAGCACAGCTTATTCCAGCCATCTCCCAAGTGGTAAGTCAACAGATCCCCAGGACGATCCTTGAAATATTCCCATACCTCTGCGTTATGCCGGTGATAGCGCTTGGCAAATGTCGCCCGGTCTGGAGTCTTGCAGCCGTATAGAAGCTGGTGCATCTTGTGAGTGAACGGCGCGATGTCCCAGAATTTCCGGTGCGGATTAACTGCCGGGTCCCAGTGTCGCTCGACGCTTCGTAGCCAGTCGTGCTCAGGCCGAACCGTCAGGATGAACTTACTGCCCGGATAGGCTTTATCAAGTTGGCGAAATAGGATCGTAAACGGTAGATCGCAAAAGGCATAATGCTGGTCGACCAATGTCGAACGTCCATCGAGCGTAACCTGCTGCCACACATCGCGCGCCCAGTTTGCGGTACCCCAATGATGCGAATTGATCCCCAGGATGCCGAACGCCTTATCGAGCGACGTCGTCCCGGTCTTATGCATGCCGATCCCGAATACTCTAGTTGGCAATGCGCCAATTACTCTCTGCTTTCCGGCGATATTGCGGCATACCGTGCCCATGCCCACCTTGCCGAAATTGGCAATCGAGCTCGCCGGATTGCATGCCGACCGTTCGCCGTACGCCGTTCCAGCTACCTCTGGGTAGTCCTTGAACCGCGCTTTGTCGGTGTGCTTCACGGCGTGTAGAAAGCGGCGGTCAATCTCGGCCGACTCAATCCCTAACACGCGAAGCCGGATTTTAAAATCCTCATCATCCGGACCCCATGTGTTGTACCGCTCGTCATACCCGCCAGCCATGAGGAAAGCATTGCGGGTTACCGCCATGCGGCCATTGATGCCGCGCGTCATCTCGCCTTTGACCATCCGCGACCACATGAAGTACTCTTGCCCGCAAAACGCCGCAGCAGAAAATTCCTTCTCTAGGTAATCGGCGAACCCCTTTCCGGCGAAGTTGTCGGCGTCAAGATTAACCAGGACGTCGCCGCCCTCGGCGATGCCCAGCCGGTGCGCCATGTTCTTCGCGTGCGCCATTGCGAACCGTTCCGGCTCGAATGTCGAATACAGTGCCAGCCGTCCGGATGCCAGATCCGCAGCGTGATGTTCCATGACATACTTGACCAGATCGTCGCCGGAGTTGTAATTCAGAAGAACGAATTTCGCGTTTGGATTGTCTGCAAGGTTTTGCGGCAGAGTCTGTTTGACGTGGTGCGCCCGACCTTTACAGGTTGTGCAAAATACTATATTCAAGGAACCTCCCAAAGTTTTATTACCGTCGACGGGAACGGCTAAACCGCCCGCTGGAAACTTTGGGAGGAACCAGACGAGCGGCGGCCATCTCCCCGCCGACGGAGCGGCGAACCGCAGAAGCCAGTGTATCAGAACTTACTCTAGATTTTCGCTCTCGACTTCCTGCGCTTTTGCCTCATCTTCGACCGTTTTTCCCAATGAATCCGCCATGATACGACGCGTGCCGGATGCCGTTTCCGCGTATTGTTTAAGCAGCGCCGCTAATTCCAACAGCTTCGAAGTTCGCATTTGGTGCTATTTTACACTGAATCAACGTGATACGCTGAATCATGTTTGAGTTCCACGCGCTGCGGGCCACACTCGGCCTCATGCAGATAGGGATCATCTGGGTACTTTTGCGGCGGGACATCGGGTATCTGTGGCGATTCGGCGTCGTGATGTTCGCGTCCGCGGCAATGAACATCGCGCCATCCTTCCCGCACGACGCATCCTGGCAAATGTTCGTTCAGATCCCGGCATACCTGATAATCTTCATCCTGACAGCGGAAGCGACGCTCGAGCTATTCGCCTTTCTGCGGCGTCGCACGTTCATCGAGGAACGCGCCGCGCTGATCGCCTGGGCTGCGATGGTAGGACTGATTCCGGTCTGGATCTGCTGGTGGTGGCCTGGCGACAACTGGTATCAGAATGTCCTACTGATCCGGCAATATGCGCTGATGTGGCTGACCGGTGGGTATTGGGCGGCGTGGTTCTGGCTGCGCGCTGCGCGCCCGATACATATGGAATTACAAATCGCGGATCATGGGGAGTTCTGGGGCTTTTGGCTATTGATCGCGACCACGCACGCGTCCACCACAAAGTGGGGAGTCTTCTGGCGGTTTTTGGAATGGCAAGGAAGCGCCGATCTTTGGAGGATTGCCGGCGACTTCCTCACGCTGACTCAGATCTGCATCTGCTGCGGATTTTTGGTTAATCTGTGGCGTTGGAAGCAGGACGATGACGCGGCCGCTGTTCCAATCTCATTACCCGATCTTCCAAACCTTGAACAGTCCCGGCCACGCCGTCTACTGCATCTCTGATCTGTCGCACTTCTGACAGCAGGAATGCAGAGGAGTGCTCCGTCCGGGCGGGACGCGCGGTCTTAACAAGACGGTCCCATAGCCACTTTGCCGCCGCTGCAATCACGGCGCCCACGAACACATGAACAAGCCCGCCCGGGTCTGGACTATTGGTCTCCATCATCGCCGGTCGGACCGGGCGGCGGGTCCGTCGGAGCGCTCGAGGTTTGCTCGTCCGGGTCGCCGGTGGGCCCGGGAGGAGGATCGGCCGGAGCATCGGTATGGGGCTTGTGCTTTTTCTCGTGATCGTTCGGCATGTTCAACCTCTGGACTAAACAATACCAAATTGCAATAGTACCCACAACAACGCCTAGTACTGTTTTGAAAATCAATGCCCGGAGTTCGAGAACACCGAAGATCCGCCGATACCGCCCGGCGCCGCGATGCATAGCGGGCTTTGTCCTCCAGTTTCGACCACATCCGGATCTGTTGCTACATAAGTCAATCCAGATCCTATAGTTAGGGCTGTGGTCAGAGTGATGTGCGTATCGTCGGTGAAGCTCTTTACGATGTACGACGTTCCGCCTATCGTGATCGGCGCGCCGACCATATCGGCTGTAAATTTCTGGCCGGACACCCACGTCACGCCATCCCCGAACAGGTTTACCGTTCCCGTGCGCGTCGTTCCCTCTGGCGCGCCTGCCGCCATCAGGACCGTACAGACCGTATAGCCCGGAGTCGTGCCATCGCTGCCGCCCATTGCGAGGAAGGAACGCCCGTCGATTACCGCGGATTCGCCGATGTAGTCCGTCGTCAGGCAGACGTCCCAGAGCTTCCCGACAACCCATGCCGGCGACGTGTTTCCGGTCTGTTGCCCAAATTGAACGTATGCCCCGTAATGGAACATGACCGCCTGTGGAGTGAATAGCGCGATGTCGGGCGATCTGTAGGCGAGCAGACGCGCGCTCGGGTTAAATCCGTTAGTGACGAATGGCGCGGCGTCGAGACACATCACGTCCGGTGCCATAAAGAAATTGTTCCAGGAAGGCGCGCCGCCGATCTGGTTGGGCGCGACGACGAACACGGCATAAGTCGGAACGAAGTTCTCGGACGGCGGAACAGTCTCAATCGTCGGGAAATATGGTGTCATCGC
>Ga0070689_100000458_pt1 | contig 24115 bp, 15 predicted proteins | sample KBSS23HmetaG_FD_64669 | JGI IMG/M metagenome (GOLD analysis project Ga0070689, IMG submission 64669) | Switchgrass rhizosphere microbial communities from Kellogg Biological Station, Michigan, USA - KBS S2-3H metaG | ecosystem: Host-associated > Plants > Roots > Rhizosphere ...
GGTCGTCTTACGATTCGTTGTAGGGGTGGCCCTCCGTGGCCACCCCACGCAGCAACTCAGCAGCGCGTCCGCGTACGAGTAAATCGCGACCGGCGGATAGATTGAAGCCGGTAGCCTGACGAGCCAGCGCAGAGAGGACCTCCAGATTCGCATTGGCAACGGCAGTGTCGTAGGTGGCCCATGGACACGCCCTGACCAGTCGCGTCATGGTTTCCGCTTGCGTAAGTTTAACGAGTCGCGACTTCCGCTCGCCATTCAAACGAATGAATAGCAACGAATCCGGCGATACCTTGTCTTTACGCGGAGATGTAAACACACCCTCCGGTTCGAAACAGCTCTTGAATGACGGAGCCTCCGCGCCGGCGTGAACCGCAAAGAAAGTGCGAAAGCCGCGCGCCTCAACTTCACCATCCACCAAACTCAGCAACAAATTATCGTCAGAAAGATAGGGCCATCCCGCCAGCCCAAGGCTCATCGTCAACGTTGACTTTCCACTACCAGATGGACCAACAATCAGAACGCCTTTACCATTGTCAGGATTAACTACGCCAGCGCTATGAAGGTCAAACAATCCATAGCGTCGCAGGGCCGCACAAACCGCGAAAGAAGCGAGCGTGGCCAGCAAAGGATCTTTTCGGCCAGGCACCTTCGCCAGTAAAACGTGAACTGTGATCGGTGTGCTGCCAACAAGATGCATCATCGAATTACGCAGTGCGAGATAAAGATCCGCGCCCGTGGTGTAGCATCGTCCACCTTCAGCAATTTCAAATAGATTTAGATCGTGGGGGAGTTCAGGCGGCTTAATGCCGCAAGTGAAATCAATGCGAATGTCGGGCGATTTATCGGGTTCGTAGATCCGGGTCAGTTGCCATCCTGCGAAGAGAGGTACTATGAGGTTTCGTAGTCGTCGATCAGGGCTGTCGACTAATAGCAACCGACCGGCGACCGAGTAAAAAGCCCAGGACGCCGGCCGGTCAGAGACCTGATTAACTTTCATGCAACCGAAATTTCTACTGCTTAGTTGGTCGCGCCGCTGGTAGCCGCTTGAAAGAACGTTGTTGCTTCAAGAACATCAACAGGCACGGATATTGCCGGCTCGACAAACACCTTCTTAATCTCGCTGCACTCCCCGCTTACACCATTTTCTTCGTTGATAATCTCGTTTTGGTTAGCCAAGTTAACGCCTCCTCGAGTCAGTATAGTTAATATATGTTCTTGATCGACTCATGGCAAACAAAAATTTGGACCACGCGCCGGTTCAAGTACAAACGATCAAGGGTTCTGCTGAGTCGTTTTAGCTGGTTCAGCAAGAACCAATCGCAAAGCTCGTCTTTCGGCGCGTGTAAGATCGGCGCGAAGAAACAGCCGAATATTGGGGGACAGTTGCCGAACCGCATCTTCTACCGGAAGTTTTGAGATATCAGCATCAATTACTGCCGAACTGTTCAGTTCCTGAATGTCGACCGGAATGCCGAGCTCCTCACCGATCTTTAGCAACACTAAAGACAGCGGCTGCTTTTTTGCCTTGACCGTTAGAAGATTGTCCTTGAAATGGATCTGAAGAGGTTTCTCCTTCTCTTCGGCTCCAGCTTCGGCTTCCGGTTCAACTCCGTCTTCCGTATTACCTTCAATCAACATCGACTGCGTCGATCCATTCACGACAGCAGTCAACGGTGGTTCACCCTGGTTCGCGTCGTACAAGTAAATCCCCAGCGCTTTGGGCTGCTCGCCGGGGCTGATTTCGTAATCCACGTAGACTGTGGGCGACAATAACTGGAGCGCGGGTTCAAGGGTGAGCTGGCTGAACTCGATCGTAAGCAACTCGTTCTGTCGTTCTGTGCCAAGAAAGATCGGCACTTTCAATCGCTTCGAAAGTTCCTGGGTGACCTCTGATACTTTGGCTTTTTCGGCTTTGAGTGAAATGTTCAGGATCGGTCTAGTCTTTACTGTCAGCTCAAACGGAAGCTTGGCGGCAGGTTTCGTTTCCTTCTTTGCGTCAGCTTCGGGGTGTGTTGGTTTTTGCGCCAGCGCGATGGTGAACGACGTTAGGCACACCAAAACGATCATCGCATAGTGATAAAAACCTGTGCGTTTCAAATTTCTGTTACCTGTATCCTTTTACGATTGAGCAGTTCCGCTGAGGCGACTGACCGCGCCTTCGATTACGGGTGAAACTAACACGTGAAAAAAAATCCGTCAAATTTTCGTATGGAAGAGTCCGCGAAGCGGACGAAAGCATAAAGCCTGGGGCGCAAGCCCCAGGACCAATTAAGATTGGGAGTTCCAGCCCGCGGAGCGGGCGGCAGCGCTGTCACCCGCTTGTGCGGGCTCACATTGATGTTTTCGTTTTGATCCTGGGGCTTGCGCCCCAGGCTTTATGCTGTCACCTGCTTCGCAGGTTTGGTTTCTGGTGATCCCGGATCTGAATAGTAGACGGAAGGGTCGCACGAGGTAATACGCGAAGCTCAGTTTAGCGGGAAGCTCGCGGGCGCCGAGATCGCTGTCGGTGGGCCGCAGCATGTGCAGGAGGTAACGGGCCCGTGCGCTGAGTGTTTTTCGCACGCCGAGGTTGTATTTGAAGATCTCGCGTGAAGTGGCGGGCACGTGGGTTGTGCCACTGAAAAGATGCTCGACGATGTTTTCTGCCAACGACGGCAGGCGTTCGTCAGCATCGCAGCGTTGCTTTACTTCGGGTGGCAGCGGCGCGTCGAGAAGATGTTCGGCGAGATATAGACCGAGTAGAAACATGCGCTCGCTGTCGGCGGCCATGGCACGTTTCAGCAACGCGTTCCAATCGACGCTGCGCCGCGAGATCAACTCGGCAACGTCGCAGATCCAGCCGAGTCGTTCCCAAAGATGTCGCGAGCCGTGGACGCACAACGAGAACAGCAGATCTTCCGCGGAGAGAGTTTTTACTTGCGTGCCGTTGAGATCAATAGTTACGAGGTTTTGCCACAACGTCTCGGCGTCGACAGTCTCAGCAAACAGGTGCGGCGCGACTTCCCAGTGCAACTCGACGATCAAGCGATTATTGTCACGCGAGAATTGCAGGTTGTGTTGTGTGTGGATCAAGAGCTCCTGTTGGCTAAGTGAAAGAGACTTGGCCGGCGCATAGCCATCGGCCAACAGGATCTCGCGCGCTTTCAGTACGTCGTTCTGGTTGACGATGATATCGAGATCCACGAAGCGTCGCAGCGCAAGGTTGTCGTAAGCAAAAAGAGCCAGGACTGGACCTTTGTAAGGGATCGCTTCGATGCCGGAGCCGGCGAACAACGTGATCAGGCGACAGAGTTCTGCAGTGAGGATTGTGTTGCGGGCGGAGTTCTCGAGGTAGTGTTTCTTTAATTCAGAGAGCTTCTCACGCGGCACGAGATCTGATGCGTGCCGCTCCAGTTGCAAGTAGAGCAACGGCACAACCGAGTGCCGGCGCGCGAGCAGAAACACATACTCCCAATCAACCCCCGTCGCCGCAAGCTCCCGCAACCGCGCAACTACACCCTCGCTCGCCCTCGTCCGGGCACAACAGAGCAACAACTCATGTTCTGCACGTTTACTGGTCTTAATGGACATGTTTGTAGGGGCGGCCCTCCGTGGCCGCCCCAGCGTAAGTCGTGGACTGGGGCGGCCACGGAGGGCCGCCCCTACAAACTATTCGTTGACCTTAAGTACAGCTAAGAACGCTTCCTGTGGGATCTCGACGCGGCCCACTTTCTTCATGCGCTTCTTGCCTTCCTTTTGCTTTTCGAGGAGCTTGCGCTTGCGCGTGATATCGCCGCCGTAACACTTCGCGATGACGTTTTTGCCGAGCGCCTTCACCGTTTCGCGCGCGATCACCTTGTTTCCGATCGCGGCCTGGATCGGGACTTCGAACAGTTGTCGCGGAATCAACTGCTTCATCTTCTCCGCCAGCGCGCGTCCCTTCGGTTGCGCAGTGCTGCGATGCAGGACCAGCGACAACGCATCAACAGGCTCGTTAGCGACGAGCACGTCGAGCTTCACGAGATCGCTTTCCCAATATCCGGCGAGGTTGTAATCGAGCGAAGCATAACCACGCGACACCGATTTCAGTCGATCGTAAAAGTCGAGCACGATCTCGTTGAGCGGCAACTCATACGTCAGCATCACACGATTCGACGTGATGTACTCGAAACCTTTTTGCATGCCGCGTTTTTCTTCGAGCAGCGGCAGGATACCGCCGAGATGCTCATCAGGCGTCAGGATGACAGCGCGAATCACAGGCTCTTCAATCTTCGCGATGCGTCCGGGGTCGGGCATCTTCGCAGGCGAATCAATCTCCAGGACCTGGCCGTCAGTGGTTGTGACGAGGTAACGAACGCCCGGCGCCGTCGTAATCAGATCGAGATTGAACTCACGCTCCAAACGTTCCTGCACGATCTCCATGTGCAGCAAACCGAGAAACCCGCAGCGGAAACCGAATCCCAACGCCGTAGACGACTCAGGCTCGTAAAAGAACGACGCATCGTTTAGCCGCAGCTTATCGAGCGCATCTCGCAACTCCTCGTACTGCGCCGTGTCCACAGGATACAAGCCGGCAAACACCATCGGCTTGATCTCCTGGTAACCCGGAAACGGCTCCGTCGTCGGTCGTGCAGCTTCGGTGATCGTGTCGCCAATCTGCACGTCAGCTACTGCTTTGATCGACGCAGTCAGGAAACCCACTTCACCTACGCCAAGTTCACCGATCGGCGTCGGCGTCGGTCGATTCACGCCGAGTGTTTCGACCTGATAATCACGATCCACAGCAACGAACCGGATCTTCATTCCCTTACGGATCGCACCGTCGATCACGCGGAACAACACGATCACGCCGCGATACGAGTCGTACCACGAGTCGAAGATCAGCGCTTTGAGCGGCGCGTTTGGATCGCCTTTCGGCGGCGGCACGTCGCGCACGATCGCTTCGAGCACCTCACCCACGCCCTCGCCGGTTTTCGCGCTGGTGAGAATGGCGTTGTGTGTTTCCAGTCCGATGAAGTGCTCGATCTGTTCGATCGCTTTTTCAGGCTCGGCGCCCGGCAAGTCGATCTTGTTTATTACCGGGATCAGTTCGAGATTGTTTTCTATCGCGAGGTAGGTGTTCGCGAGCGTTTGTGCTTCGACGCCCTGCGAAGCATCGACAATCAGCAGCGCGCCTTCACACGCCGAGAGCGATCGCGACACTTCGTAGGAGAAGTCGACGTGCCCCGGCGTGTCGATCAGATTGAGCACGTAGCTTTGCCCGTCCTGGGCTTTGTAATCGAGCCGGACGGCGTGTGACTTGATGGTGATGCCGCGTTCGCGTTCCAGGTCCATGTTGTCGAGCACCTGGTCAGACATCTCCCTTTCGGACAGGGCTCCGGTGAGCTCGAGCAGGCGGTCGGCGAGCGTCGACTTGCCGTGATCGATATGGGCGATGATCGAGAAATTGCGAATGCGAGCAGGATCCATCTTAAAACTTTAACTCGGGAAATGTTCGTTGACGTACTCGCGCGCCTTCTCGGGCGAATCCAGCGAGACAATGAAATTGCGATTTCTGATTGCCCAACTCACATGCTCGGCAATGAACGTTTGATAGTTAGCGCCGGGGGTGTAGTCGTCTTCCATTAAGCCAATCTTCACGGAGACGCGGCGAATGAGCTCGGGATCGCCGGTCATGTTTGCAGCCTGATAGAGCTTGTGCTTGTCGTCGTCTGACATTGAGCTGTCTGACGTTGAGTTCGACGAGTTGTCGTTTGTATTCGAGTTGAGGTTGGAATTGTCATTACTATTGGAATTGCTATTCGTGTTGACGTTGTAGTTGTAGTTATAAGCGGAATACCGCCGGCTCTGGGAGTAATAAACGAAATAGATCACGCAGCCCACAATCGCGACTACGATCAGTCCCAAACATCCTGCACCACCACAACCGAGAGCAATCTTCTGATTTCGATTCATTCTTTTGCCTCTTCCGATGGTTTAAGCGAACAAAATCTTTTAACCACAAAGGCACTAAGACACAAATCCCTATTTTGTGCCTTCGTGTCCTGGTGGTTAAGTCATCTCAAAGTCTTCATCCACGACACGCAGCGTTCAAGGTGGGCGTGCATCGTGTGGGCGTCACCGTGATGCATGTCGCCGTGGCCCGGTAACACCCACTCAAATTCATAGCTCAGAAGTTTTTCCATCGAGCGTGTTTGTTCGGGCCATGAATACCAGGCGACGCTGCGAAAGGCGGTCAGAGTTTGGCGCACGGGCGACCACGCCAGGTGATCGCCAGTGAAGAGAAACTTGTTCTTATAGAGATAGACGACGTGTCCGCGCGTGTGTCCCGGTGTCGGAATGACGAGCAGATCGTCGTCGAGTTGCACCGGCTCTTCGCCTCGAATCACTTGCTCGACGCCGAGACGAGCAGCGCCGTCGTCCGCGTGCATCAGTCGTTGGCAGTTAAATCTTTTGCGAAACAGCTCGTGGTCCGCGACGTCGTCTTTGTGTGTCAGGAGCATCTGGTTGACGCCGCCCAGCGCTTCGATCCGTTTGAGCAACTGCGACGCGAACCGCGGCGAGTCGATGAGCACGTTGCCGCCTTCGCTTTCCGGACGAGCAATCAAATAGCTCCAGGCGCCAAAGCTGGACTCCGAAGTGAAGCCGCAAAAGTAGACGTTATCGTCGAGCGCCAGCGGGAAAGCGTCGATGCCGATGTGTGCGTCGTGTCGTTGTGTGGCGCCGATCGATCCGGTGGGACAGGCAACGAGCGCCATCATTGCAAGTTTTACTTCGTCGCCTGTTTCAGGTTGATGATGCACACTGCACTGATCGCCATGATCGCGAAAGATATCGGGCGCCAACTGGCTACAGGTATCGCAATCGATGCAGGTGGAATCTACAAAGAAATCCCCGGGCACATTCTCCGGTAAGCGTTGTTGCAGGCTGGCCATACTCTATTACGGTACAAAGTAACAAGAACAATTTCTCACGCAAAGGCGCAAAGGCGCAAAGAAAAACCGCAAAGCTTCAGCGAAGGTTTTCTTTGCGCCTTTGCGCCTTTGCGCGAGAATCAGAGATCGAACTCATTGATCAGCCGGTGCAGGTAGGATCTGCTAATACCCAGCTTTTTCGCGGCGGCGACTTTGTTACCGTCCGTCGCTCGCAAAGCACTCACGATCATACGCTTCTTCAACGCATCGACCGCGCCTTCGAGTGTGCTTTCGTCTCCCGGCGTCGTTCCCGGCAGCGCGCGCAGCATCTTCTCCGGCACAAACTCCAGCCCGAGCGTTGAGGTGTTGTCCAGCACGACTAGACGTTCGATCAGGTTCTCCAACTCGCGCACGTTCCCTGGCCAGTTGTAATCCAACAACACTTCCACCAGCGCCGGATCCAACTCGGGCGTTGCCTGTTCATACCTTTGCGCCGACTTCGCCGCAAAATGCGCCGCCAGAATCGGAATATCATCCGGACGCTCACGCAGCGGCGGCAAAACGAGCGGCACAACGTTGAGCCTGAAGAACAAGTCCTGCCGGAATCGTCCTTGCGCCACTTCCTTTTCCAGATCGCGATTCGTCGCCGCAATCAAACGAATATCAACGGGTAGAGTTTTCGTTCCGCCCACGCGCTCAAACTCACGCTCCTGCAACACGCGTAATAACTTCACCTGCACCGCGGCACTGAGATCCCCGATCTCGTCCAGAAACAGCGTCCCGCCATCCGCGAGCTCGAAGCGACCTTTGTGAGCTTGCAGCGCCGAAGTAAACGCACCTTTCTCGTGACCAAACAACTCCGATTCGATCAGCGACTCGGGCAGCGCCGCACAACTCACCGCCACGAATGGCCCACCGGCCCGCGGGCTTTCCTGGTGAATCGCACGCGCCAGCATCTCCTTGCCGGTGCCATTCTCACCGCTTATCAACACCGTCGCACTCGTCGCTGCAACCGACCGCGCCTGCTTCAACACTCGCTCGAGCGCCTGGCTTGTTCCGGTCAAATGCGCGAATCCCGGTGGGCGCGACAACTCATCGCGCAGCCTGCGGTTTTCAATCTCGAGCTGCCGCAGGCGCGCAGCCTGATTGACGATGTGCAACAACTCTCCCGGATCGAGTGGCTTCTCAAAAAATCCGTAAGCGCCACGTTTCACCGCCTCCAAAGCCGCCCGCTTCGAATCACTACCGGTGATCACAACCACCTGGAGCGGCGGATCCTGAGAACGCGCGACATCGATCAACGCGAGTCCCTCGGCGATGTCGTGTACGTTAGGCGGCAGGTGCAGATCACTCACCACCACGTCGATCTCTTCGTCGCTGATCAACGCACTCGCCTCATCTCGAGAGGCCGCTTGCAGCACCTGGTAGTCCGTCGTCAGCGCCCAGTAAAGCCCACTCCGCACCGCGTCGTCGTCATCGACAACGAGTACAGTTCCTTTGGGCTGTGGTTGATTGCTGCTCATCTCGAAACACAATTGGTATTTACAAACAGACTAAGCCGCCGCACACGTGCGCTTAAAACGAAGCTCCTGGGCGAGTACTGCTTAGAGGATCGGGCGTAACGGGCATGTATTTCAGAAGAGCATTTGCCGCGCTACTTCCTGGTTACGCCTGTCGTTGTGGAATCGATGGTAGCACGACGCGAAAAGTCGTTCCAGCGCCCTCGACTGAATCCACGTCGATCGTGCCGGCGCTGGCCTTGATCACTTCGCGACAAGTGTAGAGCCCAAGACCGATGCCGGTTTTCTTCGTAGTGGCGAACGGACGAAACAGCCGCGTTTCTATGAACGTCCGGCTCATGCCACGCCCGGTATCGCTGACGGAAAACATTGGCGCGCCATTCGCTGTCTCTCCGGCTTCGATCGTAAGGGTGCCGCCGTTGTCCATCGCTTCGAGAGCATTGAGGACAAGATTCTCCATTACTTCTTCAATCCGCGCCGCGTCAGCGAGGGCGTAAAGCCTCGACGGCAGGCGCGTCACGATCTTGTGTTTGCTGCGCACCGGCTCGGCGGTCATTGCGATGACGCGTTGCAGAATCGGCACCAGATCAACATTCGCGGGCCGTTTGTGTTCGCCGCTGAGGCTTGTCAATGGTTTGCCGAGTCGCGCTACAAGAGCTTTGAGTTTGTCAGTAGCGCCGGTGAGACCTTTCATTGCGTCAGCGCGGAATTGCGGATTGTCGAAGTGGCGTTCCATGTTGCCGACAGTCAACGACAGCGCCTCAATCGCATTCTTCAGATCATGAGTCAGCATCGCCGAGATCCGAACGAACGATTCAAACTGCCGCGACTCTTCTTCGCGTGCGATCTGCGCGCGCAGGCGTTCGGTAACGACGTTGATGTTATCGGCGAGGCCGCGCGCGTCGTCACTCGATTGCAGAATGATGCGACGGTCAAACTCGCCTTTTGCGATCGCAGAAAGATCTTCTTTGACGCGCGCGATGCCACTTGTGCGCCGTTGCACGTGGCGCTCGAGCAACCAGGCTGCGACGAGAGCACTGAGTAGGGCCAGGACCAGACCGGTGATTCCCCAACGATGCGCGCCGGAGATTAACGCAGAACGGCTGCGCGCAACGGCTACTGCAACGTTTAGTCCGGGAATTGGTGTGTAGGCCGCAACGTAAGAACCTGAGGCCGAGCTGAATTGGCCCACGCCATTCTCGTTAGCTTTCATGGCGTTTGCGATCGACTCGAAATCCGCGTTCTCCGTTCGCTCGGAGTGATAAACAACCGTCCCGGCGCGATCCAAAACAACAATCATCGATTTCTTGCTCGATTCGAGTCCTCGTGCGGCGATTGCGAATACGCGTTGCAGATCGAGCACGCCTACCAGTGCACCGATGTTGGTTGCACCGTTTTCACTGTGGATTGGCGTGGTGTATTGAAGGTTCGAAGGTGAGTCGCCTGGCGTATCGACTAAGACGTTTCCTTGCAGTCCCCAAACACGTTGATCGGGTTGCGGTAGGCTGGCAGGCTGGCTGTTGGCTATGCGAACCGGTAATGCCTGCCGATCGCGATCGAACAACGTCAAGCTCTTAAAGCAGCTGGTGAGATCCAAATGAGAAGTCAGATCTCCGCTCTTATCAATGAGCTGTTGCTGAACATCTGAATTGATTGCCAGTCTCAGGAGCGTCCTCTCCTGCTCAGCGATCACGTCGTCAACACCGGCGTTGAATAAATTGAGATCGTCTTGCACGGCCGCACCGAGGGTAGAATCGACGGCTCGGATGCCGTTCCAGTAGTTCAACCCCGCCAGGAGCAGCAGCGGCAGGGCGCAGAGAAGGAAATAGGTGAGAAAGGATTTGGGCCGGGTCATTTGTATAAATCCGCGTGAATCCGCGGTTCAAACGCGTTGTCTGCCGAACTCGTTAAGGAGTGGAGCGAGCGTTGCGATGATTTGATCGTGCGACACGCTGTTGCTGGCGACGAGCCCGTTCCGGTTCTGCACGTCGGGAACGTTGTAGCTCAAAGGATAGCCAAACAGATCGGTCAGGCGTCCGCCTGCTTCAGTCAGGATCACTTCCGGCGCGCACGTGTCCCACTGCTTCGTTCGCGACGAGAGATGAATGTACACGTCGCATTGCTGCTCGATGATCAATCCGATCTTGATTCCGACTGAGCCGCGCTGCACCTCTTCCTTGAAGCCAAACTGTTCCACTACCTTGTTCATGCGCGGGCTCCGGTGCGAACGGCTGGCTGCTAATCGCATCTCCGATAGCTCGCCATTGTTGGAAACTGCGGCCCGCTGTGGTTCAAACTTCGGGCGTTCGATCCACGTTCCGTAACCTCGCACCGCGCGATAGAGCACGCCGGGCAACGGTTGATAAACGACGCCCAGCACACATTCGCCGTCTTCACTCAGTCCGATCTGCACAGCGAAATCGCCGTTGCCGTCGATGAAACCATTCGTGCCGTCGAGTGGATCCACCATCCAGACACGAGACTTTTCGAGACGGTGTTCGGTATCGATTGACTCTTCCGCCAGGATTCCGTCGTCAGGAAACTCACGCTTCAAGCGTGCGACGATCAGATCGTTGGCGATGGTGTCAGCTTGCGTGACCGGTTCGACATCGTCGGCGGAGGTCTTTTGCTTGATGTTGAGCGGGCCTTCGTAGTGTTCGAGGATCGCAGCGCCGGCCACGCGCGCCAGCTCGCAGGCGACCCGCAGTTCGCGATCGTAGGTTTTCGGCTCAACTAACATGGTTCAGAATTTTCCCGCAAAGACGCAAAGGCGCAAAGAAGAGCCGGAAAGTTAGGCCAGGTTTTCCTTTGCGCCTTTGCGCCTTTGCGGGAGCTGTTTCGCAGCGTCACGTATGGCTTCAATCGTTTCTTCAATATCCGCCTTCGTAGTGCGAAAGTTTGTAATGCAGGCACGCAACGCAAAGCGCCCCTTCACAGTTGCATTTGAAACATACGCGCGCCCGCCTTTTTGCACCAGCGCCATGATGCGTTCGTTCAGTTGATTCAATTCCGCATCGCTCATGCCGGCGCGCGGCACGTAGCGAAAGCAACAGATACTTAACTCGACCGGCGCGAGTAGTTCGAAGTCGGCCGCGTTGGAAACAAGCTCGCCGAGATGAGCGGCCAGCGCGATGTCTTCAGCGATCGCTTCCGCGATGCGCCGCGTGCCGTAGTACTGCAACGTCAGCCACACCTTCAACGCGCGAAACCGCCGCGAAAGTTCCACGCCATAATCCCAGAAGGCGAATGCTTCTTCATCACTGTATCCGTGCGTTTTGATGTAATCCGCGTCTTCGGTGCTGAACGCGCCCATAGCAGTCCCGGCGTCGCGAAACAAAAGACAGCCCGCGTCAACCGGGACGTAAAGCCATTTGTGCGGATCAAGAGAGACCGAATCAGCACGCTCCAGTCCGGCAAACAGATCTTTCTTTCCCCCGTCCAACACGCCGGGCGCGCCGTACGCGCCGTCGACGTGGAACCACAGTCCGAACTCGGTTGCGATCTGTGCGATGTCGTTCAATGGATCGATGACGCCGGTGTTAACCGTCCCGGCGCTGCCGACAACGCAAAACGGTCTAAGCCCTTCACGCAAATCAGCCTCAATGCGCGAGGCGAGCACGTCAACACGCATTCGCTGTCGCTCGTCGCACGTAATCACACGCACCTGATCGCGCCCGAATCCGAGAATGTCCGCCGCCTTCGGAATCGACAGGTGAACTTCTTCCGAAGCGTAAATCGTCATCGGCGGACCGGAGCTCCAGAGCCCTTTGCGCGACGTATCCGCGCCGGATTTGCGACGGTTCGCGATCAAGAGCGCGATCATATTTGCCATCGAGCCGCCACTGGTCAACAGACCTTTCGCTTGCTGGTCGTAACCGATCAGCGATCCCAACCAACCCACAACGAGGCGTTCGAGCTCCGTTCCCGCTGGACCTGAGCGCCAGCAGGTGATGTTTGCGTTGAGCGCCGAGGCGATCAGGTCGCCGTAAGCGCCAATCGGCGTGGATGGCGAAGCCACGTAACCGAAGAAGCGCGGATGTCCGTTGTGCCGGCTGAGATCCATAATCGTGCGACATTCCGCGAGCAATTGATCGAGCGGCAATCCTTCGGCGGAGAGTTCGGCGTAGATCGATCGCGTGGTTTTGCCGGCGTAGTTTTCGGCACGGACGGGACGCTCCGCAATAGTTGTCAGATATTCGGAGATGAGTTTTGTGGCCTCGGCTGAGATCTCCTGAAGGACGTCGTCCGTGACATCGAGAGAGGATTGCGTTCGCAGTGGCATTGTGATCACAAGCTACCACAGATTACACAGATAAATCCTGATTTGTTATCTGTGTAATCTGTGGCTAAAATTCGCCCCACAATGTCAAGCAACTGCGCCACACCTGAAGGCACTGCACGCTATCGCGATCGTTTCTCCACTCGTGCATTTCGCGAGCAACAGGGCCTTTTCCTTTCATCGATCGGCATCGGCACGTATCTCGGAAACGCCGACGAAGCTACCGATGCGAATTACACGCGCGCGGTCGTTCGCGCCGTTCAACTCGGCGTGAACGTCATCGACAGCGCTGCGAATTATCGTTTCCAACGAAGCGAACGCTCCATCGGCCAAGCGTTGCAGACACTCGTAAACGAACACGGCATCGCGCGCGAGGAGCTCGTCATCTGCACCAAAGGCGGCTACCTGCCGTTTGACGGAGCGCCGCCACGCAACGTGCGGCAGTACGTAGAAGACACTTTCGTGAATCCAGGCATCGCGACGTTTGCGGACATCGTCGGTGGCAGTCACTGCATGACGCCGGCTTACCTGCAAAGCCAGCTTGACCAGTCGTTGCGCAATATGAAGATCGACTGTGTCGATGTCTATTACATTCACAATCCCGAATCGCAGTTGCAGTTCGTTTCGGAGACGGAGTTTTACGCGCGCTTGAAGCTTGCGTTCGAACGCCTGGAGCAGAACCGAAAAGACGGCAAGCTCGCTTATTATGGCGTGGCGACGTGGAACGGTTTTCGCACAAGGCCGCATCATTCGCTCGTACGGATGATTGAAGCGGCGCGTGAGGTCGGTGGCGAGGCGCACGGGTTTCGTTTCATTCAACTGCCTTTCAATCTGGCGATGGCCGAAGCTGTCGACGTTGCGAATGAAACGATCGACGGGGAGGAGATGTCAGTTGTCGAAGTGGCGAAGCGTTTGGGAGTGACGGTCGTGGCGAGTGCATCGTTGTTGCAGGGCCGGATACCACCAGCAGAAGCGATTCAGTTTGCGGGAGAGACAACGGGGATCACGACGGCGCTAATCGGAATGAGCAAGGTCGAGCACGTCGAAGAGAATCTGGCCACGGATCTTCACGGATGAGCAGCACGGATTATCGATACAAATCGTTTTCTGAGTTCTGGCCGTTCTACCTGTCTGAACACAGCCGGCCCGCGACTCGTGTGCTGCACTTGATCGGCACAACGTTGGGCATCGCGCTGATCGTTTATCTGATCGCAATCGGAAAGTGGTGGCTGTTCTTTCTCGGTTTTGTTCCCGGTTACGGCTTTGCATGGCTGGCGCATTTTCTGGTCGAGAAGAACAAGCCGGCGACGTTTAAATATCCGCTCTGGTCGTTCATGGGCGATTACAAAATGATCGCATTAATGTTGACGGGACGATTGAAATAGCTAACTTGCGCGGCAACATCCCCATCCCCGAAATTCCCCATGGCGAGGACCTCTGGCTGATGGTCCTCATCACCTCGGTGCGCGAGCGCCGCACGCAGCAGGGCCGCCTTTTCTGTGACGCCTCCGCCCGCAACGCCAGCGGCAGCATTGCGCTCAAGATCTGGGGCGAGGTTCTCGAAGCGCAGAAAGAACTGAAACCCGGTCTCTGGGGCATCACCGGCAAACTCGAAACCTTCCAGGATCGCTCGCAATTCGTCGTTGCCGAGTATCGCCCGATCACGCTCGAACAGTATCGCCAACACCAAAATGCCGACCCACGACTCCCGCGCGCCTACACCTTCGACATCGAAACCATCACTCTCCCTGACTATCGCGAACGAGTCGGACCACAGCTCGAGCGCCAGATCCGACTCGGCAGCATGCGCTTCGAACAGCAACAGCGTTATCTCGAAGACATCGCCGCCGAAGAAGAACGCGTCTACGCACTCGGCTCGCTCAGCGCCATCTCGGGCCGCGTGCTCTCGATTGCGCTGCACGCCGGCGCGATTCCGGGTTTGGAATTTCCCGACCTCGGGCTGAATGAGAGCGAGTACGTCTTTGGCATCGACAAGTACGGTTACGAGCAGGACGAAAAACAAGCGCTCCAGGATTTCTTAAACTTGATGAAGGACTTCGATCCCGATTGCGACGAGCTCGTCGGTCACAACATCATCGGTTTCGATCTGCCATTTGTCTTTCAACGCTGTCTCGCACACTCGCTCCATGCCCGACCGTTCGTAAATCTCTCCGAGTACAACGTCCGCGGCGTTTTCGACACGATGCATCGCTGGTGGCTGGGCGCGAAGCGGTTCGTCAGTCTCGACGACATCGCATGGGCGCTCGGCATCGAGTCGAGCAAGACTTCAGACGTCGAGGGCAGCAAAGTGTTTGACCTCTACCAGGCCGGCAAGCTCGATCTCATCCGCGAATACAATCTCAACGACGTCCGCGTAACCCGCAAAGTCTACGAGCGCATGGTCGCCAGCTTCGGACGCTAACTCTTAACCACAAAGGCGCCAAGACACAAAATTAGTAAATTTGTGCCTTAGTGTCTTGGTGGTTAGGAAACACCCAAGCACAACGAACTGAGGTCAGAATTTTCAGATCAACTACATTTTGTGTTTTTTGTACTTCTCCGTGGCTGGGCAAATGATATATTAGCTGGCCATGGAAATTGTCTTCCCCATGTCGATGCTGGCCGTGGGCCTCGCTATCGGCGCCGTTTCCCTCTGGTTCGTTACAAGGACGAAACTGAAATACGAATTTGAGCGTGGTCGCGCGCAGGGTGAAACTGAGCGTGCCGTGCTGTTAACTCGACTCGAAGAGGAACGCAAAGCGAGCCAGGAAAAGATCACGCTTCTGAACAACGCCGAAGGCAAACTCGCCGACGCATTCAAAGCGCTTTCCGCCGACGCTCTGCGCAACAACAATCAATCGTTTCTCGATCTCGCGAAGCAGAACCTCGAGAATTTTCAGCAAACGGCGAAAGGCGAGCTCGAGCGGCGACAAAGCGCGATTGGCGATTTGATCAAGCCGCTCAAGGAGTCGCTGGAAAAAGTCGACGGCAAGATCGGTGAGCTTGAGAAGAACCGCGTTGGCGCCTATTCGGAGTTGCGCGAGCAGGTGAAGACTCTGGCGCAGTCGCATTTGCAGCTTCAGGCGGAGACGGGAAACCTGGTCAAAGCGTTGCGCGTGCCACACGTGCGCGGGCGTTGGGGCGAGATTCAGTTGCGTCGCGTCGTCGAGCTGGCCGGGATGCTCCAGTATTGCGACTTCGTCGAGCAGGAAACAGTTGCGACCGAAGAAAGCCGCATTCGTCCGGACCTGATCGTGCGCCTGCCGGGCAATCGCACGATCGTCGTCGACTCGAAAGTTCCTTTTGACGCTTTCTACGAATCGATCTCGACGACTGATGAAGATGTACGCGCAGCAAGGCTGAAAGATCACGCGCGGCTCGTCCGCACACACATCACCTCGCTCAGCCGGAAGTCGTACTGGGAAACAGTACAACCGACGCCGGAGTTTGTGCTGTTGTTTCTACCGGGCGAAACGTTTTACAGTGCTGCACTCGAAAACGATCCGAAGTTGATCGAAGATGGCGTCAGCCAGGGCGTGATCATCGCTACGCCGACGACGTTGATCGCGTTGCTGAAAGCGGTGTCGTACGGCTGGCGGCAGGAGCAGATGGCCGACAATGCGCAGGAAGTGAGTAATCTTGCGAAGACGCTCTACGATCGACTGCGCGTGTTCACAAACCATTTTGACGACATCGGCAGGAATCTCGATCGCGCTCTCGACGCTTACAACAAAGGCGTGCGATCGCTTGAATCTCGCGTCCTCGTAACGGCCCGGCGCTTCAAAGAGCGCGGCGCCATCGCAGGCGAGGAGATCGAAATACTCGAGCCCGTCGACAAAGCAGCCCGAGCGCTGAGCTTTGATGATGGTGGCCTGTTTCCCGAAGAAGAGATGCCGCTGCTAAAAGCACGCAGCGCCCGAAGCGGCAAAAGATAAATCCGTGTTAATCTGCTTTTTTTCATCTGCTTTAATCAGTGAACGAAATCTGGTTTGGTCCGCTACTCAATAATAACCGCGCGCATCTCATCGAGCGCTGCGCTAAATTCGTAGCCAACAATCAAAGCGACGCGTTTATCTATCTCACCGCCTCGCTTCCGCTGCTCGAACAGGTTACACAACAGATCCTCGACGGCAATCGCAATCGAGGAGTTTGGGGCGAGCTCCCGATATATCTTTTTCGCGGCATTGTCCGCCGGGTGCTCAACTCAGCAGTTGATGAAAACGGCGAGGGACTGCCGCCGCGCATTCCGATCGATCGTGACCAGTTGCCACTAAAGCGCAGCCTGATCTCGCAAGTGCTGCTGAAGTTGCTGGCCAACAACGAACTGAAAGCCTTTGCGCCTCTCGCGACTCGCGAAGGTTGCGTCAATAGCATCTCCACGTTGCTCGGCGAAATCGAGCGCGCCGCCAGAACGCCCGCCGAGCTCATCGAGATCCTCACCGCACGCGCGCGTGACCTCGAGAAGAAAGGTGAAACGCGCGGCATCACGCAGCTCGACTTCGATCGTGAAGTCGCACTCATTTACTCCACCTACAGCGAACTGCTAAACCAAAATCATTTCACTGAAGAAGACGCCGAGCAGCTTCGCGCGCTCTGGGTGTTGCGCGGGCTAATCGATGAGCGGCTGGTGCGCGTGCCGTGGCTGCCTAAGGTGGAGCTCTTCATCATCGACGGCTTCTTCGACTTCACGCCCGTGCAGGGCGAAATCCTGCGCGAGCTGATCCCGCGATTGCCGCACACGATCGTCAATCTCAACCACGACGACAGCAACCCGGAAATCTTTATTCCGTTTCAGGAGACGATCGGCCAACTGCAAAGCATCGCCACCTTCGACAGCGTCTACACGCCTGATTACGTTGCTCCAACCGGTACGTTAGCCACATTGCGCGAGAACCTTTTCAATCCGTTGACTTCATCCGACGAGGTTTCCGAAGCGCCCGAAGACGTGGTGCCTGAGATTCGCTATCTCGAATGCGGCGATCGCGACACGGAGATCCGCACAATCGCGCGCGAAGTGAAGCGCCTGGTGCTGACTGAAGGCTACAACCTTTCCGAGATCGCGCTCGTCGTTCGTGAGCGTGCTGCGTATGGGCCGGTGATCACGCGCGTGATGCTGGAGGAATCGCTGCCGTGCAACCTGGAGCTGCGCATCGACGCGGGCGATGTTCCGGCCAACCGCGCCGCACTGAAACTGCTGCTGCTTCTCGAAGGCCTCTCGTCGGAAGAACCGCACACGAACCGCATCGCCGAAATCGCGGACCTGATCAAGTCGGAATATTTCCGTTTGAGCGACGCGGAGATACACACGCTCTCCGTACGGTTTGACGAAGAGCACCTCGACTTGTTGCGAGCCGACGTGCACGTGCAAACGCCGGAGTCGATCGCGCGCTTAAAAAATCGCTACCGCATCGGTTTCTGGGATGCTGATTCGCTCGAGAATGCGTTTGCTTACGTGGGCAGCGATCTGAACGTGAGTGCGTGGCTGGCGCGTTGTCACAGACTGTTTACCGAACTTCCGGGCGCCGCCGCAACTAAAGAGCTTCTGAATATCGATGCGGGCGCGCACGATCGCGACACCGACATCGCCGACAACGTCGAGAACGCCGAAATCGTCAAGCTCGAAGACAAAGGCGTCGAGAAGAAGCGACGGCCGTCGCGCGACGTTCATCCAGCGGCACTGGCGTGGACGGCGCTCGTCGTGCGCCGCTTTTCCGAGTTGCTTCAGGCGGTGCCTCGTGAAGGAAAGCCAACGGCGTTACGCGTCGAGTTGATGCGACTGCTCGATCGTTTCGGATTTCGTGAACAGATCGCGGAGCCCGCGCGCAAGGCGACTGACGAACAACAACTGCCGCAGGTGATGCTCAACTTCAATGCGCTCGAAGGTTTGCGTCGTGCGTTCGTGGCTGCGATCAAGAGCATCGAACTCACCGCAAAGTCTCCTGCGGCCACGAGGCTCTCGACATTTCTTCAGGAAGTGCGCCGCTCGCTCGGTGCGCAGTCGCAGATCTTTGGCGCGCCGGATCGAAATGGTTTGCGTGTGCTTGAAGCGACCGATGTGCGCGGGTTGCGGTTTCGCGCCGTGTTCGTCGCCGGATTGATTGAAGGTGGTTTTCCTCTGACCGCGTCGCGCGATTGGATCTATCCGCACGAAGAGCGCGACCGCCTCAGAGAATATGGCCTGACCCTCGAAGACATCTCGCCGAACACGCTGCTGAAAGAAGAGCATTATTTCTACCAGGTGGCTTGCCGTGCGACAGAGCGTCTGTTTCTGACTCGACCGCTTTTACTCGGAGACGACTCCGAGACCGTCGCTTCTTACTACATCGACGAGCTGCGTCGTGCGATCGCGCCGTTGCGACTTGAAACGGAGACCATTCGTCGCGATTACGATGGCAAAAACCTCGAAGACGCGTCGAGTACGACTGAGATGAAAACCGGACTCGTGCGACAGCAAGAGCGGCATCTGCATCGCGGCCAGAAGTCGAGCCTGTTGCCGCAACCGCGCATCACGCGACTGCTGACGCTCGCACGCAACGACGGTTTTCTCAGCGACGCTGCATTGCGACGCATCAAGATCGAGCGCGAACGAGCCGGGCCGGAGTTCGGTCCGTACGACGGCGTGATAACCGATCCGCATCTATCGTCGCTGCTGAAGCTGAGGTTTGGATCAGACTTCGTTCACAGCGCCAGCAGTCTCAGTGTTTATGGCAACTGCCCTTATCGCTTCTTCGCGCAAAGAGTGTTGCGACTCGAACCGCGTGGCGAAGCGGCGCTCGACTTACAGGCGATCGACGCCGGGAAACTTTTGCACGATATTCTGCGGCGCTTCTTCGAGCGTCATCGTCGCGAGCCGTTGCACAAGCTCGATCGCAAGAAGCTGCAAAAAGAGCTCGCAAACATTGCCGACGATGTGTTTGACGAACACGAGCGAGTGGTGCCGCCGCTCAACAGACAGATCTGGAAGATCGATCGCGAGATTCGCAAGATTCTTTTGGACCAGGTGTTGTTGTACGAGTTGGAAGTTCAGGAGGCGGCTGAAGGCCAGCAGGTGTTGCCTACTTATTTTGAAGTCGCGTTTGGTGGGATGAGATCCGCGGCGAAGGATCCTGATTCGAAAGAAGAACCGCTGGAATTGACGCGCAAGACGTTTGTCGGCGAAGAGTCGATCAAGATCAGCGGGCAGATCGATCGCGTTGATGTTGCTCGCGACGACACGGTGGTCGCGTACGATTACAAACTCTCGACCGGCGCCAGTCGCAGCGACATCACTTCCGGGCGGAGTCTGCAGCTCCCGATCTATCTCGAAGCTTTGGAGAAGTTGATCCTGCCCGATCATCCGATCGCCGGCGGTGGTTACTACGTGATTCGCGGCGCGCAGGACCGGCGCAACAAAGGTCTCTACCGCGCGAGCCAGTTGGATTACCTGCGCCTTCGCGCAAAGAACTCCGTTTTCACGGATGAAGACTGGCAGCGGATTCGTAACGAGGTAGTCGCGCGCGTCTGGGATTTTCTCGACGGCATGCGCGCCGGACGCTTCGACGTCGATCCATCCGAGCGTTACAAGACCTGTCGCTTCTGCGACTACTCATCCGTCTGCCGCTACGATCGCGATCGGATCGATCGAAAAAAGAAATCCGTGTAAATCCGTGGCTAAAATACTTTTACCAGAACAGGCAGCGGCCGCCTATGAGATCAACAAACACATCTCAGTGACGGCGGGGCCGGGGTCTGGCAAGACGACCGTCCTCGTCGAGCGTTACGTCCACATCCTTCGCGAACACAGTCTCTCGATCGATCAGATCGTCGCGATCACGTTCACCAACCGCGCCGCGAACGAGATGCATGAGCGCCTGCGCAGCGAGCTCAACCAGATGCTGCGCATCGCCAACGAAGAAGAACGCCGCCGCTGGCTCAACTACAAACGCACGCTCGACGGCGCCGTAATCACGACGATTCACGGCTTTTGCGCGCGCATGTTGCGCGAGTTTCCGATCGAAGCGCGCGTCGATCCACAGTTTCTGCTGCTCGACGAACATCGCGCCGCGATGATGCTCGAGTTGATCGTCGAAGAAGTTCTTTCTGAGTTCATCAGCAACGGCCACGTCGAAATCTCGCGGCTTACACTCGGCGTTGGTCGCAGCAGGTTGGCGGCAGCCTTGGCCCAACTCTACCGCGAAGCTCGCGGCCAGGGGCTCTCGCTCGAAGACCTCGCTCTCGCAACCGCGCGCGTACACGCAACCGAAGAAGATCACGCGCGCGCTCTCGAAGAGCTCGAGCGCACTATCGGGGAATTTCTCGGCGTGCGCCGGACGACGAAAGCGTCCATGACCAACCAGGCCGAAGTGCTGGCCGCCTGGACAGAGGTGCAGAAGCTGCTCAAGTCGATTCCCTCGCACGAGTCGCTGGCAGACTATTGTCGACTCGTGGAGAACTTTCGCACGCACCGCCCGCAAGCGCGTCCGCCCGTCGCCGATCACGTAAAGGCGCTTGACGATCTCGTTTGGGGCAAAGAGCTTCAGGGGCGCGTGCCGCAAGTTTGTCTCGATCTGTTCGCGAGGCAGTATGCGCTCGAAATGGTCAACCTGCTGTTGCGCGTCGATCAGCGACTCAACGAAGAGAAACAGAAGATCTCGGCGCTCGACTTTGACGATCTTGAGTTGCGCACGCTGTCGCTGCTGGAGCGTCCGGAAGTCATCGCCCGCACTTCCGAACGGTATCGTTTTTTCCTTGTCGACGAATTTCAGGACACGAACGCAGTACAGCGCGTGCTGCTCGAACGGCTCGCATTAGCAAAAGGTCGCCGTCCCGCAAATCTCTTCATCGTCGGCGATCGCAAACAGTCAATCTACGGTTTTCGCGGCGCGGACGTCGACGTGTTTCGCGAGATGACCGCGACGTTGCTTGCGGCAGGTGGCGAGGAAAAACCGCTCCAGTTGAACTTCCGCAGCCAGCCACCATTGATTTCTTTTTTCAATCATCTCTTCGCGCGTCTGTTCCAGGTTCCTATGGACGTGCCCGCGAGTGAATACAAAAACCTCGACCAGTTAGGTTATGTGAAGCACGAAAAGAGCGAGCCGAAGCGCGAGCTGCGCGACGAAGGTCCGCTGGTCGAGTTGCTGATCACGACCAAGCCCTCGCTCGAAGACGATCCACGCGCAGAACAGGATTCGCGCGTGCTCGATGCGCAGCAACTGGCGCGACGCATCATCACACTCACGCGTGGTCCAAACGCGGTTAAGTACGGCGACATCGCCTTGCTGTTTCGCGCGATGACGCAGGTGCAGATATACGAGTCAGTGTTTCGGCGCGCAAACATTCCGTATCAAACGGTGCTCGGACGTGGTTTCTACGAACGCGAAGAGATCACCGACCTGATTCAACTGCTACGCTTTCTCGACAACAAGACTGACGAGATCGCGCTTGCGGCGGTGCTTCGCTCGCCGTTGTGTGGAGTTTCCGATAACGCACTGCTCGCTTTGCGATGCGCGCCGACGCTCGATGAAGTTGATAACACCGATCCGATGCGCGGTTTTTCAGCGACACGCAAGCTTTACACAGCTTTGCGTCACCATAGGGAGATCGCTTTCATCAGTGACGAAGAGCACGATCTACTCGATCGCGCCTCGAAATTGATAAGCGAACTGGTCGATCGCAGGCACCATTACCCGATACAGGATCTGCTTCGCTACGCCGTCGTGGAATCGGAGTACATGACCGTTGTGGCAGCCAATTTCGACGGCGCTCAACGTCTCGCGAACGTCGAGCGCCTGTTCACATTAGCGGCACGTTTCGAAAGCTCCGGCACGCATTTGATTCGTGACTTTGTGCGCTACGTCGAGGACTTCGAGGCAATCGGCAGTCGCGAAAGCGAAGGACAGATCGATCAGGCGGCGGATGCGGTGCGTTTGATGACGATCCACCAGGCGAAGGGCCTCGAGTTTCCGATCGTTGTAATTCCTGATCTGCAACGACTCTCACGCGTCGCGACAGACAACTGGTTTTTGCTCGATCGCCATCAGGGTTTGACTCTGAAAGTGCCGGACGGGCGCGGCAGTCTCGTTGCCGGCTGCACGTACGCAAGCTTCGAGAAGCGACACGCATGGCGCGAGCAGTTCGAGAGCATGCGCTTGCTCTACGTGGCCGCATCGCGCGCTGAAGATCGTTTGATTCTCTCAGGCGTTACTGAAGAAATCGCGACCCTCGGTAGCAAGAACGATTCGTGGCTGAAGTGGATCTGGCAGTCACTGGATTTGGGCGACCGGCGCACGAGCGGCGTGGTTGAGCTCGACGACGATGTTCAACTGCAACTCACGGTGAATCTCGCTGAAGAACCCGAAGAGTTCGAGCCGCCGCCCGACGAACCGTTGCAAAAGCCGGTGCACTCGGCCGACTCGCTGAACGAAGCCTTTCCGCTCATCCGCGTGATTGGCCCACAGAGCGGCGACGCGATTCACCGCTTCAGCGTCACGCAATTGATCAACTACCAGCGTTGCCCGCGGCAGTACTACTTCGACCGCGTGTTGCAACTACCATCTGCCGAGCAGATGGCGATCTGGAACAACGCCGAAGCACCAGAACCGCCTGCAAATCTCACCGCCACTTTAAAAGGCTCGGTCATTCATCGTTTCTGCGAACGCTACACCGCGGACCAAAGCGCGGAAGAATGTTTGCGGCAGAGTTTTGATGAAGTGGTGCGACTACGCCAGGCACAGCTTTCGGATCGCTTCGTCGAGATCGATCGTGAAGCTGCGCTCAAAGAGTTGATGCGGCTGGCGCGGAACTATCTCGCCAGCGACGTCTTTAAGCGCGTCGAAGCTGCTCCGAAGATCCACGAGCAAAACTCACCGCGTCCAGCCGGAGCGGACGGTCTCTGGAGCGAGCTTGGTTTTCGTCTGCGCCGTCGTCTCGGGATACTGTTCGGCATCATCGACAAGCTTCTGATCACGCATTCGTCAACAGGCGAGCCGGTGATCGAGATCATCGACTTCAAAACCAATCGCATCGCGTACGAGAAGTCGGAAGTGCCACGCGAACCACAGCCGGTGCGGATTCGCGCGCCGAAAGGTGGTCAGTTCGCTTTCGATTTCGAGAAAGCGCCGCCGCCGAAACCGATCAACCGGCACCCGTCGCTGGAAGACGCGCTCAAGATTGCTGCTGAAGATTATCAATTGCAGATGCAAGCGTATGCCCTCGCGGTGCGCGAGCTGTTGCCGTCGCTCGCGGGCGCGAAAGTTCGCGTCACACTGCACTTTCTCGATCCGAATGTCGAAGTGCACCTCGCGGATGAGTTACTCGAGCCGTTGCGTGTCGAGCAGGCGGTAGATCTCGGGATGCAGCGCACGATCTTTTCCGCCGATCCGGCGCTCTTTCCTGTGAAGACCGCGCCTCACTGCCGCATGTGCAACTTCCTGAGCGTTTGCAAT
>Ga0070689_100000460_pt1 | contig 24088 bp, 24 predicted proteins | sample KBSS23HmetaG_FD_64669 | JGI IMG/M metagenome (GOLD analysis project Ga0070689, IMG submission 64669) | Switchgrass rhizosphere microbial communities from Kellogg Biological Station, Michigan, USA - KBS S2-3H metaG | ecosystem: Host-associated > Plants > Roots > Rhizosphere ...
GGTGCCGTCATTTTTCGTTTTTCTGGATTCTCTACCCCTGACCCCAAACGGGAAAATTGACCGCCGCACTCTGCAGCAGCTTGAACCCACGGCTCAACGACCCGAGCGGCATATCGTAAGTCCCCGCGACCTTCTTGAATTCGAGCTGGTGCAGATTTGGGAGGACATATTCAACACATCCCCCATCAGTATTACTGACAATTTCTTCGATCTTGGCGGCCACTCTCTCCTGGCAGTTCGACTGGTGGCGCAGGTGAGAAACAAGCTCAAGCGGACCGTTCCGCTGTCGGCCCTGGTTCAAGGCGCAACCATCGAAAGCCTTGCGAGTTTGTTGCGTCAGCGAAGAGACCTCGCTCTTGAGTCGCCGGTCGTGGCGATCCAGCCCGCTGGTTCTAAGACACCTTTCTTTTGCATACATCCGATAGGCGGGAATATTTTCTGCTATATGGAGTTGGCACGCTTGACAGGTTCTGATCGACCTTTCTACGGGATACAGTCCACGGGTTTGAGCGGGAACGGAGTGCCTGATACTCGTATCGAAAGCATGGCGGCGCTTTACCTGGAACATGTGCAGGCAATCCAGCCTGAAGGTCCATACTTGCTGGGGGGCTGGTCATTCGGTGGAGTGGTCGCTTTTGAAATGGCGCGACAGCTGAAGCACCGGCACGGGCAGGTCGCACATGTCACGTTGCTTGACACATGGGCCCCACCACTCAATCAAACGTCGAAACAATATGAGCCTGACTCTGCGGAATTGCTGTCCAGATTTCTCGACGACTTAGCCGGCATATCAGGCAAGGTACTCGAGGTACACCGCGATCATCTGCGGCAACTGGATATGCAGGCACAACTGAAATTTGTCCTCGACCAGGCAATCAAACTCAACTTGCTGCGGCCCGATATGGAGATTTCGCAGTTTGCATCTCTATTCGAAATCTTCGCACGCAACGCGAGAGCATTTTTGGCTTATGCGCCGCCGCCTCTTGAGCTTGGGACCCGCCTCATGCTGTTCAGAGCAAGTGAGGGCAAAGACGAATTGCGGGACGGACCCACGCTGGGCTGGGATCAAATCTGCGCGGACGGCATAGAGATCCGAAACGTTCCGGGAGATCATTACACAACGCTGACCGGCGCCAACGTTCGCACGCTGGCAGAACAGTTGAAGACTTGTCTCGACGCAGCCGCCGGTTGAGTCAAAAACCTAAACTGAACCAGTCTGCAAGAAAGACTCACTAATGGTGACGAAAGGTATGCGATGGCAGTAACTGTGGATCGGGCGGTCCGGCAAACCGCTTCTCCCAGGATGTCTGTCTTCACCCTGGTCTGGTTCGGGCAGGTCGTATCGCTGATGGGGTCTGGTCTGACCGGATTCGCGCTGGGGGTTTGGGTCTATCAGCGCACTGGGTCGATAACGCAGTTTGCGTTAATAGCAATTTGCTCCCGGCTGCCGGGGATTGTCATCGCTCCCATAGCCGGAGCCTTGATTGATCGTTGGGACCGCCGCCGGACCATGATCTACAGCGACATCGTAGCGGGCCTTACGATCCTTACCATCGCGCTGCTGTACTTTGAGGGCCGTCTCGAGGTTTGGCACATCGCCTTGACCATGACAGTCAACTCTACGCTAAGCGCTTTCCAGTGGCCGGCCTATTCCGCTGCCACCACAATGCTGGTTCCAAAGAGGCATTTTGGGCGAGCTGCCGGAATGGTACAAACCGGAGAGGCGCTCGGCCAAATCGTTTCCCCGGCACTCGGCGGAGCGTTGTTGGTTTCTCTGGGCCTTACTGCGATCTTCCTGCTGGACTTTGTGACGTTTTTCTTTTCGATCGCCACGTTATTTCTCGTTCGGATACCCGCACCCCCGAACAAGGACCAGGAGAGCAAGCAGTCTCTTAGAAACGAAGTTGCCTACGGATGGAGATACATCACGTCACGCCCGGGACTGCTGGCGTTACTCTTTTTCTTTGCCGCGACGAATTTTCTTAGTGGCTTCATCTTCGTTCTCACGACACCCCTGGTTTTATCATTCAGCACTCCTTCGGTGCTCGGAACCGTTTTATCAATAGGCGGAAGCGGTATGCTCATCGGTGGCCTGGTGATGGCCGCGTGGGGAGGACCCCGCCGGCGGATTAATGGAGTTCTCGGATTTACGCTCCTGGGCGGATTCTCTTTCATCCTGGCAGGACTGCGGCCTTCGGCAGTGTTGATAACTTTCGCCGCCTTCTTTTTCTTTTTCACCATACCGTTCGTCGGCGGTTCAGCTCAGGCCATCTGGCAAACCAAGGTCTCACCCGAAGTACAAGGCCGCGTGTTTGCAGTGCGGCGCATGATTGCGTGGTCCTCGATCCCGCTCTCCTATCTGGTTGCAGGACCACTCGCCCAATATGTGTTCGAGCCGATGCTATTAGAGGGGGGACTTTTGGCCGGATCAGTAGGGCGTTTCACGGGAACTGGACCAGGCCGGGGTATCGGCTTTTTATTCGTCATCCTGGGTGGATTTACTTTGTTGATAGTTGCCTGCGGCTACTTCTATCCGCGCTTGCGCCTTCTGGAAGATGAGGTAACGGACACAATCCCCGACCCCATGCCAACCGGTTGCTGACTTCGATCGACAGTAGTGCATCAATTTGAATTCGGAACAAATACGCCGAAGGCGTTGGCTAATTTCAGCCCAGGGTTGGAGCGCAGCGACAACCCTGGGGTAAAGCCACAAAGAAACGTTTGAACCCTGAAAGGGTTCGCCAAGTGTCAAACCCTTTCAGGGTTGGTTTGATTTTTATGATTTTCACCGCAGGGTTGGAGCGCAACGACAACCCTGGGTATCCAATTCAAATACACGCGCTAACCCTGAAAGGGTTAGGCGGTTGGCGAACCCTTACAGGGTCCATTAATTGTTTAGGTTGTGCACCCAGGGTTGTCGTTGCACTCCAACCCCGGGCTGAAATTAGCGAACGCCTTCGGCGTAGTTGCTTACAAATTTCAAACTGAGGCACTACTCAATCGACATATCTTGACAGCAGCTCATTCGCTGGAAGCTCAACAGGAATATTCAGAATCTGAGTTTGGACAAAGGAGATAGAAATGAGTGTAAGACACCTTCTATCGCTTTCCGAGCTAGGGTCAGAAAACCTATCTCATCTCGTCAATCGCGCTCTTGAAGTAGCAGCAGGAGACGGGAGCAAGGCCCTTCCGCTCGCAAACAAGATAGTGGGCATATATTTCCGCGGCACATCGACTCGCACGCGCACCGCCTTTACGGTCGGCGCCATGCGGCTTGGGGCCGCCACCATTGCCTACGGACCCAATGATCTGCAAATCGTGACCGGCGAGACCGTCGACGACACGACGCGGGTGCTGTCGGGGTTCCTTGATGCGCTGGTCATTCGCACCAACGCGTCCATTGAAGAGATGAGGGCCATGGCTGCACAGGAACGGATGTCGATCATCAACGCTATGAGCGAGAACGAACATCCCACGCAGGCGATTGCAGACCTGACTACGCTGAAAGAGGAGTTCAAGCACCTCGACGACATCCACGTTTTGTATGTCGGCGAAGGTAACAACACCGCAGCGGCGCTGGCGCTCGGCGTCGCCTTGACGCCTGGAATGCAGCTTACACTGGTTACTCCCGAAGGGTATGGATTACCGGATGCTGCGCTGAAGAGGGCCCAGAGCTTAGCCAGCCAATACGGCTCATTCGTCGAGGAACATCATGACATAGATAAGCTTCCCCGAAACGTTAACGCTGTGTACGCCACACGATGGGAAACCATGGGAGTGCCCAAGTTCGATCCCAACTGGCGAAAGATATTTGAGCCATTCCGAGTGACTCAAAAGATGATGGCAGAAGTCTCCAAACCGTCAGGGACGGTGTTCTTGCACGACTTGCCGGCGATGCGTGGCAGTGACGTAACCGACGAAGTTCTCGACGGACCGCAAAGTCGCGCGTTCCGGCAGGCTTATCACAAATTAACCAGCGCGATGGCTGTCCTCGAATGGTGCGCAGCCGCGCATTGACGAAACCGCGGGGAAATTCAAGATGACAAAACAGAACGATCCCTGGATCCTGGGAATTAGCGCTTCTCACAATGGGGCGGTATGCCTATTGAAAGGCGACGAAATCGTCGTCGCGATTCAGGAAGAGCGGCTTTCGCGAAGAAAGCGCCACAGGATATTCGGCGCACAACATTCACTGGCACTCGATTATTGTTTCGACTATGCGGGTATACGGCCGTGTGATCTCAGTTTAATAGTTCTGTGCGTGCAGGGCCGGGCATCAGCAGCCAGTCAGGACCTGACGCTGAACCCGTTCTTGCAAGTCAAAGAAAACAACACTCCCACTCTGATAATTCCTCATCATTTAGCTCACGCTGCGAGCGCATTTGGAACTTCGGGTTTCGGTGAGTCGGCGGTCCTGGTAATTGACGGGATCGGTTCACCCGATGAAGACCTTTCGGACGAAGAACGAAACGTAATCGTAAATCCGATGGAGGACGGTTGGGAGATAATATCTCTCTACTCGGCCTCGAACACCACGATCACGCCACTCGAAAAGCATGTTGCCGAAGGACGCAAATGGCTTAGTACCGAGCGGAATTGCATGCCCAGGTTCCGCAGCCTCGGAGGGATCTTTTCTGCGGCCTCCGTGCAACTGTTCGGCGGTGACCTGGAGGCGGGAAAAGTAATGGGTTTGGCCCCTTATGGCCGCCCGGTTTATCCGCCCAGCGATTTCTTTGAAATTGTCGATGGTCGTTTTGTTTTCTCAGATAAGATCCCTTCGCTCTTTCAGCATGGTGAACGCTGGCCGGCACACCAAACCGAGTACGAGGACCTGGCCTGCTCGGTGCAGAGTGCGCTGGAGGTCGCTCTGCTTTATCTCGTGGACCACCTTCACGATCTTTACCCCAGTAGTAATCTCTGTTATGCGGGTGGCGTGGCGCTCAACAGCGTCGCCAATGAGAGGATAATTCGCGAGTCGAAATTCAAAAACGTTTACATAATACCGGCAGCGGAAGATAGTGGTCCGGCCATTGGGGCCGCATACTATGGTCTTTGGCACCTGGGCCGGAAGAACACCCGCAAGAGATTGCTTCATGATGCTGTAGGTCGAAATTACACTACCGTTGCGACGAGGCAGGCTATAGCAGAAACGCCGGCTGTTGAGATCATGGAGGTGAATGACGTCATTTCCGAAGCCGCCAATCTTTTGGTGGAAGGAAAAATTCTCGGGTGGTTTCAGGGAAGATCGGAACTCGGTCCCAGAGCCCTCGGGCAGCGCAGCATTCTCTGCGACCCTCGACGCCCTGATGGCAAGGAAGTGCTCAACAGCAGGGTTAAGCATCGGGAGGCATTCCGTCCTTTTGCGCCGGTCGTGCCGCTTGAAGACGTACGAGATTGGTTCAAACTCGACGGGATCAATCCCGAGAGCGCCTACATGCTGCGCATATGTCTGTTTAAGGACGACAAGAAAGATCTGGTACCGGCCGTGGTCCATGCTGACGGCACTGGCCGCTTTCAGACTGTTACGAAGGAAGCCAACGGACCTTTCTATGATTTGATAAAGGAGTTCGGCAAACGAACCGGAGTCCCCATCGTCTTGAACACATCATTCAACATCATGGGCATGCCCATCGTAGAGACTCCGCAGGACGCCCTGTTGTGTTTTCTTTCCACGGGCATCGATTATTGCCTGCTGGAAGATGCGATTGTGAAAAAGAGAGACACTGTATTGCTGGGACGTGACGTAACTCCGAACTACGTGCCACCTGAAGTCGACAGTCTGAGCGATAAAGAAAGCGGCCCTGCCGGGATGCAAAGCCGGCGGCCTCTCAAGGAATACGTGGGAGACTATGAGAATCCTACCGGTATGTTGAAAATCGAACAGGAAGGAAGTCAGTTGAAAGGGACTTACAATTTGCAGGCCACTTTGCTGTCGCGTGTGGCTGACGATCTCTTTGAAGCGACCTCCGATGACTTCAAGGGCTTCAAGGTAACCTTCATCCCGGATAAGAACGGTTTCATCGAGCGCGCGATCGTCGATATGGGCGAACGAGGGACCGCCGTCTTCACGCGCGAGGCCCAACCCCTATCTTTGAGCAAAAGACACATGCGGAAATGCGCAGGGAAATATGAAATCGATGGTAAGACATTGAAGGTCTCGCTGCTTGAAGACGGCAAGATGATAATCACTTCTGCCGGTCAACCTGATTATGTTCTGGTTCCTGGTAAGGGAGTGAAGTTCGATCTTAAGAACACGCCAGGCTACAGTGTGGAATTCATCAAGGACAAACAAGACAAGATCACGGGGGCGGTCATAACGCAGCCGAATGGTTCCTTTCTTTTAAGCAAGGTAGCCTGATGTTTAGTAGCTTTGGTCGCGCGAAGAAATGATTATGATCAACGGAGAAGTCAATGACTTCGCATCTCGATTAGTCGATCGTATCGGCGATCGTCTCGAGAGCATTACTTTCTACTCGCACCCGTTCACTAAAGGCGGACTCGTAATAGTCTTCCAGGACAACGTTGGGTTCGTTCCGGATCTTATCTCTGTTGTTTATAGTTGTGAGCCGCCTCCTATTACACTGCACTGCCTGCGCAGTGCGGAGCTTTTCCAACTCTCCTTTCCGGGCGTTTTCGGGTGGCCTAATCCGCTGGAAGAAAAGCCGCTGCTGGCTTATCACCTGAAATTCAAAGGGGTCACAATTTATGGCCGCGACATACGTGACGAAGTAATGTTACCCGGCGATCCAATGTCCTTGCTGGAAACTCAGGTGCAGAGGTGCAAGCAGTTCATTCGCAATTGGGCGCTGGACCAGTTCAGGCGCAGAAACTACTTGGGCATCATTAATGAGGCTGAGAGACAGACAAGGTATTTGATGGCGATCGCGCTCTTAACCCGCAACGAGTGGGATGTCGCGCTGGAGGAGATCCCCGAACGGTTTGAACGGCTGTTCGAAGACAAGTGGGCGATTCAGACCTGGACAGAAATCAACACGCTCGCTCTGCATCAGGCGGCGACGAAGCAAGCCTCGCGTGAATCAGCAAAGGAAGCGTTATGGTTGTTTGAGAAGGCTATTCACTTCATTGAGGGCCATATACGATGAGCGCAACGGTAAAAGACTACGACGATGTTCTTGATGACCTGCTTGCAGATGTCGCGCGAATTGAAGACGCTGTGTCCTGCGCCGTGCTCTTCGGCTCGATGGCAAGAGGGGACGTACTGCCCGGCCATAGCGATATGATGGACGTGTTCCTTTTCTTAAAGTCGGAACTGTTCGATGACAAGACTCGTTTTCTCGAAGTTCTCGAAGTGATGGCCCAAGCCTGCGAGAAAATTGCCGATAGAGCACCCGGCCCATTCCATCCATTCTTTTACTGGAGCGAGACTGATCCCGTCCCGGCTACCTTCTACCTCGACATCACTGTGCATAGCAAAGTCGTCTTCGGCGAAGATATTCGCTCCCGGATACATACGACTGCGCCGAGCCGAGTAGTCGCACAGACGACATTCTTTGAGATGCGCAGGTTGGGCTCGCCCCTGATGGTTTACCTTCACAAGAAGGATCTTACAGAACAGGATTGCGAGGTGATCTTCAATCTGTTGATGACCATCAAGCGAGACCTTCCGATGCTGGCCCTCATGGCATTGGGCATCTGGGTTGTGCAGAAAGAATCGATACCGGTTTTGAAAGAGACGTTCACCGAAATTAACCTCGATGTCCTCGATAAGATAGTTCAGATCCAGCACGATCAAGCCGCGCGCACCGACCCCCCGGTGCTCCAGGCGACGCTGAGGGAGGCGATGATCTTTGTGGAGAGCCTAAACGACCGCCTGGTCGCCCATGTAAACGGCAGGTCACAGGCATAGAGTTCAAATCGTCGGACGCTGGTCGTCAACAATCCTTCCTTCTTCTCATTTAAGCTTGACCGGGTTTCAACTCCGGTCAATCGCAATGCTAACAGACGTAGGTTTTGGCGCGCTTGATGGGGTGGCGCTTACCGTAAGCCTCCGTCTTAACCTAAATAACTCCGGCCGTCATCAACATCCTCAGGGTTCAGACGCCGGAATTCCTACCCCTCTAGAGGAAGAACTATGAATCGAACAACTCGCATACTTGCCGTGTCGGTGGCTGTATTGCTGTCGCTTCTTTGCGTGTCTGTTTACAGTCAGATTGCAGTCAAGAAGGATAAGGAAGGATTCCTCGAGGGCCGCAACTACAGAGAAGGGACGGCCTGGATCGCAACATTTATCAGGCACAGGGCGGGGCAAGACACTTTGTACCTCACTGCCCTTGCGGACGTTTGGAGAAAGCAGCAGGAAGCTTTGAAGAAGGAAGGATTGATCCTTTCTTACAAAGTCCTGCAGACCAACGCGACCAGGCCTGAGGACTACAACATTATGCTGCTGGTCGAATACAAGGACATAAAATCCTGGGAGGCAAACGCCGATAAGCAGGCAGTCATCCTCGAAAAAATAGCGCAAGAGAATCCCGCTTCATGGAAAACCCTGAACGACGACAAAGTGTTCGAATACTTCGGATACAATGTCAGCAAGGAGATCCTTTTTAAGACGTCCGAGTGAGAGGGCTAAGTCATTGTTCGTCTAATAGAGGACCGTAGATAACGGATCTCGGCTTGCAGTCAAACCTACATTTCGATCTGCTCGGTTGGCTGCCACTAGTCTGCTGACCCTGCCTTTGAAGGGAGAAGATATGAGAAAACTATACATTGCAATTGCAAGGACCTTAATTACCTCAGTCGTGCTGATACTGTGCGTTTCTGCGTTTGCTCAGGGGGGAGGCTCACCCGACGTTAATGTCCGAAAGGATAAGGACGGTTTTCTCGAAGGTCGCGATTATAAGTCGGGCAGTTGTTGGGTGATCCTCTTCGTAAGAGTGCTTCCACCTGCCGAAACCGTCTATTTCAACTATCTCGCCGATGGATGGAAGAAACAGCAAGAAGCATTGAAGCAAGCTGGGGTAATCCTCTCCTACAAGGTCATGTCCACGAACATGGTCCACAAGAACGACTACAACGTGCTGCTCATGACTGAGTATAAAGATCGAGCAACCCTCGACGAAGCCCAGCAGGGAGCATATGATGCCATCGGAAGACAGATCTCCGGCAGCGATGAAAAGGTGGTTATGGCTTTCCGGGAACGCGCCGGTATGAGGACGCTTTTGGGCGGAAAGATCACCAAGGAAGTAATCCTCAGGTAAACATAACAAGCCGGCGAAGGTATCGACATAAGCGAGGCGCTTAGCAGCCTACTCCGCGTTCGAGTTTAAGTTCCGTTCCGCCATTCACACTTGCTAAGCGTGCTTGACGCTTGGCCTGTGGTAGTCGGCGGCTGCTCGATCACACGTACTCAATCGCCCCGGTAGGCCGCAACGGCCGCTGCCGTATCGTAGTAGTCACGGAAGTTTGTTATCTTTCCGCCGCGCAAGGTGAAGACATGGACAAAATCCGTCTCGAACCTTTGCCCGTTGGCATTAACTCGCGCGCGGTAGTTCCCAAACACTATGACTTTATCTCCGGTCGCGACGAATTCCTGCGGCACCAGGTGATTGCTCTCTTCTTTGTCGTCGAGTATTGCAAAGTAGCGCGCTACCTGTTCTCGACCACGATGGCTACCGGCATAAGGCAGCCAGTCAGGCGGTCCAAAAGCCAACCACTCAGTATCTTCGGAGCAGGTCTCCAAGACAGCTCCCAAGTCAGCTCTTAAATAGGCAGCGTAGACTTCTCTCACTATTTTTTCGTTCTCGTGTTCGGCCATATTCCACCCCGTTTCGCAAAACCATTATCCTCCATGCAGGGCTTTACCGGTATTACTTTCACCGCCTTCAGGCCCATAGAATAGAGCCCATATAATCAGGTCGTCCGAAAAGTTTTCGAAATGATGCTCCACTCCCGCCGGAACGAACAGGAAATCACCTGAACCGATGCGCAGGCGGCTCGCACCATTCATTAACTCTCCGGTACCCTGAACTACAACATAGACTTCATCGCGCGTGTGTGGCGGTAATGGAACCCGGCTGGGCGGCGCCAATATCTCTACAACAAGGCTGCCATGCTTAAATATCTCAACAAACCGTTCCCCCTGAGGTCCAGGCAATTGTGCCAGAGCTTCTTCGACAGTTACTTTTTGTCCTGGAGCAAAAGGGAGGCCGGACAATGGTTGAACAGGATGATTTGCCATTCTTTCACTCTCCACCGGTGATTAAATTGACGCGGCTCCCAATCTCAGTGGCACGTCAGGGCGTGAAGTTGCGTCGTTAGTTGGGTCAACTCGTCGATGTGCTCCTGATCATGTTCGCGCATCTTGAGCATAGCATAATCCCCGGACGAGCAATTAAACTCGGACTCCGAGCAGCGAAAGACGAGATGTAGTTTCCAATTATTTGAGCAAGGAATGGTGTGAAACCGGGACGTAAGACGAAACGAAATGGGAAGCGCTCTAAAAAATAACCCTGCGACAAAAGACAACACCGATCAGATGCCGTCCTGGCGAGAGGTATTTCTCTACTTTTTTACGCTTGGCTTCATCAACATCGGTGGTCCAGTGGCGCAGATCACGATGATGTACAACCACATGGTGGAGCGACGTCACTGGCTTTCGGACGATCGGTTCGTAAGAATCATGGCCTTCTGTCACATGTTGCCTGGTCCGGAGGCGTTGCAGTTAGCCATTTACGTTGGCTATTTAAAAAGGAAACTCGTCGGAGGGATTCTTGCCGGTCTGACGTTTATCCTCCCGGGCGCGTTAATAATGATCGCGCTGAGTTGGCTGTATGTTGCCTACAGTGGCCTGCCGCAAGTCAACAACGTTCTCTATATTTTGAAACCAGCGGTCCTGGGCATCATCGCGGCCGGCATTCTCAAACTCGGTCGTGCATCGATCAGAAACTCTTTTCTTGCAGTTCTTCTAATAGCGACATTTGTCGGAGTTAAGTTCGCCGGGATCAATTTCCTTTTAATCCTGCTGTTGGCAGGACTGCTTAATCTCCTGAGGGCGGAAGGATGGCCCAGGCTCTGGAGTGTAAGAGCTCCGTTGAAAACAGTTTCCGCTGTACTTATTTCATTGTTTCCGTTTGCAGAGTCTCGTTGGTTTCAGTTGAGCTGGTTATTCTTGAAGACCGGTCTATTCAGCTTTGGCGGCGCTTACGCCTCGGTCGCGTTTCTTGAGCATGGTGCGGTCGAACAGCATCAATGGTTGACCAGCAGCCAATTACTCGACGGTGTTGCTCTGAGTGTGGCGACACCTGGTCCATTCATGTTGTTCGCCGCCTTTGTGGGGTTTCTTGCGGGCGGAGTCAAAGGCGCAATCATTGCTACCTTCTTTGTTTTTCTGCCCTCGTTTGTATTTGTCCTGGCTGGCGCTCGCTACGATGAGAAGGTTCGCGACAACCGCTTTATCCAGGCGTTTCTTGCCGGCGCAAGCGCCGCCGTCGTCGGCGTGATCATTGTCGTATCACTCGAACTCCTTCCAGCCGCGTTGTTTGATCTACCAACCATAATCATTGCGTTAATCGTTTTTCTGGTCATCACGGTATTGAAGGTTGACGTAGCTAAAGTTGCATTAGGAGCAATGACGGGCGGCATCTTGTACGCGGTAGCGAAAGGTTTCTGGCTGAGCTCATGAAGGAAGCAGTGCTGACCGATCGAAACTCAGGTTGGCGTGGGCGAGCCGCCGACTACCTGGCTCTCGAACACAACGTCACGATTGCATCTGCGGCAGTTTTCCTTCTTGGATTCGGAGAAGAGTTATGGAAAAAGTTTATACCTAAATATCTTGAGGCGCTTGGTGCAACCACAGCAACGATCGGTCTCTTCGGCACAGCGGAAGATTTTTTCGACGCGTGCTATCAGTATCCAGGCGGCTTTGTGGCCGATCAATTTGGGCGACGCCGAGCTTTCCTGATCTTTATTACACTCGCCTCGTTCGGTTACGTCGTTTACCTTTTTAGTACTTCGTGGCCTTTCTTATTTGCCGGTCTCGCCTTAGTGATGGCATGGCAAAGCATGGCGTCTCCTGCAATCTTTGCGGTGATCGGCGATTCCCTCCCCCGCGAACATCGAGCAATGGGCTTTACTCTGCAATCGATCTTAAAACGTGTGCCAATAGTGATCGCGCCGATCGTTGGCGGTTTTCTGATCGCCTCGATGGGCCTGGTCAACGGTATTCACACTGGTCTGCTGATCACACTGGCTTTGGCAGCGGTTACGCTCATACTCGTACTCAAGATCAGAACTTCTAACGCGCGGCCACATTCGATCAACATCCGGGACGTTTGGCATTCATTCCATGCCGTACTGAAGCGATTGCTAATCTCCGATATCATCATCCGCACTTGTGAAGGCATGACAGGTGTGCTTGCCATTCTTTATGTTACCAACATTCACGGTGTCAGCGTCGCGGCTTACGGAACTCTCATCGCCATTCAGATGATCACGTCGATCCTGGTTTACATTCCAGCAGGAAGGATTGCGGATCGAATTGGACGCAAGCCTTTCGTGATTCTGACATTTTTGAGTTTTGCGCTGTTTCCCGTCGCGATCATTCTCGCCTCAAATTTTGCGTGGCTGATCGTCGCTTATGTGATCGGCGGTCTGCGAGAAATTGGCGAGCCTTCAAGGAAAGCGATGATCGTGGATCTTGCGCGCGATAACATTCGCGCAAGATCTGTCGGGCTCTACTATCTGGTTCGCAGTCTTTCAATTACTCCGGCAGCCGCGATCGGTGGACTGCTGTGGAAGATCGCACCGCAAGTGCCGTTCGTTACTGCCGGAGTGATCGGACTGGTTGGAACCGTGGTCTTCACTATAACGGTCAAGGAACGTTACGCCAGTTAGGAAAACGAAATGAAGAATAGAAGCGAACACGAACGAGTGCTCTTGATTAGTAACTCAACTTTGTACGGCAGCGGGTATCTCGATCACGCTGAAAGCGAAATTCGAAACCTCTTGCGCGGCGTGCGGAACGTTCTCTTTGTTCCATACGCGCTTTACGACCGTGATGCGTACGCTTCAATGGCCCAAAAACGTTTCGACAGAATGGGGTACGTGCTTGAGTCGATCCATACAGCGGGCGATCCGCGAAAAGCAGCAAACGAGGCGGAATCAATCTTCATTGGAGGCGGTAACACCTTCCGATTGCTAAAAGCGCTCTACGACAATGACGTGCTTAACGCCATCCGTGAGCGAGTGAAAAACGGAATGCCTTACGTCGGTTCCAGCGCTGGTTCGAATGTCGCCGGTCCCACGATCAAGACCACTAAGGACATGCCAATCGTGCAACCGCCATCATTCGATGCCCTCGGAATTGTTCCGTTTCAGATCAGTCCGCACTTTCAAGATCCGGATCCCAATTCCACTCATATGGGAGAAACGCAGGAAGAGCGAATCAACCAGTTCCTCGAAGAGAACGACACGCCCGTATTCGGTTTGCGCGAGGGCGCGATGGTGCGAGTTGAGAACGGTACGATGGTCTTGAGGGGCTCTTCCGGCGCAAGGATCTTCCGCAAGGGAGTTGAGCCAGTTGAGACGTTGCCCGGTGATTGTCTTGATGATTTCGTAAACGGGAAGGCGGACCTATGAATGGTGGGACACTTATCCTGACCCGGCGTGATGTAGCAGCGCTTCTTTCCATTGAAGAATGCACGAAAGCTGTTGAGGATGTTTTCAGACTGTACGGAGAAGGTAAGACACAAACTCCCGGAGTCTTGGGAGTACACGCGCACGAAGGCGGCTTTCATATCAAGGCCGGGGTGCTGCAACTTAACCGTTCGTACTTCGCGGCCAAGATCAACGCGAACTTCCCCCAAAATCCCAAAAGACTCGGCCTGCCGACGATTCAGGGAGTCATTGTGCTTTCGGATGCCGGTAACGGATATCCCCTGGCCGTAATGGACTCAACCGAGATCACCGGCCAACGCACAGCCGCAGCCACGGCAGTGGCCGCCAAGTATCTTGCCCGTCCTGAATCCAAAACGCTCACGATCTGTGGTTGCGGCATTCAAGGTCGCGTTTCGCTGCGCGCACTCACGGGTTTGTTCCCACTGGAACAAGTCTTTGCTTACGACATCGACTCAACTAGATCTGAGAAGTTTGCCAATGATTTATCGGCGGAACTGGCAATCGCGATCAAGCCCGTGACCCAACTCGAGGGCGCTGCCCTTCAGAGTGACATCTGCGTGACCTGCACCCCATCAAGACAGTTCTTCCTAAAGCCGGAACATATCGCACCGGGGACGTTTATCGCCGCGGTAGGAGCGGATAACGAAGACAAGCAGGAGCTTGATCCAACTTTGCTTGGACGGAGCAAAGTAGTCGCCGACCTTGTGGAACAGTGCGCAACCATTGGCGAACTTCATCACGCGCTTGATCAAAAGGTAATGAATAAAGATCAGGTGCACGCAGAACTCGGTGAAGTAGTCGCCGCCACCAAACCCGGGCGCACATCGAACGACGAAGTCATTGTTTTCGATTCCACGGGGATGGCGCTACAGGACGTGGTTACTTCGGCTTTAGTCTATGAAAAAGCAAAGCAGCAAGGCGCCGGTACCACAATAGAGATGAGCGGTTAAATGTCATGGGGCGCATGGAAGGCTTGCTTGGAGACATTCGCTACTCTGCTCGTTCACTACGCAAACAGCCCACATTTTCATTGCTCGTGGTGTTGGTCCTTGCCTTAGCCATCGCCGCTAAAATACCAACGGAGGGCTTATGAAATCTGCTGGAATCGCCGCGGGAGTTGCCCTCTCGATTGTTGTTACTTTGTTTGCTTTAACCTGCACCGGCAAGTCGCCATCAGTACATGCGCCAGACAAGTCGCCACCAGTGGAATCGCTGAATCTTCCTCTTCGCACGATACGCGACGTGCCGTTGAGCGGCGGCGCGACTCGATTCGACTATCAAAGCTTTGACCCAAACACTGGACGCCTCTACCTCGCGCACCTGGGCGACAGTTCGATGGTCGTATTCGATACTAACAAACAGACGCAGGTCGGAGACGTCAAGAACCTGTCCCGGGTGCATGGCATACTGGCCGTGCCTGAACTTCATCGTGTTTACGCGTCCGCGACGGGCACAAACGAACTCGCTGTTATCGACGACTCTACCTTGCAGATAATAGCGCGTGCGCCGGCTGGAGATTATCCGGATGGTATTGCGTACGCGCGAAAGGTGAATAAGATTTACGTCTCCGATCTGCACGGCAAAACCGACACGGTGATCGACGCCCAAAACAATCAGCGCGTGACAACGATTGCTCTCGGCGGCGGTGCCGGCAACACGCAGTATGATTCGGTGTCCGAACACATCTTCGTTACGGTACACGAGAAAAACCAACTCGCCGAGATCGATCCAATCAAAGACGAAGTAATCGGGCGTTACGCGCTTTCAGGTTGTAGCGAGCCACACGGATTGTTAATCGATAGTGAGCACCGGCTGGCGTTTGTCGCGTGCGAGGAGAACGGGAAGCTGGCGGTATTTGACTTGGAATCGAAATCAATGACAGGTATTCACACTGTCGGCGCTGACCCCGATGTGCTGGCATTTGATAAAGACTTCGCTCGTCTCTATGTGTCGTCCGAAAGCGGCGTTGTCTCCGTCTTCGATGAAAGCGGCCGCAGTTTGCAAAAGATCGGTGAGGGTTTCTTCGCCCCGAATGCCCACAGCGTTGCGGTTGATAGTCACACTCATCGCGTCTATTTCCCGTTACAGAATGTCGGCGGGAAACCAATTCTCAGGATCGCTCAGCCTTCTGATAAGTAGTTGTGATTGGCACCTCCAAGGGTGTTCAGTTCACCGTTTATCTAACCCTCCGTCAATGAGCGTTTCCTAATAACTTTGAATCAGGAGAGAAAATATGAATACCGAGCCCCGTCCACTACAAATCATTCTTCAGTCGTTGGACCTTCTCGAAAGAGACCGCCCCACGATAAGGCTCTTGTTACTCAGTCTTATCACGATACTCTTCTTCACAAGCTCTATCTCTCATGCGCAAGCCAGGCCGGCTCCTGAAGAAGATACACAACAGTGGAATGATATTCAGCTTGCGGTGGAACTCAACAAGCAAGTTGACTTCAACCTCTATGGCACGTTCCGTATTGGGCGGGATATTACTCACTTAGTGGAAAGACGGGCGGGCGTAGGATTTACCTTCAAAGTCGGCAAATACCTGACGTTCGCTCCCAACTATTTGGGTATCGTGATGCGCCCATCACAGGGCCGAAAGGTCGATGAGGATCGCCTTACCTTTCCCGCCACGGTGCGCGTACCGCTCGGCAAATTTGTGTTAAGTGACCGTAATCAAATTGAGCGACGCCTGCGATTTCCCCTCGATTCCACTCGCTATCGCAATCGTCTTCAGATTGAGCATCCCATCAAAATTGGGGAGACGTCTCTGCAATTATTTGCCGCAGACGAGGTGTTCTATGACTGGAGCTTTGACGCATGGGTCCGTAACCGCTTCTTCGTCGGCCTGAGCCGGAAGTTCAACAAGCATTTCACGGGCGATGTTTATTACATGCGGCAAAATGATGGCCGCAGCCGGCCGGGTGATCTCCATGTCATCGGGGTGACCTACCGCCTCCGTTATTAAGCGAAGACGTTAGTTGGGCCAACTCATTGATGTGCTCCTGGTCGTGTTCGCGCATCTTATTTAGCAGATCCAGCAGGCTAAGAGCACTGTTGTCAAACATCCCAGACCTGCTTAACTGGCTAGGCGAAAGATCGCGGATTGCTTCAATATTGACTGCCCGCGCGTTAATAAAGGACTCAAGTGCGCTCTGGAAGTCCTGATTGATGTAGACACGCTCAACTGCCAGTTTGTCTCCGTCGATATCTTCGAGGAGAGGTTGGTCTTCGGTGAGCAGCTTTGTGATCCGAACCGCATATCCTTCTTTCTCGATATCACGAAGATGGCAAATGTGCTCAACTACCGACCAGGTCTTCTCGTGTGATCTTTCCCTCAGCTTACTCTCTCCTAAGTCGCTTACGAGCTGTTTGATCCTGCGAGGAGTATCCTCCAGAGATCTGACCAGCTCCTTATACTTTTGCACTGCTACCGCCTTGTCTTGCATTCGTCTCCCCTTTCATCAATGACGTCACGTCGTCGCTCATAGGTTGGAGTATTGTAACTTGCGGCACTTTTTCCTTTCGTATAATGTATCGCGTGCTATCGAACGTTGGAAGAAGTTGAGAGATAATACAGTTTCAAGAAACGAGCGATAGTTTCCTGATCTCATGATCCCTGTCTGTTAGAGTTTGGTTCGTCTTGTTTTCACCGCGGGGCGACGCTACTTGAACATGCATCGCCTCAGACAGATGACCATGCTCATCGAACCGTTCCGGCTGGGCTGCTTGGAGAAAATCGATGTTGAAAGATTTGTGGCGAGACCTGCGTTTCGGGGCCCGTATCCTGTGGAAGAACCCGCGCTTCGCGGCGGTTGCGATCATAACACTGGCACTAGGCATCGGAGCGAACACGACCATCTTCTCCGTCCTACAGGGGGCGTTTTTTGCCCGGTATCCAATTAAGGAGCCGGATCAACTACTACGGATCTACGGCGAGGATCGTGCCCGCAACCTGGTCCAACTCAACATGTCGGTGCCGAAGTACGAGTTCGTGCGCGATCAGCAGACCGTCTTCAGTAGCTTCGCCGCCGCCAATTTCACCCCCTTCACCTTCAAGGACGAAGCTGAGCCGATCCAGGTCAATGGTGCCTTTGCCACGGCGAACTTCCTACAGACATTCGGCGCTACGCCGGTTCTCGGGAGGTTCTTCGAGCCGGCGGAGGAAAAGGGTGCGCCCGTCGCCGTTCTCAGCGAGACGCTTTGGCGGGAACGCTTCGCAGCGAATCCCGCAGTCCTGGGCCGCGGCGTCCTCCTGAACGGAGTGAGCTACACGATCATTGGCGTCGCGCCGCGGCTACCGGCCTTCTGGCAAGCGGAGGTGTGGGTGACGCATCCATTCGAGGTACCTGGCCTCAGCGCTGAACTTATCCAGCGTGGCGTGAGCTATCTCTTTACCATAGGTCGTTTGAAGCCGGGCGTCGCCCCTGCAGCTGCACAGCAGGAGATGTTGTTGATCACGGAGCGCTATCGCGCTGAGCGTGCCGACAAGGTTGACTCCACGTGGAATCTTGTCCCCGTGCCACTGCGCGATGACATCGTCGGCACTGCGCGCTCACCCATTTTCACCCTGCTTGGGGCGGTGGGTTTCGTGCTGCTCATAGCCTGCGCCAACGTTGCTAACTTGGGGCTCGTTCGTTTCGCCAGTCGCCGCCGTGAAATTGCGCTGCGCAGCGTGCTCGGCGCCTCGCGTTGGCGCGTGATCCAGCAGTTCTTTGTTGAAAGTTTGATCTTGAGTGTGCTGGCCTGCGCTCTGGGCCTGCTGCTGGCGTTGGCTAGCCTGCCCATGCTGATCAGCCTCGCACAGAATTTCATTACGTTCGAAAGCGACATTGGGATCAGCCTGCCGGTGCTTGGTGCGTCGCTGGGCCTTGCGCTGCTGACCGGCCTGATCATTGGCGCCTATCCCGCTCTCCAGGCGTCCAACCTGAAGCCTAACACAGTTTTAAGCGAAGGCGGCCGGACTCTGACCAGCAGCCGGGGCCAGCACCGCGTGCGCAGCCTCCTGGTGGCTGGACAAGTCGCGATCACGCTCCTGCTCCTGGCTGGCGCGATTCTTCTCACCACCAGCTTTCTGCGGCTGCAAAATCAGCCGCCCGGCTTCCGACCCGATGGCGTCTTCGTTGGCGAGGTAACCCTGCCGGAGGCCCGCTACCCTGACATCGATGCTCAGTCGCGCTTCTACCTTCGTCTGTGTGAGGACATGCGTACCAAGCCAGGCGTCACGAACGCGAGTATCATCTGGGGTCTGCCGCTCACTAGCAAGAATAGCCGTACACCCTATGCTCGGACTGACGGCGACGTACTCCCGCTCAAGGAGCGACCGCTCGGACTGGTCCGCCCCGTCACACCTGGCTATTTCGCCACGTTGGGGATTCCGCTGCTTTCCGGTCGCGACTTCACCGAGCACGACGGGAGCAAATCTCCTCAAGTGGTCGTGATTTCACGCGGTGCCGAGCGAAGGCTCTTCCCCGAGGGAAACTCGGTAGGCCGTCGCATCCTCATGGGCAGCAATAACGGTGTCGGTCTTGAGATGGAGGTGGTTGGCGTCGTGGACGACGTGCGCTCGGAGACACTGGCACAGGTTACCGAGATTGAGTTCTACCGCCCGATAATGCAGAGGCAAAGCGGCGCTGCGCAACTCCTGGTACGAACTCAAACTGATCCCGCGGCCTTCGCCGTCACCGCGGACCAGGTGCTCAAACACCTCGATGCCCAATTGCCGCTGAATAATCCGAGCAGCCTCTCGGCGGTTGTCGGGCAGTCGCTCAGCCAGCAGCGATTGCTCTTCACACTGATCGGGTTGTTCGCCGCGCTTGCCCTTGTGCTGTCGGTGGTCGGCATCTACAGCATCGTCGCCTATACAGTAACCCTCCGGACCACGGAGATCGGCGTGCGAATGGCGCTCGGGGCCAGACCCCGCGATGTTTTATGGTTGGTCATCCGTCAGGTCATGAAACCGGTTCTGCTCGGCGGTGTTTTGGGCCTGGCGGCTTGTTTTGTGCTCGGGCGTCTCATCAAGAGCGAACTCTACGGAGTCTCAGCCTCCGACCCCACAGTGCTCTTTGTCACTTGCGCCGGCCTCGGGGTTGTGGCCCTCGTCGCCTGCTGGCTGCCCGCTCGCCGGGCCGCACGCGTTGACCCGATGGTGGCGTTTCGCTACCAGTAGAATTGTTATTGGAAAGCTCTCTTAGCGACTCATTGAGTTAGGCGGTTAGGCGCAAAAGTCGCCGGCTAATCTCTTGATTTCAAACCAGTGAGACGCCAACAGGAATGCAAATCTGCGGCAGCAATGGTCGGCAAATTTTTGCGACGCAAATTTACTGCACCCCTTATTTTATCGAGGTTTTCTTGAGGCACCGTGCTTGCACTAGTAATGCGCGGTGACAACTCTAAGCACAACTATCAAGCGTCGCTTCAAGCGCATGAGACGGCGACGGAAAGTCGGGCGAGCATACGATATGGCGCTTGAAGTGGCCAGCGTGCTGCCGCCGCGGGCCAACGTACTCGACGTCGGCTGTGGCAACGGCTTCATCGCGCATCACCTGCAAAGCATGCTGAGCAGGACCGTGGTAGGTCTCGACGTCGCAAGCAACACTACGGCGCGGATCAATTATTTGCCGTACGACGGCAGACACTTTCCAGTGAAGGACCAGACTTTTGATGCGGTGTTGCTTTGTTATGTGCTGCATCACGCGCAGGATCCAAGGCTCGTGCTGAACGAGGTGAGCCGGGTGCTGCGAGATGAAGGACTCGCGATCATTTACGAAGACATGCCGGCACTTTGGTGGGACCGCATGGTCTGCTGGACGCACGATCGACAGTGGCGCGGACGTACTGGACCATGCACGTTCCACGGCGAACACGATTGGCGCCGGATCTTCAATCTGTCGGGCTTTGAAGTGGTGAAGGAGCGGCCGCTCTCTCGCTGGCGCAATCTCGCGCACCCGGTAGCACGACGGTTCTTTGTAATCCAGGCAAACTCAAACACAAAGACACTAAGACACCAACCAGAGCTGGTGTTAGAGCCTTCGTGTCTTAGTGACTTAGTGGTTAGTCTTCCTCAAGGCTCGGGAAATACTTCGGCAAGGTCGTCGTACTGAGCTTTCGCTTTGCCGCTGCAGGTGAGACTCACTTCTTTCCCGTTCGGTGGCGTGATCTTGATTCCCTGTTCGTGACGAACTGGCTTCTGCTCGCCGTTGTAATCGTCGAAGATCGCGTACTCGTGACCATCCTGCGAGAAACTGATCTCAGTTAGATCAAATTGCGCGCGGAAATAATGTGAGTATTTAAATGCGGTCTGCGTTTGTTCACGCTGTTTGGGAAACTCGAGCTCGATTTTTCCCGGTAAGCCAAAGCGATACTGCAAGTAACCTCGCTCTTTCGTCAGTTCCTTCGAAGAGCAAAGCGAAACAATCTTCGCGGGCCTTCTAAGCGGGCAGCTAAAAACAATCTTCTCATCCTTCTCACACAACGATCCTGCTTGTAACTGAGGAATGTTTGGCCGTGAGGTTGTGGTTGCCGCAACAACACCCAGCATTACGCTTGCAACGACAATTGAGCTATTGAATCTCAACAATTCCCCGTTCCATCAGCTTTTGAATCATGCGCAAACAGTCGGCTTCACGAAACGGACAGATTGAAAGAATCGACTGAATGTCCCACGATCCGTTAATGCGCGAAAGCACAAATCCTTCCTGCGGATCGATCGCTTCATTTGTCAGATCCGACGGCGAAACGCGCAACCGTGGCACCGAACGCGGCGAGATCCCACCCTTTTGATACACGTGCTTTACAAACTTTTCCTCAGCCGCCGGCAATAGCGACTGCGCTTCGGGATTATTCGGTTGCTGCTGCAAAGCCTTCTGCACGATCAGCAACGCAGCCTCCGGATCCTCTTCGAGCTTACGCTCGGCGGCCCAAACCATCTCGGTGACGGTCTCAGGCAAATCTTCAACTTCAGCAACCGGCGGAGCAGCTTCTTCCGGCGCCTCTCCCGCCACGCGCGCAACGCCCTCGCTGATCAGCGTGTAGAGTTGACCGTAAACGTGAAACGCAGACGCGTGCATGTGGTAACAGATCTCCGCTACCGTCATGCGCTTCTCGACAAAATAAAGAATCTGCCGAAACTCCTTACCGAGTTTTAGCGAAGCAGTCCAACCCGCGGCGAGCTCGAGTATGCTGCGATCGGAAGGAATCAACGTTTTATAGCGCGCCAACTCGTCAATACGGTAAATGCCTTCCATGATGACGGACGTTGGCTCGACCTCGATAAACAACAGATCATCCGGCGATGGCTCCTCGTCATAGAATTCAAACTCGCCGTCGGTCCAGACAAACAGATCGTAGATCGCATCGAGAGTGCGCGTCTTGAGAATCTGGAGCACTTCATCTTCGGTCAGGAACCCTTGCGCGACCAGCACTTCACCCAGCTTCGCGCCGGAGGTTCGCTGCACTTCGCGCGCGGCCTTTAGCTGGTTGTCGTCGACTTTTCCGTAGTGAAGCAGCACCTGGCCCAGGTACTCTCTCGGATCGTTCGACTTCGAGCCGGCGATCATTCCGTTTTTGAAGTAAACCTGTTTGGTGATTTTGCCCTGATCGAATTTGAGCGTCCCTGACTTTCTTCCTGCCGCCAGAAACTGGAGCAGGTCAGTCATGTGCATTGTTTTCAGCGTGCCTTTAATCGCCATTAGCCGTCGCTGTCTTTTAATCCTCGACGAGGTCCGCGGTAATCGCTGGAGCTTCAGGACCGGCTTCTTTCGCGATTTGCAGCAAACGCAGAAGTTTCTCGAACTGTTCTTCGTTTAGGTCAACAAACTGGACGCCGAATCCCATTCCGTGGCGATGATGCCGCACCTCACCTTCGAGATAAAGCCAGTCGTCGTCAGGCAGGAGCACACGAAAGGCGACGATTTCACCGGCCATCACCTCGCCCACGGTATCGAGGTAACAACCGCCTTCGGAAAGATCCGTGATGCGGGCGGAATGTCTTTCTTCGCCGCCATGCCACACCGCATCCAGATGAACGCTTAGTCGGGGTCTAGATCGTCTGTCATCCATGAGCCAAGCTCATCATAATCTTTTTAGCCACGGATTACACAGATAAAAAAATCCGATCTTTTATATGCGTAATCCGTGGCTTAAATATTCACTCGCACTCTTAGTGCTTCGGGAATAATCTGGAACGTGGCGGGCAGCCTTCCAGGAAGTTCGCCGTCGACTTCCAGCGCCACTTCTGTCTCGCGATCGGGTGGTCGCACTGTGACTTTGCGCGCCAGGATGTGACTCACCTCCGGCATCGAAAGGTGCGAGCCAAGATACACTCGCGGGGCGCTGGTAAAAAGCTTCAGCGCGCTCAAATCGCCGATACCAACCACGTCAAACTTGCCGTCCGTCAGTTTCGCATCAGGGGCGATCTTCATGCCGCCACCGAAGTAACGTGCGTTTGCGACGCACAGGTTTAAGACGACGAGATGTCGATCGTGAGAATCGTCTAATTGGACCACGAGACGTACCGGCTCGTTTCGCATCGCGGTTTGCAGCAGCGAAGAAGCGAAGGAGATCTTGTCTGCTTTGACTCGCTCGATGACTTTGGTGCTCATGCCGCAAGACGCAACGCCGACAAAATAGCGCATCGCTTCCGTGCCGTTGTGATCGGTGAAGGAAACACGCCCGACATCGATTCGTACCGTGCGACCGCTGTTGAGTACTCGCGCCGCGGCGCGACTCTGCGACGGAATCTCGAGTGTGCGCCGGAAGTCGCCGCCGGTACCGCTCGGCAGGATTCCCAACTCGACGTCTTTGCCTGATGACAGGATTCCGTTCGCAACTTCCGAGACAGTCCCATCACCACCGCAGGCGATGATGAACTTCGCACCTTTCCTGGCCGCTTCCGCAGCACGCGCCTCCGCATCACCGCGATGCCTAGTGAAAAGAGGTCGGAACGAGCCGAACTGCGAGCGCAAGTCGCTGGCAATCTGCGGCCACGTCTCACCTGTGCTCCCACCCGCCGACGCTGGATTAACGATCACTACGGACATGTTCGATCTGTGTAATCGGTGTAATCTGTGGCTGAACTCGCATCGCCCGATCTTGCTCGCCTAGTTCTGCGATCTTTCCCATCACCGCATCCGCAATCTCTTTGTGCGTGCGCAGTCGATCCGGTTTTCCGAGAAACTCAGTCAAATCCACCAGCGGCCCAAAATGGATCCGGATCACATCTTCTCGATTCCAGTTACGCGCCACCTGCCGCGGCAGACTATTACACAACCCCGCGATAAACACCGGAATCACCTGCGGCTGTGCGTCCATGATCAACTTCCCCACGCCCGGCTGCGCGCGCAGGTACGAATATGGATCGTCGCTCTTGTTACGCGTGCCTTCAGGATGAAATCCGATGATGTTGCCCGGTCCGTTGCGCGCCAGCTCAGTGAGTAAGCTGAATGAAAACTTG